>Ga0310695_10011368_pt1 | contig 12740 bp, 13 predicted proteins | sample RumenRJG_04DNA_FD_203882 | JGI IMG/M metagenome (GOLD analysis project Ga0310695, IMG submission 203882) | Bovine rumen microbial communities from Lethbridge, Alberta, Canada - RJG_04 (v2) (version 2) | ecosystem: Host-associated > Mammals > Digestive system > Stomach > Rumen | place: Canada...
TCTTTTGGTTCATCAGGAGAATTTTCAAGCATGCTGGACTGCCTTAAAAATCCCGACAATGAAAAGCGCTTCGGTAAAATTGGAGGCCATAAAAACATGATTTCATATTACGGCAGTGATAAATGCACTGACAGTTATGAGTTCTTTGATAAGTATCAAAACGGTGATGATACTGCCCAAAAAGCATTAAAAGAGTACTCTCGTATAATTGCTGCCGGAATCATTAATATCCAGTCCGTACCGGACGTGGAAAAGTTCTGCATCGGCGGCGGAGTTTCAGCTCAGGATGCACTGATAGAAGAAATACGAAAAAGCCTTCAGGAATTCATTAGCATCAAATCATCAGAAGCAATAAACGAACCCGCAATCGAAAAATGCCGCTTTGGAAATGCGGCCGGATGTGTTGGTGCATTATATAACTTTTTGATTATGGAAAAACTCATCTGAGATTGAATTTCTATCTTTATCTCCAAATAAGATAGTAAGGAGCTGGTGTTAAGGGTGAATGTTTTTAAAGCTCCTTTTGTATTAATTTGCCCGTTGAATAATTGATTTCAGCTATTGTAATTTTGGCAGTTATTTATTTTTTGTCTGCTTTGGTTGAAGTTATCTTTTAAAATATCGATATTGATTTTAAAAATACTCTTAATTATTGGGATGTATTTAGGAATTGGAAAAATTTAGGATAAATCTGATTAACAAAAAATCTGTCACCACAGAAGAGACCACAAAAATCTCACAGATATTGGCCTGTTCGCCTTTTGGGTTATGATACGGAAAACCCTGATGAGGTAAAGGCCGAGTATGCCTGCGATGTAGGGGTTAAAACCTCAGAAAAAGTTGATTTGGCAATTCTGATAGATGGGGAAGTAAAAATGCTTGTCGAATGCAAGTCCGCCAAAACAAAACTCAATTCAAATCACTTGAATCAGCTGCTAAGATATTATTCTGTAAGCGACTGCAAAATAGGGGTTTTTTCTAAATATTTTTAAAATTATATATAAATCTTTTAAAAAATCACACTTAGACAATTATTATATAGTATTTTAAACAAAATATGATTAAATTAACATTAACCATTATTATTCTCATTTTATTGCGATTATTTGTTAATTTACTTTAAAAATTGAATTAATTATATTGTGGTGGAACAATATTATTAAAATATTTGTTGGTGATATTATGAGTTATATGTCAGAATATATAAATCAAAATTTTGATATAAGACAATTAGAACAAGAATTGATAAATTTGATTAATGAATATGATACTTTAACAGGAAAACATTTATTCATTTATTCTGTTGATTTTAATAATTATGATTTACCAATTTCTATGGATATGGATGATTTATACACAATTAAAGATGTTTTAAGGGAGGATAGTTCTAAAAAATTAAGTTTTTATATTGAAACTCCTGGCGGTTCGGGTACTGCTGCGGAAGAAATTGCTATTTTGTTGAGAAATAAATATGAGTATGTTGACTTTATTGTTGTTGGTGAATGTAAAAGTGCTGGAACTATTTTGGCAATGTGTGGAGATGAAATTTATCTTAATGATACAGGTAGTTTAGGTCCAATTGATGCACAAATTCAAATTGGCAGATCTACTGGTTCAGCACATGACTATATGAAATGGATTCATGATAAAATGGATGAAGCAGATAAAAATGGTAAATTAAATAATTTTGATGCATTAATGGTTGCACAAATTACTCCAAATGAGTTAATTGGTGTTCAAAATAGTTTGGATTATGGTAAAGAATTAGTCACAAAATTTTTAAAAGAATATAAATTCAAAAATTGGAAAATAACTGAAACACATCAAAATTCAGTTTCTGACGATTTACGTCAAAAAAGAGCGGAGGAAATTGCTGATAAATTATCTGATCATTCATTATGGAAGACTCATGGAAGATCTTTAAAAATTGATACTTTAAGAAAGGAGCTTCAATTAAAAATATGTGATATAACTGATGATGAAAAAGTTTGTGAAATTGTTGAAAGAATACAGGTAATCTTAAGATTAATTTTTTCATTAAGTCCAGCATATAAGATTATTGCTGATAAAGATAATCGTCTTATTAAAACAGCCATGGAAGTGAGTTCAAATGAGAGTACAATACCTTCGGTCATTAAAATTAATGTTGAATGTGATAAGTGTGGAACTACTCATGAACTTCATTTAAATGTTTTTGATAATCCTCAAATTGAAAATGAGTTGAATCAACAGGGATTAAAATTATTCCCTAAAAACAATATTATGAAATGTAACTGTGGATGTATAATAGATTTAAATGAAACAAGAAAGAATATATATGAGACTTTATTTAATAAATAATATTGAAGGTGTTTTTTATGGAAGATAAAATGAAAACGTTAGAGGATAAACTAAACTTTATTAATGATGCAAAGAAATCCAATATTGCAAAAATTAATATTGAATCAATTAATATTGGTCGTGTTACTACTAATCCGATTTTACTTAAAAAACAATATAAATTTGGTATTCATTAAATATTGGAATTTTTCAATATTCTTTTTTTATTATATTAACTTTGTAGAAACCTTCTCCTAAAATATTTGTATGGCTATGTAAATGTTGTATAATACATCTTTGAGTTTTGTTTCTTTATTTTGTAACGTTGTGCTCCTACTGAAATTAATCCTATTGAATCTTCTTTTTATTACAGAAATTACGCTTTCAACATTATTTATAGCTTAATTTAAATCATAATAAGTTTTATTTCAAGTGTAAAAAATTAAATGAATTAAATTGATTGAATTCAAAATTCAAGCATTTATATCAAAATTTTTTTGCGAAGAACAAATTCAAGTGAAAAATAAAAATAAATTTTATCATGTTAAAATAAAACAAAGAGTTATTATGGTTTATTTAGATAAAATAAGCAAATAAAATGATGTTAACCTAAATTTTGATATGGTTTCTACAAGGTTAATCTTTTTTTATACTATCTAATTTTTTATTTGTTTGATGAAACTCCTTCCGAATTTTATATAATGACATTTCTACTGTTTCAGATTCAGAAGTAAGAAAATCAATTTCTTTTAAATAATCCAAATTACTTTCATAGTTTCTTTCAATTGTCTTTTCATAAATGTTTTCATAGGTAATAATAAATTTATTTTTTGGATATTCATGGTATTTGTTATAATAACTATGTGTCATGTCAAAAAAATGTTTAATCTTATAATTTGGTGGTAAAAATGATATTTCATTTAAATTGATTTCATTATTCGTAGAATCTTTTAATTCAGGTTCAATTTTAATGTTTACATTTTTTGCAACGGTATTTCCAACATTTTCAATTATTAAATACATTCTATGGGTATCAACTTTAAAGTATACTATTACTTCGGCAGAATTCGATTTTTCTCTTGTTAATTTCATTTCATCAATTGATTTTTTAGAATAATATACCATTAAAAATGTTGCAATTGCCATTACAAAATTTGAGATTGTTGTAAAATTATTTGTTATAAATTCAATCATTATAATCACCTATTTATTTTTCAAAGGAGCTGTGTCTTCTTCGTGCTGTGGTTTGTAAAACCAAAAATTCAAAGGTTTTCTTTTTTCATATGTATAAAAACCTTTATTTGATTTTAAAGATACTGACCAAGATTTGCGTTTACAATGTGTATCAAGGAATTGATAAATTATAAATCTATGCTCATCTTTAACTGAAATATCGATTTGATTTAATTCTTCGTCAGGAAACAATGATGTTTGACTTCGATTTAACCATTTTTCATAGTTTTTATAATCTTCATACGAAGTTCTAGCTAATCCTGCAAAAATATCTGCGATTTGAATTAATGCATTTTCACTGGTGTTTGATTCTTTAATAAAAACTTTTGTTAAACACACTGTACAAAAAGATAATTCTTTAGTGTTATGGATACCATCATTCGGTAAAATTTCTTCAATCAGATTCCAGTCAATTGAATTGTTTTGATCAGGATAAATTGTTAATGTATCTCCATTTTTTAATTTATCTTCAGCAAAATTTTTAATCAGCTTATAGTACATAAAAGATAAGTTTTTCTTATCATCTCTTCCTAGAATTTCATGTCTTGAATCGTGGATGTCCCATATGATTGTGGTGATGTGGACTATGTCTCTTGACATTAGTCTAAAGAGGTATTCTAAAAATTCTTTTAATGCATTAACTTTCTTGATGGAGTTAAATTTATTCCATTTGAACGTTTTTGGATTAATTTTGTATTTTTCTAAAATTTCATTTAATTTTTTATTTACTTCGCTGCAATCTTTTTCGGATATGACAATCATTGAAATTGAGCGATATCTACTTTTATTTTGACTTGATTCATCTGCAAATGCAATATATTTGATGTTTTTTCACCTCAATTTAAAAATTATTGGTATTTTTATTATTTTTCATATTTTTCAGAGTGATGGTAATTTCTTTTTCTTATTTCTTATTTTATTATTAGTTTGTACTTGTATATACTTTGTTCGTATGTATTGAAACAAATTTTACTTAATGGTGTCATTAAACCCCACTAAAAGTCTTAACATAAGGAATCTTGCTTAAAACATAAGGCAAAAGCCAGCTTAAAAATACTACCAGCACAAACATCACAGGAAAGAGCATGTTGGATCCTGGATTGTGATAGGACAGCTCTTTTACAACTATCGTGTGTGAGAAGTACACTGCGTAACTGCATAGGCTTAATGAAAGAATTGCCTTTCCTATGAAATTGTCCTTGATTCTGTTGAATTTGTTCAGCCTGTCAAGACACATTATAAATAGAAAGAGTCCAATGCCCATGAACATGTTCGCCAGGTTTTCATATCTTATCATATTGACCTTTGTGTAGCCTAAGTATACAAAGACTGCTTGGCCAATTTGGATTATCAACATATAATGCAAGGTTTTTTATTAATTGCCTTAAATTCTTTTTTTACCCGGAGATTAAAATAGGGATTTTGGATATTTTTTTAAATAGTCTGAAAATGATTTTTCAGTTAAATATCTCTTTTGATTAAGCATTTTATTCCAAATTTCATTTCCTTCTTTTTCTGTTATTATATCACAGTTAAATGCTTTAACGAGTATATCTCCAGTTTTTATTCTAGTTAAATTAAAATATTTGACTGCATCATTAACATCTCTAGTATTATTACTAGCTAAAATACCTTTATTTTCCACAGCTAATGTTATGGCTGCTGCTTCACCATCACCGATTTTTCTTCCAGTAAATTCACCATCGCAAAGTTTTAGAAAAAGATTATAACTTTCGCTTTCAACATCAAAATCCTTAATTTCTAAAAAACCTTCATAATGCAGTTCATCTACACGCATTTTTAATATAATTACTCGTGAAAATTCTTCATATACTTCATAAGGAATTATTACTCTTTCAAAAAGTTGTTTTAGTATTGTAACATCATTAATACTTATAAAACAGCTCAAACAATCAGTATCATAAAATATCTCTTTATTGTTCATAAATCCTCCAGATTATACACCAAATCACTTAGGTATGATTGGATAAGATATTCTTCTCTTTTTCCATTAGAAATCAAATCTTTCCGGTAAACTTCCTCAACTAATCTCACATAATTCCCTATGGTATAATTTTTATCGATATAAGGTTCATATAGGCTGGAATCATATCCATAATATTGTGCATTGTTTTTAATGTTAGGTTTGAACTTATTAAATTCTTCAAATGTGATATCGCTACCATTTTTTAATCTATAAAGGAGTGCTTCATGTGATATTTGAAAGTATTGCTCACAATCTATTATGGAATTCAAATTCCATTTTTCTATATTATTTTCTTTTTTATATGAATATAGTGCATTAATAGGCATCAATAAGAAAGAAGCAAATTGATTTGCATTTTTTTCAATTTCATCATTGCTATTAAGATTACATATTGTGAATGCTGCATCTTCATAAAATAAATGATATAGTTCATGAGCGGCAGTAAATACTTGTCTTCCTTTGGGATGTTTAGAATTAATAAACATTATTTGCTGTGAATCAACTTTAAAGCATGCCCCACTTATTTTTTCATCCATTTCTAGAAAAACTATTGTTAAATTTTTTAATTTATTTGTAATTACTGGGAAAAAATCTAATGGACTTTCCTGATTTAAACCAATATCTGACCTAAATTCTATGGCTAATTTATTAAGTTCATATAAATTCATTTAATCACCATTTAACTCATTTAATTCTTTTAGGTTTCTAATTATTCTATTCATATTTGCCAATGTGTTTAAATCTAAATCTTTTGATGATGGTCTAAATTTAAATTCTTCTTTGGAATATTCACCAATTCCTTTTATAATATACTCTTTAGGACAATTATAGAGTTCACATAATTTATTTAATGAAGAAGATTTTAATTTTCTGTCATTATTTTCTAATTTTGCAATTTGGGTTTGTTTAAATCCTAAATAATTTGCTACTTGTTTTTGGGTAAAATTATGCATTTTTCTTAATTTTTTTATTCTATCCCCTATCGTTTCAACCATATATCTCACCACTATTTTTAAATAATATTATTTTGGAATAAAATGTATATAAATATTTCTAGAACATTATTCCAAATTGGGTTTGGTATGTAAAAATTAATAATCTGAATATCTCTCATTTTTTCAATTAATTCAATTAGATGTATTAATATGAATTTTCAGGAATTGGAAAAATTTAGGAAAAATCTGATTAACAGAAAAGGATCCGTCACCACGAAAGACCACAAAATCTCACTGATATTACCGTTGTTTCGCCTTCTGGGATATGATACTGAAAATCCCTAATAACGACTCCTGAAGAAATTGAAGGCTTTTACATTTAAAATCAATACTGTCTGAGATAATTGATGCTGACAGGATAGCCATTTGTGACAGGCAAAGCTACTGTGCAATATTATTGGATGACAATCAGAACTATAGAATTTGCCGATTGTACTTTAATGATTCGGATAATTTGGCCGTTGCGTTTTTTGATTCCATGCAGAGGACTAAGAGCGGTTCACGTATTGGGGAAAAATAGTTATTTCCAGGGTTAGTGAGATTTAGGGTTAGATGATAATAATAAATTATATACATTATTAAAACAAAATTATTGAATATCTGGGGGAAAATGGAGAAATCAAAATGGATTCTGATTTGTGTCTGGGAATAATTTTTGCTATAGTATTAATATTCATTGTTGGCATAATACTGATATCATTTCCGGGTTTAAAAGGTTATTTGGCCATGCTGGTTCCTATTATGATAGGTGTGGGTACTGCAGCAAGAAAGCTGGATAAGGATGATGAAGAAAATAATAAGTGCAGAAATTGCGGTCATGAATTGGATGACGATGCCAACTTCTGCCCCCTTTGCGGAACTAAAAGGATATGATTTCGCTTAAACTCCACTAAAAGTCTTAACATAAGGAATTTTGCTTAAAACATAAGGCAGAAGCCAGCTTAAAAATACCACTAGCACAAACATCAACGGAAACAATAGATTGGATCCCGGATTGTGATAGGACAGCTCTTTTACAACTATCGTGTGTGAGAAGTACATTCCGTAACTGCATACGCTTAATGATGTTATTGCCTTTCCGATGAAATTGTCCTTGATTCGGTTGAATTTGTTCAGCCTGTCAAGACACATTATAAATAGAAAGAGTCCAATGCCCATGAACATGTTCGGCAGGTTTTCATATCTTATCAGACTGACCTTTGTGTAGCCTAAGTATACAAAGACTGCCAGGGAAATTATAAGTATTATCAATCCTGAAATGCAGAGTTTCTTATCATTCAGCTTAAATTCTTTATTGGCAAGATAATATCCAAGTACAGGATATCCGATAAATCCTGCAAACATATCCAAATTAAAGTAATGCCATAACGGGTATGAATTGAATGTTTTCAGAATCATTGTAAAAAACCAGATTGCCAAAAAGTATTCAGCACCTTTAATTTTATAGTCCTTAATGAATGAGTTTAAGACAGGAATGAACAGATAGATTCCGATTAATATCCAGAAATACCATGTAATTGACGGCTCGCCGATAAAGACATTCCAAATGAATTTTGAATTGTATCTGTGTAAGTACAGCTGTCCCAGAATCAGTATAATCCAGAATATGAACGGATAGATGATTCTTGCAAATCTTTTCTTTAAGAACTTTTCCAGACTCGGATACTCTCTGTTTAAAAGCAGTGCTCCGCTAATCATTAGGAAAATGGGAACGCCTATATTTCCAATATCATGGAATGTCATTTGAGCTATTATTTGTGCTGGTGTGGTTAGGGGACCAAAAAAGTGGTCCAGATGACAGATGATAACAGCTATTATTGCAAATGCTCTTAGCACATCATAATAGAATATTCTTTCCTTTTTGGTTTTCATGTTAGTTTTTTCCTAATATTTCTTTAATTACGTATTTGTCATCTTTATCAAATACTCTTAACAGATAAACAACTGCAAAATAGATTACTATTCCAACAGGGATTGCTATCCACATATTTAAGTTTAGGAAGTATAGTGCAATTCCTAAAACAGCAGATCCTATGATGATTTTTATTAAATCGGAATATAATTTTTTATTTGGTTTATGTCCGATTCTATAGATTACATAAATCTGTAAAGCTACAATTAATACATCGCTTAATACTGTTGTAACTGCTGCTCCGTTATATGAAAAGTAAGGAATCATAACAAAGTTTAAAGCAATATTAAATACAGCAGCTATAGCATAAATTTTTGTAACTGTTCTTTCTTTGTGTGATGCATTAAGTAATGTGTTGGCAGCACCGCTGATGAATAAGAGACAAACTGTCCAGATTAAAATGGATAAAACAGGGGATGCTGCATCATATTGATGGCCGTAAATTAATTGTATGATATCTAATGAGTATAACATTGTTCCAATAGCTATTGGAATCATGACAAGCATTAGATATTTAACTGATTTTTCAAAACTGATTATTAATAATTTTTTATCGTTTTTATAGAATTTACTCATTACAGGAAAGATCACTGCCGTATAAACTGAGTAAAATAGATTTAAAACGGCAATTAATTTGTATGTAGCATTATATAGTCCAGTAGCATAATCCCCTACAAGTTTGGTAAGCATTACAAGGTCAATTGAATAATAAATGGTATATAATATTCCGGTTATTGCAAAAGGAAGAGATAATATTGTAATTTTTTTACAAAATTCCCAATCCAGTTCAAATTTAGGTTTTACAACATGTTTGTTTAAACAGTAGTATGCATAAATGAAAGTGATTAAATTAGCTAGGATATATGAAATTGAAATTCCTATAATGCCTAAATCTGCATAAATTGAAATTAAAATAAATAACAGTGTTGTTGTATTCATTAATGTAATACCGATTCCTTGGTATTTTCCAATTTCAAATGCCTGAAATGATCCGTTAAATGTATTTATATAGGATTTAAAAATCATTTCAAGGGAGAAAAGTAAAGTTACAATTATTGTAAATTTATCCATACCAAGTATAATTAAAATAATTAATGTTATTGCAAGTTTTATTACTGCAAATATTAATTTTAATGGTATTGCATTACCCAAATACTTTGGAGCAGATTTATAATCTGTTGCAATATGGCGAACAATATGAGTACTTATTCCAAAATCATCGATAATTCCTAAAATTCCTGTTATAGATACCGCAAAGCCTAAAATACCATAATTATTAACACCAAGATATCTTGCCATTAGTATTGTCCAAACAAAACCGCAAACACTAGCTACTATCTGTGAAATAAGTAACCAGCTCATATTTTTGAATATTGTTTGTATTTTACTCATAAAATCCCAAGATAAATTTTCATTAAAGTATAATTTTTATATAAATAATAAATTTATCATATCCTATATATTTAATTTTATTTAATCTTGGATGATATATCATAATCTTAATATAATATTTTAAATAAAATAATTAATGTATAACTTAATAGGTTTTTAAAATGTTTCTTAATAAAAATTCAACATTTATAATAGCTGAAATTGGTGTAAATCATAATGGTAGTGTTGATTTAGCAAAAACCATGATTAAATCTGCTAGTATGTGTGGTGTTGATGCAGTTAAGTTTCAAACATTTGTAAGTGAAGATTTGGTAACTGAAAATACGAAAACAGCTGAATATCAGGAAAATAATACTAACGAAAACTCACAACTTGAGATGCTTAAAAAATTGGAATTGTCCTTTGATGATTTTCATGAACTTAAAAGATATGCTGAAGATTGTGGAGTAATATTTTTATCATCTCCTTTTGATTTTAAAAGTGTTGATTTACTTGAAAAATTAAATGTTTCACTTTATAAATTGGGATCTGGTGAATTAACTAATTTTGAACTTATTGATTATGTTTCAAATACAAATAAACCAATAATTCTGTCAACGGGAATGGCAACATTAGAGGAAATTAAAGAAACTTATAATCATATAAAAAATAAAGATAATCTGGTTATATTGCATTGTATTACTGGTTATCCGACATCTTTTGAGGAAGCTAATCTTAATTTTATTAAAACGTTACAAAATGAGTTGGATGTTCCTATTGGGTTTTCAGATCATTCTCCTGGGATAGAACTTCCAATAGCTGCTGTAGCCCTCGGTGTTTGTGTTGTTGAAAAGCATTTTACATTAGATAAGACTCTTGAAGGCCCAGACCATAAAGCTTCTTTAAATCCCGATGAATTCAAGGCTATGGTTAGTGCTATAAGAAATGTTGAAGTTGCAATGGGTGATGGTGTCAGGAGATTTTCAAAAAACGAAAAAGAGATTAAACAAGTTGCAAGGAAAAGTATTATTTTAAATGAAAATGTCCAAAAAGGTACTGTACTTAAAAGAGAAATGTTGTCAATAAAAAGACCAGGAACAGGAATTTCTCCTAAATATATTGATGATGTCATTGGTAAAACTGTTATTGCTGATTTAAATATTAATCATGTTTTAAAATGGGAGGATATTCTATAAAATCTAAAATTTATTAGTTTATTTGATTTTATGGAGGATTCATTAAATTAGAATCTGACAAGTATTAAAATAAATGTATAAATATATTCTATTGTTGCAAATATGAGGAATACAATTGTTATTAAATTTTCAACTTTTTTATTAATTATATTTTCATTGTATAATTTCTTTATTAACATCAATATCAACATGATTAAAATCATATAAAAATAAAATGCAGTTCTTGCACCTGATGAAAAAACTTCTGGTGAAAAACCCATTATGAATCTACTAATAAATCCCGCACAAAATAAAATTAATGGAAATATTTTTTTGTCATATGCTTCCAATAACATTAAACAACTGCTTCCGATTAAATACAAACTAATAAATAATGTTAATATTAGTGGTAGACTAATTGTGATGGGCACTCCTTTATAATTAAATAACATCATTGAATTTAATAATGGATAAATATTTATAAGTTGTAATATTGGAATATCGAATATTATTTTATAAATTATGATGAATGAAATAAATATAATATTGAAATAGAAAATATATTTTAGATATTTCTTTTTGGTTTTTAATAAAGAAGTTATGCTAAGTATTATATAAAATATTGGGAAAATTAATTTATCAGTTAATAATATTTCTATAGTAGGTATGATTCCTAAATATATTTTTTCTAACAATCCGAATGATGCATATTTTGGGTATTTTGAATTCAATTGCAATAGGAATCTACTTCTAGTTCCGGGGCATGTGATAATATTCAATAAGGATAAACTTGAAATTAAAAGTATTAACATTCCATACTTATTTATTTTTTCTTTTTTAATGGTTGAATTAATCAGATATAATAAACTAAATCCAAAAATAAGTCCACAGGATTGTTCTTGGTTTACAGCATATAATAAAGCCAATATTGAAACAACATAAGTTAAATGGCTAGTTTTTTTGTTATAATATTCATTTATTAATGGTATAAATGAAATCATGCCTAATGAAAAAGACCATAAATAAGTTAAGGTTGTTGCTATCCATCCGGCGCTTCCTAGTTCATAGAATGGATACATTAGAAATAATAATATTCCAAATATTATAATTTGTTTATTATTTTCTTTATTAACAATTTTAATAGTGTAATAAGCTCCTAATGTATAAATGATTGAATCTAATATTTTCCAAATAATCCTATCTATATTTGAAAATATTACTAGTGCAGCATCTTGAATTATTCGGCTATCCCAGTTCAGATATCTGTATTTTAGATACCCAAGTAAAGACCATTTTGATAAGACATTTGAAAAGGTAACGTCGTCTGCAAAAAATCCTGTTAATAAATGAAGAAATAAAATCAGGATAAAAAAAATTAAATAAGGATAATAAATTTCTATATATTGGGAAATTTTTTTATAAATCGTTTTATCCATTATACCACTAATTTTCTAATTTATTAATTTTTTTTAAGTAATAATTATTTTATTATTTTGGTAATAAATTAATTGTGGTGCTGTCAAAGATTTAATTATAATTTATTTGAATTTGTAAAGAAATTTTTAATTAAAAAAGTTTAACTATTCTTCCATGTGTAAATCCAGATACAATACTTCATATTGAGTGTTGGCAGAAATTATTAATTTTTAATTACTGTTCAATTTTTTACTAATTTTTAACATTTTTATTAAATTTTGTTCAATTAAGATTATTCAATTTTTTTTACCCTATTTTTTTGTTATTTTTTT
>Ga0310695_10011370_pt1 | contig 12738 bp, 6 predicted proteins | sample RumenRJG_04DNA_FD_203882 | JGI IMG/M metagenome (GOLD analysis project Ga0310695, IMG submission 203882) | Bovine rumen microbial communities from Lethbridge, Alberta, Canada - RJG_04 (v2) (version 2) | ecosystem: Host-associated > Mammals > Digestive system > Stomach > Rumen | place: Canada...
CTATGGTTATGACCTCTGGATCAACGATAAGGCTGTAGGCTCATGGCGCTCAGGTTATAACACGGCGATGTTTGACATTACTCCCTATCTGAATAAAAAGACTCAGCAACAGGTTATCGCCTTACGCGTCGTCTCACAGTTCCCTGGCAGTGACTTCGACTACAATGACGACTGGGCACCCAACGGCATCTTCCGCGACGTGACACTCATGGCCGTGCCTAAGACACATCTGAAGGACATCACCATACGAACCAAGAACACAGGCGAGGTGTACGTGTCTGCCGATATCACCAATGGTGGCAAGGGCACTCAAGTAAAACATGAGATATTCGACAAGCAAGGTAACCTTGTGGGCACGACAAAAGTAGAGCATCCGCTTCTTTGGACAGCAGAGACGCCTCATCTGTATACCCTGCGGACAACGCTGCTGCAGAATGGCAAAACCCTCCAGACATTTGAACATCAGTTTGGCTTTCGTGAACTCACTATCGATGGCAATGTCCTGAAACTGAATGGCCAGCCCATCAAACTGCGCGGTGTAACCAGCCATTCAACAGATCCAGTGACAGTAAAGGTTATCGACGAAGCCAGTATCCTTCGTGATATGCGACTGATGAAAGAGGCATCCATCAACTATATCCGTACATCGCACTATCCGCGTGAACCGCGTTTTTACGAGCTGGCCGACTCACTGGGTTTCTATATCATCGACGAAGTGCCATTTGGCTATGGAGACAAGAATCTCTCTGACTCCACTTTCTACCCTGTTCTTCAGCAACGGGCACAAGCCACTATCCGTCGTGACAAGAACCATCCTTCGGTGCTGATCTGGAGTCTTGGCAATGAGAATCCGCTAACTGATATCTGTGTGAAGTTAGGGGATTATGTAAAGCGCGAGCTCGACCCTTCGCGCCCCATCTGTTATCCGCAGGTAGGCTCGTATTTCCGTCGCTTTAATTACAACTTCCCCAAAGTGGCCGATATTTATACACCTCATTACCCCTCAACGGCACAGATTGCAGATTTCTATCAGCGGGCTGATCGTCCTGTCATCTTCACAGAGTATTGCCATACGCTGGGCATATCATTTGAAGACCACGACCGTCAATGGGAAATCATAGAACGCACACCAGGTATTGCAGGCGGCAGTGTCTGGGAATGGGTTGATCAGGGAATGCCGTTTAATAATGTAAAAATTAAGAAAATGTATGGCTATGAGGAGCGGGTCTTTACTTCTGATGATGGGGGATTTGAGATGCATGGTAATAAAGGTACCGATGGGCTGCTCTACGCTGACCGTACACCCCTGCCCAACTATTACGAGCTTCAGCATAACTATGCCCGCGCCTTCGTGTCGGCGATCGATGGCGATGTGCTACAAATCGTGAATCGTTACGACTTCCTGAATCTGAAGGACCACGTGACCTTCCACTGGGCACTGACCAACAATCGCGATACTGTGATGCGTGGAGCCTTTAGTCCGGAATGTAAGCCTCGCTGCACTGTGCCATACACGCTGAACCTACCGGCACAAAACGGACTCAGTATTCTGCATTTTGATATTGAAGATGCTCAGGGCCACGTATTCCTCTACCAGTCGTTTGTGCTAAACAAGCCACAAATCGCATGGACTGGGCATGGCAGTGGAGCCGTCATGACCAAGGAAGCAACTATCCGTACAGGCCGAAAGCCCACTATGGGTGAACGTCTGACTCAGAAAGGCCGTTTGCCTGAGAAGTATCTGCTGCCATTAGATAACCATCAAGTGAGAGCTGACATTCAAAGCCGCCCCATCGAGGGCGGAGAGGAAGTGACGTTCACGCTGGCTCCTGACACGGCCGACGTCTTCCGCTCAGAGTTAGGACTGGCCTATCTGCTCGATTCCAGCATCGACCGGGTGCAGTGGATTGGATACGGTCCCTTTGCCAGTTATCCTGGTCGCCATCAGGCCAATCGCTATGGCTTCTGGGCAAAGCACATGGACGACCTTTACTTTGAAGGTAATCACAGTGGTATCGATGCGGCATTCCTGTCTGACAAGGAGGGCAATGGCGTCCTGATAACAGGTGATTCGCTGTCGCTGAATTTTGAACAGACAGACCGAGGCATCGTACTCACTGTCAATGCTGCGGTCAGCGGACAAGGGCCGAAGTTTGCCAAGACCCACTTCCCTGGCTGGCAGAAAGGTGATCAGCCTGTAAGCGCAACCTTCCGAAGCTACTTTATCAAGGCCGACGTGATGCCTGAGGTAGTCAGTCGGATGTTTGTACCAGCTGCAGAAGTGCCCGTTCCTTTCCGGCCATTCGTGACTCAGTATGACACCTACTTACAGAGATACATTCCCTAAATACACATGACAGATGCCCTCTTCTTCAGCAATCTGCTTGGCTGCTTTTAACGTCAGGACAGGCGTGGGATGAACAGATCCTTGATATACTCGTGAACAGGTAGGACAAACTCAGTCATTTCGTTGAAATCTATAAATTAAAACTGGCAAGTTAGGAACTTGCGAAACTTGAATTAGTTTTTTCATATTTGTTTTAGGTTATTGGTTATTTAATATTTGTAATAATTAGCATACGGGGTTCGCTGAGATAGCGAGCCCCTTTGGTTCGTCCAGCACGAACGTATCCTAACGGGTGAAAGTCCCTAACGCGCCCTAATAGCGGGAAGCGTCCAGCCGGAGGCAAGGGTGTCCGCCGCGAGACGGAATCTGAAGGAAGCCCGAGGCAAACATCTGGCCTGACGGACAGAAATCACATATAAGGCAAAAAGTTGTGGATAAAGTGGCCAAAAGCACTAAAGTCCTATAGCTATACGGAACAACTATTGTAGATGTGGCAGGCATAAGATGGAAAGAATACGTCCATAACTGGAGAGGTCTCACGGGCGAGTCGCAAGACAAGCAGTAACAACGAACCGTGAGAAGTCAGCAGAGGTCATAGTACCTGTGGAATCGATACAAGCAGGGAAGGGCTGAACTTTAGTTAAACAAGTAGTAAATGAATATTACCCGATGAAGGAAGGAAAGCAGAAAACACTTAGTGGCTGCCATGCTGAAGCAGGGACGGAATCCCGAGGTAAGCATGGAGTGCAAACCTGCATGGGGATAATTGAAAACAACCTTGTAGAAGTACCAATCGTAAAGGGAGACTTGCTAACACATATTGTCTCGCCAAGCAACATGAACCTCGCCTATAAGCGGGTAGTGAGCAACGCGGGAAGTGGCGGTATCGATGGCATGGAGGTGAAAGAGCTTTTGCCTTACCTGCGCAGCCATAAGGATGAGTTAGTGGGGTCACTCGTGGACGGCAAGTACCGTCCTAATCCAGTCCGACGGGTAGAGATACCCAAGGAAAATGGCAAGAAGCGTCCGCTCGGCATCCCGACCGTGGTAGACCGCTTGATCCAGCAAAGTATAGCGCAAGTCTTGCAGTCGCTATATGAGCCTCAATTCAGTAACAACAGTTTTGGTTTCCGTCCTCATCGTGGTGCCCACCAAGCCCTTCGGTGTGCGCAGTCCATCATCAATGATGGCAACCGCTACTGCATTGACTTGGACTTGGAGCAGTTCTTTGACAACGTGAATCACTCGAAACTGATAGAGGTAATCAGCAGGACGGTAAAGGATGGCAGAGTAGTATCTCTCATCCACAAGTACCTCAATGCTGGCGTTTTGGCTGCAGGCAAGTATGAGGAGACAAAGAAAGGCGTGCCTCAAGGTGGTCCTCTAAGCCCATTATTAAGCAACATCATGCTTAATGAACTGGACAAGGAATTGACCAAACGCGGACACCCCTTTGTGCGTTACGCTGACGATTGCATGATATTCTGCAGGAGTGCGCGTGCCGCCGAACGCATACTGGAGAGTATATCGAAGTTTATCGAGGGGAAACTTTTCCTGAAAGTAAACCACGACAAAACAGGTACAGGCTCAGTAGGCGGGAAGAAGTTTCTTGGTTACACATTTTACTTTGATAAAGAGGGGAAATGTCAGTTTCTATTGCATCCCAAGACCATTATGAAGCTAAAAGCCAAATTGAAAGAGCTGACAGGTCGGAGTAATGGCATGGGCTACGAGCAACGTAAAGAAGCGCTGAATCTCTTTATACGCGGCTGGGTGGAATACTACAAGTTGGCTCGGATGAAATATACTCTTGAATCCATAGATATGTGGTTACGCAGACGTATCCGTATGTGTATATGGAAGAGTTGGAAAAATCCGAGGACTCGGATAGCCAACCTCATCAAATGTGGCGTGCCTAAATGGCAGGCATACAAGCATGGTTGGGTGAAAGGATATTGGCGTGCTGCAAGTATGTGGGATTGTACTCATGCGATGAGCAACAAAAACCTATATCGTGCAGGCTATCGCTGCCTGATGGATTACTACGTATTGGTATCGTAAACGAAGAACCGCCGTATGCGGAACCGCATGTACGGTGGTGTGAGAGGTCGGAAAATGAAGTAGGAAGAAAACTACTTCGTTTTCCTCCTACTCGATCTATTTAATAGATAGATATTAAGAAAAAAACAAGAATATTTGGTGGTTTCAATTATTCGCTTTATCTTTGCACCATCAAAATATTGTCGAACTTAAAAATAATGGTATGAACAACATTGAATCAAGCAAAGGCGAGATCGTGATGTACCAACCCGATGAAACTATCAGGCTGGAAGTAAGAATGGGTGAAGAAACTGTTTGGCTCACACAGCAACAGATGGCAGAACTATTTGATAAGGACAGGACTGTTATCAGCCGGCATATTCGCAACATCTACAAAGAGGAAGAACTTGAGGAGAATATCACATGTGCAAAATTTGCACATATGGGGTCTGAGGGAGATCAAACTTACGAATATACAGCCTACAATCTTGATGTAATCATTTCTGTTGGTTACAGAGTTAAATCAAAGCGAGGAACCAAATTCCGTCAATGGGCAAATCGCATATTGAAGGAATATCTATTGAAAGGATATGTGGTAAACAGCCGAATTGTAGCATTAGAGGAACATGTGGCCAAACAAGATTCTCAGATAGAAGAGCTCAAAGACAAAGTTAATTTCTTCGTTCGCTCATCCCTACCCCCAGTGGAAGGCATCTTCTACGACGGACAGATATTCGATGCCTACGCACAGATCGTCAACCTCATCAAACAGGCGAAGCATTCCATCATCCTTATCGATAACTATATCAATGTTGATACCCTGACGATGCTCAGCAATCGCTCTTCTGGCGTCACTGCCACCATCTACACTCGTCAGCTGAACCAGCAACAGCAGTTGGATCTACAGCGTCACAACCAGCAATATCCACCTATTGATATCCACACCACGCAACGCAATCACGACCGCTTCCTGATTATCGATGATGTGGTATATCTCTTTGGGGCCAGTCTGAAAGATGCAGGAAAGAAACTCTTCGCCTACATCAAAATGCAGGAAACCCCAATAGCGCAACTGCTAAATAATATTCGATAATAGGGTTACAACCTATTTGAAGACATCGAGATGTCTTTTGTGGTCGCAAATTGCGACTTCAAGTTGCTATTCTTCTCATTTCCAAGCTGTTTTGCGGTCGCAAATTGCGACCGGTTCTTTTAACTTATCACATGGCGACTGCCCCCTGTTCAGACAAGCCCATCAGTTATAAAAACAAAAAAATCCACCGTTGAGGACGATGGATCAGGACCTAATGTTTTCACAACGGAATAATCCTTATTGTGATTTGCTAAAAATTAGTGCTGCAAATTTAAAGATTTTCCAGATAAATACCAAACTTTTCAAAAGAAATTTGTACTTTTGTGGCAAAATAACTAAAAACGATAGATATGAAGAAGATTCTTGGTCTTGATTTAGGAACTACAAGTATAGGATGGGCTCTTGTCAACGAGAAGGAAAATGACAATGAGAAATCAGAAATCATTCGTCTTGGAGTGAGAGTTAACCCACTAACCGTTGATGAAAAGTCAAACTTTGAAAAGGGAAAGTCAATTACGACTAACGCCGACCGACGCATGAAACGCAGTATGCATCGAAACCTCCAACGCTATAAATTGCGCAGAAAGAATCTTATAGAATGTTTGTTAGAGCACCATATCATAACAGATGAAACACCTCTGTTTGAGAAAGGGAACAATACCACTTTCCAAACTTACAGAGCAAGAGCAAAGGCTGTAACAGAGGAAATTTCTTTAGAAGACTTCGCTCGAGTTTTGTTGATGATAAACAAAAAGCGAGGCTATAAGAGCAGTCGTAAAGTAAAAGATGGTGAAGAAGGAGAACTGATCGACGGCATGGAGATTGCAAAAAGACTCTATGAAGAAAATATCACGCCTGGTCAGCTATTACTTGATTTATATAATAAAGGCAAGAGAAATAGGCCTACTTTCTATCGTTCTGACTTACAGGCTGAATTTGATAAGATTTGGGCAATGCAATCAACTTTCTATCCTGAGATCCTGACAGATGATTTCAAGTCGTCAATTCGTGGATTCAACAAGATGCAGACTTCTGGTGCATTTTATGGTGTTCATCAGATTTATACCGCTAAGAATAGTGGAAAGGAAGGATATGCCCAAGCACTTCTATGGCGAACGGAAGCTCTGAAACACCAGATGGATATCGAAGAGGTGGCATATGCTTTGGCTGATATAAATGGAGCTATCAACAACTCCAGCAAACGCCTGGCGATGATTAGTGACAGAAGCAAGGAGCTGTACTTTGATCATCTCACAATTGGCCAATACTTAATGAAACGTCTGGATGAGAATCCAAACAATAGTCTGACAAACATTTCATTCTATCGACAGGACTATATGGATGAATTTGAGACTATTTGGGAGAAACAAGCACAATATCATCCTGAATTAACTCAAGAACTAAAAAAGGAGATTCGTGACATTATCATCTTCTATCAACGCGATCTGAAGAGCTGCAAGAATCTGGTAAGCTATTGTGAACTTGAACACACAGAAAGAGAAATTACTATTGATGGCAAGAAAAAGACCATTCTTACAGGCTGCAAAGTTTGCCCCAAGTCTTCTCCCTTATTCCAGGACTTCAAGATATGGCAGATTCTTAATAACTTACAAGTATCTGTTGTAGGTCGCCAACGCAAGAAAATCAAGAAGGACAAAAACCAGCTCTCCTTGTTTGATGATGTAGAAACAGGTGCTCTTAATCGGTTCTTAACCCAAGAAGAAAAGGAAATCTTGTATAATGAGCTCTCTATCAAAGAAAAGCTTAGCAAGAAAGATGTCCTGAAACTTCTATTTGATAATCACAATAGTCTCGACCTTAATTATAAAGAGGTTGAAGGTAATCGCACGATGGCAGCACTATTCAAGGCCTATCAGGATATTATCAGCCTGACGGGTAATGGTGAATATGATTTCTCAAAAATGCCGACAGACGAAGTGATGAATATCACCTCTGAGATCTTTAAAGGTTTAGGTTACAAGACAGACTTCCTTACTTTCAATCCTCTGCTCAAAGGGAAAAGTTTGGAGCAGCAACCTGTATACAGACTGTGGCACCTACTCTACTCTTATACTGGCGATAAATCTGCCACAGGAAATGAAGCTTTGCTCAACAGGATTCAAGAACTTTGTGGCTTCGAAAAAGAATATGCCGTCATTCTTTCAAATATATCGTTTGCTCTCGACTATAGCAGTCTGAGTGCTAAGGCTATCAGAAAGATACTGCCACACATGACGAAAGGCTTCGAGTATAGTGAAGCATGCAAAATGACAGGTTATAACCATTCGGAACGTTCATTAACTAAAGAGGAACTTGCCCAGAAAGAATACAAATCACATCTTGACGAGATTAAACGTAACAGTCTGCGCAACCCTGTAGTTGAGAAGATTCTGAATCAGATGATCAATGTCGTCAACGAGATTATCAAAACCTATGGCAAACCTGATGAGATAAGAGTTGAGATGGCTCGCGAGCTGAAGAAGAATCAGGAGGAACGCGAACTATTGGATGCAGCCATCAGAAAAAACACAGCTGAAAGCGAGAAGCTGCGCAAAGAACTCGAAGAGGAATTTGGCATACAACACGTTACCAGAAACGACATTCTTCGCTACAAACTCTACAACGAGTTGAAGCTCAATGGTTTTAAGACACTCTACTCCAATACGTATATCCCTAGAGAAGATCTTTTCAGTAAGCGCTTCGATATAGAACATATCATCCCACAATCCCGTCTTTTTGACGATTCATTCTCAAACAAGACGTTAGAAGTTCGTGACATCAATATCGAGAAAGGCAATAAGACTGCCTATGATTATGTGTCAGAGAAGTACGACGAACAGGGGGTTACAGATTATGAAAGCCGAGTGGAAGAACTATTCAACAACAAAGTTATTTCCAGAACTAAACGCAACAATCTGTTGATGAAAGAGGCTGACATACCATCAGATTTCTTAAATCGTGACCTGCGCGACTCTCAATACATTGCCCGAAAGGCTCGGGAGATTCTTGAGGAGTTAGTTCCATTCGTTGTTACTACTACCGGAGCAGTTACAAGCAGACTTCGTGAAGACTGGCAGTTAGTCAATATCATGCAAGAGTTGAACTGGGAGAAGTATGATGCATTGGGATTAACCGAACAATATACCGACAAGAATGGCAACATCGTCAAGCGCATTAAGGATTGGACAAAGCGCAATGATCATCGCCATCACGCGATGGATGCTCTTACTATTGCATTCACCAAGCGTAGTATCGTTCAATACCTCAGCAACATGAATGCTCGGAGTGACAAGTCGGGCAGTATTTATGGAATAGAACAAAAAGAACTCCATCGGGACGAGAAAGATCACAAGCTGGTTTTCAATGCCCCAATGCCATTAGACATATTCAGAGCTGAAGCTAAGAAACAACTTGAATGCATCTTGGTATCCATCAAAGCGAAGAATAAAGTTGTTACCAAAAATATCAATAAGTCCAAGACGAAAAATGGTCATCAGCAGAAAGTACAACTTACCCCTCGTGGTGCCTTGCATAATGAAACCGTTTATGGTAAGATTCAGAATTACGAGGCAGAATATAAAAAGGTTGATGGAAAATTTACGGAAGATGTCATCCTTCGCGTATCCAGTCAGAAACATCGTGAAGCGTTACTAAAACGCTTGGCTGAATATGGCAATGATCCTAAGAAAGCATTTACAGGGAAAAACAGCCTGGAAAAGAATCCTATTTGGTTGAATGCAGACCACTCTTATGCAGTACCTTTGAAGGTTAAGCTTTACAAAATAGTAGATGTGTTCACCATCAAGAAGGCCGTTGATAAAGACCTGAAACTTGACAAGGTCATTGATAATAAGGTGCGTGCTATACTGCAAGCTCGTCTGGATGAATTTAACGGTGATGCAGCTAAAGCATTCTCAAACCTTGACGAGAATCCTATCTGGCTGAACAAAGAAAAAGGTATTGCTATTAAGAGAGTGAAGATCAAAGCAAAGGTATCATCAGATACTTCTGTACCTCTACATGTCAAGAAAGACCTCATTGGAAATATTCTTAAAGATTCCGATGGTAAGGCTCTACCTACCGACTACGTTAATACCGCAAATAATCATCACGTAGCAATCTTTGTTGATAATGATGGTAACTGGCACGAGCATGTTGTTTCATTCTATGAAGCTACTGCTAGTGCACTTCTCGGACTTCCAATTGTTGATAAGAATTACAAAAGCGAAGAAGGCTGGAAGTTCTTATTCTCTATGAAGCAAAACGAGTATTTTGTCTTCCCTAATGAAAAAACCGGTTTTGTTCCATCCGAAATCGACTTAACAGATCCAAAGAACTATTCTCTGATTAGTCCTAACCTTTATCGAGTTCAAAAGTTTTCCAGTTTATTCTATATTTTTAGGCATCACCTTGAGACGAACGTAGAAGAACCAAATGAACTAAGAGATATGACTTGGAAGAGCATAAGAAGCGTTAAGAACTTAAATGGTGCAATAAAAGTCAGAGTCAATCATATCGGCTCTATAGTTGCCGTAGGAGAATATTAGCTATGATAAAGAAGACCCTATGTTTTAACAATCCTGCCTACCTCTCACTACGAGATGCACAACTGGTTATAAAGATCCCAGAGGTAGAAAAAGCGGATAACCTCACAGACGACTTTAAGAAGTCAACTGAGGTTACTCGCCCCATTGAGGATATTGGAGTGTTAGTTCTTAGTCACAAACAAATTGTCATAACCTCTGGTGCCCTTGAGGCCTTACTCGAAAACAATTGTGCAGTTATAACATGCGATTCTAAATCCATGCCTACTGGATTATTGTTACCACTTGTAGGTAATACTGTTCAGAACGAACGTTTCAGAGATCAGTTGAATGCTTCGCAACCTCTTCGCAAACAACTATGGCAACAGACTATTCAATATAAAATCCGTAATCAAGCTGCTGTGCTGAAACAATGCACCTATACAGAAACAAAATGCATGCAGGTATGGGCTAATAATGTACGAAGTGGTGACCCTGACAATCTTGAAGCTCGTGCTGCTGTATATTACTGGAAAGGGTTATTTGGCAAAATACCAGGGTTTATCAGAGACAGAGAAGGTATAGCGCCTAACAACCTTCTAAACTATGGTTATGCAATACTTAGAGCTGTTATAGCCCGATCGCTTGTAGCCAGCGGGCTACTCCCGACTCTTGGCATACACCACCACAATCGTTATAATGCCTACTGTTTGGCAGATGACATCATGGAACCATATCGCCCTTATGTTGATAGGTTGGTTTACGATATTACTGAACAATATGGTGAAGACATTGAGATATCCAAAGACATCAAATCAGAACTATTATCAATACCAACTCTCGATGTAGTGATTAGTAGTAAGCGTAGTCCGCTAATGGTAGCAGCTTCGCAAACCTCAGCATCACTTTATAAATGTTATAGTGGAGAACTAAGAAAAATAGCTTATCCAGAACTGGAATGAGATCAAAAAGATTTAGTGAATACCGAGTAATGTGGCTATTAGTATTGTTCGATTTGCCCACCGAAACAAAAAAAAGACATCAAGGAATACACAAAATTTCGTAAACGTCTTATTCAAGATGGATTTACAATGTTTCAGTTTTCTATCTATGTGCGTCATTGCGCCAGTATGGAGAATGCAGAGGTTCACAAAAAAAGGGTTAAAGCCATTCTTCCTGAATTTGGAAAAGTTGGCATCATGTGTATCACAGACAAACAATTTGGCAATATCGAATTGTTTTTCGGAACTAAACCACAACTACCCAATGCCCCAGGGCAACAGCTTGAACTATTTTAGATTTTTTAACTTCAGCATCGTTATATATTGGCGTTTTATTGACTTAAACTATGATAATCACTATCAAAACAGAAAAGGAGATTTCCACTATAGAAGTAAAAATCTCTCTTTCTTAAACAACATTTTTTATTTCTAAAAAACCTCACAACAAGTTGATTATCAGCAAAATAAAACAATCGTGTTGTCAATGCTGATGCAAAGATACTAATTTTTTAGCAAATCACAACCTCCTGGCGCCGGAACGTCTCATTGCAGAGGTTGTCAATGCTGATGCAAAGATACTAATTTTTTAGCAAATCACAACTTAAGGATCTCACTCGTATTAACATGGCTCGTTGTCAATGCTGATGCAAAGATACTAATTTTTTAGCAAATCACAACATAATGGAGAAAGCAGCCGAACTAGAGAATGTTGTCAATGCTGATGCAAAGATACTAATTTTTTAGCAAATCACAACATTCTTGCTGGTGTACTCCATTTCAGAAGGTTGTCAATGCTGATGCAAAGATACTAATTTTTTAGCAAATCACAACGGCTGCTCGTCGTGCTTCTGGTCTTGGCTGTTGTCAATGCTGATGCAAAGATACTAATTTTTTAGCAAATCACAACGTTCTTCTACTATTAATAATAAGGTAGAAGTTGTCAATGCTGATGCAAAGATACAAGCAATCGGTGGGACAGGTCATTGATCTTCCTAAAGAATCAATGACCTCTGTCCCCTCGATCTAGGGAAACTACTCCCTACACATCCCCCACCCTCTTAACATCGCAAAGTAATCAAGAGACTCTGTTCCATTTTCCTGAATCGCCATCGCCACGCCAAGCATCATCCAACGCTGGGGCTGATCCGATGGGATGCCGATAGGTTCATCGGGGGCAATCCCCGTCAGGCGACACACGTTCTGGATATACGTCTCAGTGAGATTCTCATTAGGTGGTGCCCACTTACTGATAATCTTCCTGATCGTATAGAGCCGATACTTATGATAATACGTACGTGTGAGTAGATAGAAGGCGGCACGCCAACCATACTCCAAACTCTCAAACTGACAAAAACTTGCATCTGTCTGTTGGGCTCTCAAGCCCTGCCACTGATCCTTACCTCTGCGGATATTCAGTGGATTGTTGTTTCTAATTCCTCTTGGTAACATTACTTTTTACTTTCTTATTTACATTGATAGGTGTACTATTAGGGAACACAATCCTGTAGGCAGCATCTAGGGCTCGGAGATTGATCTGGTAGAAACTCCTACCCGTCCTGACCGCAACAATGGCCCTCAGAAACTCCCGATGCTTACGCGGATAGAGCGATGGCGACGGCAGTTCGTCCCAGCCCGCCTGTTCACACAGATTGCAGACTTCCCACATAAAGGCATTGGTAGCCTCCTGTTCGAACCACTCTTTCAGCACATTCCGGATACAGAAACGTTTATACT
>Ga0310695_10011371_pt1 | contig 12737 bp, 9 predicted proteins | sample RumenRJG_04DNA_FD_203882 | JGI IMG/M metagenome (GOLD analysis project Ga0310695, IMG submission 203882) | Bovine rumen microbial communities from Lethbridge, Alberta, Canada - RJG_04 (v2) (version 2) | ecosystem: Host-associated > Mammals > Digestive system > Stomach > Rumen | place: Canada...
GTGGCGGTGTTCAACGTCCCTGCTGGGCTTTACAGGGTGAGCGTGAGCGACATGGACGGGGAGGACATTTTCAACGGCTCGGCCGACAAGGTGCATGCTGGACGTACTGGTACTGTCTTGTCCCTCAATTTGTTGCACTCCAAGGCGGGTACGATCGTCATCAAGGAGATATACTGCGGCGGCTGCAAGCGCCTGCCGCAGGAGGGCAACTACCAGTACGACCAGTACCTGATACTGCACAACAACGATTTCAGGGTGCAGTATCTGGACGGGCTGTGCATAGGTTCGCTCCATCCGTACAATGCCATGGCCACAAATCCTTTCGTGTCGAAGGACACCGCATCCGGCGAGTCGGTGTTCCCGGCGTTCGTGCCGGTGTCGGAGGCCGTATGGCAGTTCGGCGGGGACGGGACTTCGTTCCCGCTTCAGCCGGGCGAGGACGCCGTGGTGTGCCTGAAAGGCGCCATCGACCATTCCGCTCAGTTCCCGCTTTCGGTCAACCTCGACCGACCAGGGTACTTCGTATGCTACAACAGCACTTATTTCACCAATACCGCTTATCATCCTACTCCGGGAGTGAACATCTCCAGTGACCGTTACCTTGAAGTCGTGGTCAAGACCGGAGTGGCCAACGCTTACACCTTCTCCATCAATTCCCCGGCCGTGGTGCTGTACAGGGCGCAGGGAATGACCATGAGGGAATGGGTGCAGACCGAAGGGGCGGTGATTCCCATTCCCGGCGGTTCCACATCGCAAGTGGCGGCCGTACCGTTGGAATGGGTCGTGGATGCCGTGGAGGTTTTCAGCGGCACTTCATCTTCGAACTCCAAGCGTCTGGCTCCGTCGCTCGATGCCGGATACGTCACATTATCAGATACTTATTTGGGACATACCCTGTTCCGCCATACGGATGAGGAACTAAGCGTGGCGGCTGGGTACGAGGTCCTGAAGGATACCAACAATTCATCCGTGGATTTCTATGAACGCGAGACACAGTCACTGCATGATTAGGCGGGCGCTGCCCGTCGCGGCGGCGCTGTTCTTCGCGCTCGCCGCCGCGGCGCAGACGCGCCTGTACGACCGTTCCCTCAGGGACTATCCCTGGCTGGACGGTACCAACGCCGCTGCGTTGCGCTCCACTGTCACGCCTGACATATCGTATGTCGAGCTGTACACGGGGGCTTCACGGGGCGGTTTCCACCGGAGCTGGGAGTCGGATTCTCCCTGGGAGGCAGGAGCCGAGGCCAGGACCGTCAAGCATCTGGAACGCTTTTCCATGAAGGGCGGATTCTCTTTCAGTCAGATGTCGGGTCCTGGGATGTGCGGTTCGATGTCCCTCCGCCCGGGATATTTTCCTCTGGACGTGCTTGAGTTCACCCCGGGGAAGAAGACCGGGCAGACTTATGCATTCGACGGCGCAGTGTCCGTAGACCTGACGGAAGGCCTGCGCATCGGCGCGTCGATGGATTTCACCTCCGCCAACTATGCCAAGCGCAAGGATCTCCGCCACACCAACTACCTGCTGGATATGACAGCGACGGCCGGCTTGACATATACCAATCCCGTCGGAGACCTCACGCTCGGAGCAAGCTATATCTATCGGAAGACCAGCGAGAGCCTCGTTGCCGAGCAGGTCGGTACGGGCGCATCGTCCTATTTCGCATTCCTAGACAAAGGCCTGATGTATGGCAAATACGAAGTATGGAGCGGCAGCGGCGTACATCTCGACGAGGCCGGAGTGCAGGGCTTCCCGCAGAGGGAGCATTTCCACGGGGCTGGCCTGCAGATGAGTTCCGGCAATTCCTTCTATGCGGACATCGAATACCTGTACGGATTCGGAGAGGCAGGGGAGAAGCAGACCGTCTGGTATCGTTTCCCCAGCCACAATGTCAATGTCCGCGCTGCTTCCCTCTTCGGTATCGGAATGAGGAGGGTATACCTGCGCGGGACCTACGGGTGGCGTTATCAGACGAACGCCGAGACCGTGCTGGAAAAAGTCGTTTCCGGAGGCGTTACCGTCACTGAGGAACTTGGCTCCAACCGGATATTCGCCAGGGAGGTCAGCCGCGGCCGTCTGGAGGCGGAGGTCGTCCGGCCTGGCTTCGAGTATATCGTCGCCGTAGGGACGGAATCTGTCGCGGCGACGGCCTCGCATATGTATCCCTTTGTAGCAGAGTCTGACTGGTTTACGTATGAGGTGTCCTTTGCTCCTGCGTGGTACAGGGGTGACTGGGATTTCGGAGGGAACCTGGGCTTCATGTGCGGTTCGGTCTCCAAGGATCAGCTGAGTCTGTCGGCAGAGGACAGCGGCGTACTGACAGCACCGTTCCGCCTTCAGGACTGGTACGACATGGAAAGGGATTACCTCACGGCACCCAAGGCGGAGGTATCCGCCTTCCTGCGCCGCAATTTCTCCCACGGCATCTACATCCAACTGGATGGCAGTTTCCAGCAGGCGCTTGGCGGTACCTTCCCCGACGGCACCGGCCGCGCGTCCGCCCTCCTGAAACTTGGCTGGACTTTCTGACCGACCGGTGCGCCTGTCTGAGTATCAGGTGTGTGTAGTGCGAGTGATTTGTTTATTCGTAAATAATGGCTAAATTTGCGGACTTTTTATACAAAGTATTACCGGTTAAAGTCATAAGATGGTAAACAGCAAGTTCAATGTGAAGTATTGTGTATTCCTGCCTATCGTGCTGGTCATCACAATCTTCTTGTGGGCCGTTCCGACATCGTTCTTCGGCATCGATGCCCTTACTCCGGTCCAGCAGCGTGTTATCGCGCTCTTTGTTTTCGCCGCCCTCATGTGGATGTTCGAAATCGTCCCCAACTGGACGACTTCCCTCCTCGTCATCGTCCTTTCGCTCCTGACAGTATCAGACAAAGGCCTGAGCTTCCTTTGCAAGCCCGAGTATGGCACCCTTGTCAACTACAAGAGCCTGATGTCAGCATTCGCCGATCCAGTCATCATGCTGTTCCTCGGCGGTTTCGTGCTCGCCATCATGGCATCCAAGTACGGTCTGGACGTGACCTTGGCACGTGTCCTCCTGAAGCCTTTCGGCAAGAAGCCCAAGATGGTCCTCCTCGGATTCCTCATCGTCATCGCCGTTTTCTCGATGTTCATGAGCAATACCGCTACCGCGGCCATGATGCTGGCTTTGCTCGCCCCCGTCCTGGCATCCCTTCCGAAGGATGACAAGGGCCGTGTCGGTCTTGCCCTCTCTATCCCCGTGTCCGCCAACCTTGGCGGTATCGGCACCACCATCGGTACCCCTCCGAACGCCACCGCCGTCAGGTTCCTGACCGAGGCCGGCCACGAGGTGTCTTTCGATACATGGGCCATCCACATGATCCCCTTCGTGATCATCATGGTCCTCATCGCATGGGTGCTCCTTCAGATGTTCTTCCCCTTCAAGTCCGAGGAGATCGTCCTGAACATCCCCGAGAACACGCGCAAGAAGGATTGGAAGACCACCGTCGTCTGGATCACTTTCGCCGGCACCATACTCCTGTGGGCGACCGAGCAGCTGACCGGTATCAATTCAAACATCGTCGCGCTTATCCCGCTGGGAGTCCTGACCTGCACGGGCATATTCACCAAGGAAGACATCAAGGAGATCAACTGGACCGTCCTCTGGCTCGTCGCTGGAGGCTTCGCCCTGGGTACCGCCCTTCAGGGGACGGGACTGGCCGAGGTCCTCATCGAGGCTATTCCTTTCGGCTCCATGTCGGTCGTCGTCGTGCTTATCATAGCGGGCCTCGTCTGCTACTTCCTGTCCAACTTCATCTCCAACTCCGCTACGGCTTCGTTGCTGATCCCGATATTGATCGTCGTCGCTGAGGGCATGGCAGACCCCTCCGCCGCCAACAACGCTTCGTTCATGGCATTGGGCGGTTCCCAGGCTATGATTATCTTCATCGCCACATGCGCCTCCATCGCAATGCTCTTCCCGATCTCCACCCCTCCGAATGCCATCGCTTCCTCTACCGGCCTCGTAGAGACCAAGGACATGATCAAGGTCGGCGGTATCATCGGTGTCATCGGTCTGGTTTTCGGATTCTTCTGGCTCACCAAGATATTCCCATTCGCTTAATCAATACACTTTAAGTATATGAAAAAAACTATCGTTTTATTGGCGACGCTTTTGTCCGCCGTTGCTTTCTCTGCCTCCGCACAGGAGAGCCAGAAACAGTATGGCTATCAAGTGTCAGATTTCATGAGCACGCCCAAGGTTGGCGGCTACATCATCGGCAGCTACAAATACACGGACCAGGAGGGTGCACACGGCGGTCCGGGATTCAACTGCAGGCTTATCCGCCTGTATGTGGACGGAAGTATTTTCAACGACTTCAAATACCGCATCCAGTTCCAGGCGAATGGTACGAGCCCCCATGTGAAGGATTTCTTCATCGAGTGGGCGAAGTATAAGGAGTTTTCCGTGAAGTTCGGCCAGTTCAAGCGTGCTTTCACATTTGAGAATCCGATGAACCCCTGGGATGTGGGCGTGGGTGATTTCTCCTTCCTCGTCCAGAAGATGGCCGGAATGGGAGACCGTCTCGGAGAAGCCAATATGGGCGGCCGTGACCAGGGTATTCAAGTTCAGGGAGACCTGTTCCCCATGGCGAATGACCAGTATCGCCTGCTCCATTATCAGTTGGGTCTGTATAACGGTCAGGGCATCAATCTGGCCGATGCCAACAGGGCGAAGGACATCATCGGTACCATCCAGATCCAGCCTATCAAGGGCCTGTATATAGGTGCTTTCGGTTGGAAGGGAGACTGGGTGAACGCTTCCGGGGCTACCCTCAAGCGTGAGCGCTTCAGCGCCGGCTTTAAATACGATGTCAATAACTGGACGCTTCGTGCCGAGTATGCAACCACCATCGGCGGCGAAAAGGAACAGACCGGTGCGGCCGATGCGCTGTATTTCACTGCTGGCATACCCGTTACGGACTGGCTTAAGGTTTATGCCAAGTGGGATGAGTTCCGTGCCCATGGAACTTCGGAGAGCAGCCATGACATGTATTCAGCCTGTATGAACTTCCGTCTTCACAAGAACCTGAACTTCCAGATGGAGTTCCGTCATCATGACAACAAGTTGCTGGCGATGCCTCAGTACAATGATCTTTGGCTCATGACTTATATCCGTTTCTAAAGCAGCAACTTCTAGCCTGAAGTTTTGATGCAATAAAAAACCCTGCGGGATCCCGCAGGGTTTTTTGTTTCGTTGAATGTATCGTTTATACGCCCATGATGGTCTTGACAAGGAAGTACACGAGCGGAACGGTGATGACGAACACTCCGATGATGTCGAGGATAACGCCGGCCTTGATCATCTTCGTGATCGGGATGTAACCGGAAGAATAGGTGATGGCGTTCGGCGGCGTCGAGACCGGCAGCATGAATGCCAGCGACGTACAGAGGGCCATGACAACGCAGACAGGGACGGGGCTGAAGCCCAGGGAAACTGCCGTAGCGATGGCGATAGGGCCCATGAGGTTGGCAACTGCGGTGTTGGAGGTGAGCTCCGACAGCAGGAGGGAAGTCACTGCGAACAGAGTGAGGAACATGTACTCGGAAGGATGACCGCCCAGGGCGTTGGTCAGGGACTCTCCGATCCACTGCGACAGACCGGTGGAGAACACCATGCCACCGATGGCCAGACCGCCGCCGAAGAGCAGCAGCGTACCCCAGTCGATACCCTTGACACCGTCTTTCCAGCTCAGAGTCATCTCACCCTTCTTGATGTCCGTAGGCATGAGGAACATCAGCAGACCGCCGACCATTGCGGCGATAGCTTCAGGGAAGTGAGCGTTATATGACTTGAGGAAGTCGGGATCGATGGCGTTGGGCGAGATGTTCTGGATTGCACTGAAAATACCCGGAAGCACCCAGAGCACAACCGCTATGATGAAGGCGATGAGGGTATTCTTCTGAGCGCGGGTCCATTTGCCCAGAGCGTTCTTGTGCTCCTGGATGAACTCCTGTGCGCCGTCGATATGCTTGACGTCGGCGGGGAACATCTTCTGGAGTACGAAGTAAGTGACGAGGAAGTAGAGCACCATGGCGATGAAGCCCCAGATCATCCAGTTGAAGAACGTGATCTGAGGAGCATCGGGTGCGAGCTCCCTGATGAAACCGATCATGATGATGTTCGGGGGAGTTCCGATCGGAGTCAGCACACCTCCGATGGAGCAGGCGTACGCGGTCATGAGCATCAGACCGGTGGCATATTTGTAGTTCCTGAGGTCAATCTCCTTGCCGTTGGCGGCCATCATCTCACGGATAGCTTCAAGCAGACCGAGGGCGATGGGGAACATCATGGCGGCGGTAGCGGTGTTGCTGATCCAGCCGGAGCAGAGCATACACGCGAGACCGATGGCCAGGAAGATGCGGCGCGGCGAGTCGCCCACCCATTTCATCGACATGATGCCGTAGGCGATACGCTTGTCGAGACCGTTAACCATCATGCCCTTGGCAATGAGGAAGCCGCCCATGAACAGGAAGATCATCGGGTTGGCAAAGGCTTTGAAAGCATCCGTCGCCGATACAACGCCGAAGATGACGCAGAGAGTAGGACCGATAAGGGAGGTTACAGGAATGGGAACCGGTTCGCAGATCCACCAGAAGGCCACGAATGTGACGATTGCGAGAAGCTTGTGGGCTTCCGGAGACAGTCCGGCAATTGGAATGAGGTAAACCAGAATAGCACAGATCGGCCCGAAGATGGCACCGAATATGTGTCGCTTCTGGTCAAAGGAAGACTCTTGTGCAGAGAGTGCACCTTGTTGTTCAAGTTTGCTCATAATAATATTTAAGTGAGAATTTGTCCTAAGCAAATCTGAGCACAAAATAGCAATTTTATACGAAGAATATGTAAATTATTTTAAAAAACTTCCTTATTGTCGGACAATTAACACAATACCCTGCGGGTGAAATCCCGCAGGGTATTGTTCAGCTATATTGAGCATGGGATCAGTGGACCCGGAGGCGCTGCCCGATGCGCAGGGTAGTGGTCTGCTTGATACCGTTCCAGGCGCAAAGCTGGCGCACCGTAGTGTGATAACGGACCGCCAGGGCGCCGAGCGTATCGCCAGACTTGATAGTGTGGAACTGGCGGGCGGCCTGCTCGGCGGCTTTCTTGGCCTCTGCTTCGCGGTCCTCGACCTCGGCCAGCAGGATGTCCTCCTCTTCCTGCTCGGACTCGGGGACGTAGTTGCTGTTCTCGTTGAGGTAGCGCTTGTTTAGGGTGAAGACGCCGCTGCGCAGCGTGCCGGTCTCGAAGTCTATCAGCCATTCGGGGTCGAAGGCATAGCCCATGTACCGCGTCTCGAAATGCAGGTGCGGGCCGCTGGAGCGGCCTGTGGAGCCGCCCAGGCCGATGATGTCACCGGCACTGACCCAGTCGCCTTCCTTGACGTTGCGGGCGGAGAGATGGCCGTAGGCCGTCTCGAGGCCGTTCTCGTGGCGGATGACGATGAGGTTGCCGTAGCCGCGGGACCAGTCGGAGACGCGTACCTTGCCGGCGAAGGCGGCGCGGACCGGATCACCGGTCTTGAGAGGCAGGTCGCAGCCTTGATGACGGCGTTTGTGACGGAAGCCGAACTTGGAGAAGACCTTGACCTGGTTGGGGCAGCAGAAGTCGGTAGGATTGTCGATCAGCCAGAGCGTGACCTTGTCCGGAAGCGACTTGAAGTCGACTCCGTAGGGGTCCATTGACTGGTTGTCCCAGTTCTTGGTGAAATAGTCTTCCTGTTTGAGGAGATTGCCGTCCTTGACGTATTTCCATGTATTGTCGCTGTAAAGGACGAGCTTTACGAGAGGGTTGGCGGTATCGAGGGTATCGATGGCTCCGGCATTGCTGGGAATCATCGACCTTACGGGCTGGAGGAGCGGCCTTGGGATGAGGAGCTCCGCCTGGGATTTGGTGAACTTAGGACGCTGCGGGACGTTCTCCTCCTTGGGAGCCATCTGCGCGTATACGGCCGTTCCGGCCAGCAAGAGCATCACTGCCAGTGCTTTTCTTAAAGACATAAAGAGTTGGTTTTAGTTACACGATGGCGTCGAAACGCCTTATCAGGAGATCCTTGGCCTCCGCAACCTTCTTCTGGAGAAGCTCCTCGGAGGAAGCCTCGCAGATGAAACGGAGGTAGGGCTCGGTGTTGGAAGGACGGATGTTGAACCACCAGTCGGGGAACTCGACGCGGTAGCCGTCGAAGTCCATGAAGGCAGTGGCTTTCTCCTGGGCCATGAAGTGCTCCTTGACTGCGTCCATGGCGCCCTTCTTGTCCTCGAGCTTGAAGTTGATCTCTCCTGAATTCTGGTATTTGGCAATGGAGGCGATGGCCTCGCTCAGAGTAATGCCTTCCTTCTTGAGTGCAGCGACGATGCGGAGCACGATCATCGATGCGAGCAGGCCGCTGTCGGAGTAGAAGAAATCCTTGAAATAGTAATGGCCGGCGAGCTCGCCGCCCCACAGGCCGTCGATCTCGCGGAGCTTGGGGGCCGCGAAGGCGCGGCCGACACGCCAGGTATGGAGCTCCACGCCGAACTGGGCGAGGAACTCGCCCACGGCCTTGGAGCTGCGGATCTCCTGGAGAACGCGCGGAGCCTTCTCGCCGCGCTCCTTGATGAAGTACTCGGACATCAGGGCGATCACGAGGTCGGGAGCCACGAACTGGGACTTCTCGTCCACGAACATCACGCGGTCGGCGTCGCCGTCATAGATGACGCCGACATCGGCCTTCTCGCGGGCGACGAGTTCCTTGAGGGGCTCGACGTTCTTGGCCACGAGCGGGTTGGGCTCGTGGTTCGGGAAACGGCCGTCGATCTCGTCGAAGATGTAGGCGGGGCCGTCGCCGAAGACCTTCCTGGCGAACAGGCATGACATGCCGTTCGACAGGTCGAAGGCGACCTTCAAGCCGCTGTAGTCGCCCTTGAACTTCATCATGAAGTCGAGGTAGTCGTTGAGGATCTCCATCTCGTGGACCTCGCCCTTCCGGGCGGCGGGAGGTGTCGGGCGTCCCTCGTCAATCCACTGCTTGATCAGCCCGAGGCCGGTGTCGAAGCCGACCGGAAGGGCGTTCTCGCGCGAGACCTTCATACCGTTGTACTCGGCGGGGTTGTGCGATGCCGTGATCTGTACCGAGGCCTTGAAGCCGTAGTTGGCCGTGCCGAAATACACCATAGGCGTACTGCTCAGGCCGATGTCGTAAACATCGGCTCCGGCATCCGTGATACCCTCAAGCAGGGCGTCGTGGATCTCCTTCGAGGAGACGCGGCAGTCGCGTCCCACAAGTACCTTTTCGGCTCCGAGGAGTCCGGGGATGAAATAACCTACCTTGTAGGCTGTCTCCTTGTCGAAATCCACACCATAGATTCCGCGTATGTCGTATGCGTGAAATGCTCCCATAAGTAAGATGGCTGATAAGAGTGTTCCGATATGCCGCCGTATATTTTCCGGCGCGTCCTACAAAGATACAAAAATTATTCCTTGCTTTGCTTTTATTCCTCCGGTTTGTTATATTTGTAAATACTTAACAACTTAATTCACGATATTATGTCCAAGATTGACTGGGATTCCCTGGGATTTGACGCCTACCGCACCAGGACGGTGGTCAAGTCGCACTTCAAGGACGGCGCGTGGTCGCCTGTCGAATCAACCGAAACGTTCTCCTTCACCCTCGACCCGTTCGCACAGGTCAACCATTACGCGATCTCCTGCTTCGAAGGCCTCAAGGCCTTCACGCAGAAAGACGGCAAGGTCGTTATCTTCCGTCCGGAAGAGAACGCCCGCCGCATGAAGCGTACCGCCGACTATCTCGGCATGCCGTGCCCCTCGGAGGAGATGTTCATCAAGATGTGCGAGGACTGTATCAAGGGCAATCTCGAGTTCCTTCCCCCTTACGGCCACAAGGCGTCGCTATATCTGCGCCCGCTGCTCTTCGGAGTGCACCCTCAGATGCAGCTTGTACCGTATCCTGAGGCCGTTTTCGCCGTGATGTGCGCCCCTGCGGGCTCTTACTACGGCGAGCATCTGCGCACCTTCACCGCCGTGATCCCCGGTGACTTCGACCGTGCCGCTCCCCACGGCTCCGGCAGCTACAAGGTTGGCGCCAACTACGCAGCTACCTTCCGCCCGTACAAGATGGCCCATGACCAGGGCTATACCGAGCTCCTGTTCCTCAACTCCGGTACCCGTGAGTTCGTGGACGAGTTCGGCTCATCCAACTTCTTCGGCATCAAGGACAACAAATACATCACCCCGCTCTCGGACAGCGTGCTGCCGTCCATCACCAACAAGAGCCTGCAGACGGTCGCCGAGGACCTCGGCATGACCGTCGAGAAGCGCCCCATACCTCTCGACGAGCTCGATACCTTCGAGGAGGCTGGTGCCTGCGGCACGGCTGTCGTCATCACGCCTATGGCGCGCATCGACATCAAGCCCGTGCTCGGCGCGGAGGAGGTTACCAGGAGCTTCATCTTCCGTCCTGACAATACTGTCGGACCTGCCTGCAACGCCCTCTACAAGCGTCTCACCGGCATCCAGTTCGGCGAGATCGAGGACACCCACGGCTGGTGCCACAAGGTCGATCTCTAAGCCTTATCATACTGGACTCTTTTTATGTACGATCTAGCGATTATCGGAGGCGGGCCGGGCGGATATACCGCGGCGGAGCGCGCTGGCGCGGCCGGACTGTCCGTCGTGCTGTTTGAGAAGAATGAACTCGGCGGAGTTTGCCTCAACGAGGGGTGCATCCCCACCAAGACTCTTCTCTATAGTGCCAAGGTATTTGATTATGCCAGGCATGCTGACCTTTATGGTGTTAGCGTGGAAGGTGCTTCCTTCGATTATTCCAAGATACTCAAACGCAAGACCAAGGTCGTGCGGAAACTTGTCGGAGGCGTCAAGCTGAAGATGAAGAACTCCGGAGTGACCGTTGTCGGCGGGGAGGCAGTCATCGCGGGACCTGTAGCCGGAGGTTTCGTCGTTTCGTGTGGCGGGACTGAGTACGTTGCAAGCAGGCTCTTGATCTGCACTGGTTCCGAGGCGGTCGTGCCGCCCATACCCGGTATCAAGGAGGCCGGCGATGTCATCGTTACCAACCGCGAGATACTGGCTCTGGAAGAGCCTCCGGCAGAGCTCGTCGTCATAGGCGGCGGCGTCATCGGGATGGAGTTCGCAAGTTTCTTCAACAGCATCGGTTCAAAGGTCACGGTAATCGAAATGATGCCGAAGATACTCGGTCCGATGGATTCCGAGATAAGCGAACTCCTTCAGAAGCAGTATGCCAAGAAAGGAGTCGAGTTCCGCCTTGGCTGCAAGGTCACAGGAATAGAAGGGGACACCGTGGTGTACGAGGATCCCGAAGGGAATGTCTGCCGGGTTCACGGGGACAAGATACTCGTCTCCGTGGGTCGGCGGGCCCGCCTGGAGGGCTACGGGCTGGAGACGCTGGGCGTCTCCCTCGCCCTTACGCCCGCCGGCCGCCCTTACGGTATCAAGGTGGACGACCATATGCGGACCGACGTGCCGGGTGTCTACGCCGCCGGTGATGCGACGGGATTCTCCCTGCTTGCGCATACCGCAGTCCGCGAGGCCGAGGTGGCCGTCAACGATATCCTCGGACGTGACGACAAGATGAGCTATAAAGCCATTCCGGGAGTTGTCTATACCAATCCAGAAGTGGCCGGAGTCGGACTCACGGAGGACGAGGCTGCCAGGAAAGGCATCGATGTCACTGTCCTCAAGCTCCCCATGGCATATTCCGGACGCTTCGTGGCGGAGAATGAAAGAGGAGAAGGTCTTTGCAAGATACTTGTTTGCCCCTCGAGCCATGAAGTCCTTGGAGTTCACATGCTCGGGAATCCTTCCTCGGAGATGATCCACAGCGCCTGCATCGCCATCGAGCAGGGTATGACGGTGGAGCAGTTGAAAGAGGTTGTATTCCCTCACCCCACAGTATCGGAAATCATAAAAGAGACGGTATTCACCTTGTAATACGGAAAAGGCGGTACGGAGCGTACCGCCTTTCTTTATAGCAATTCCTGAAGGGTCGAGTATATCTGCTCGCCACGCAGTCCGCGTTTCAGTATCGTGCCGTCCGGCGCGAAAAGGATCAGGTGCGGGATGGTCGCGACTCCGTACAGTTCGACGGGGATCTTCTGCGCGTCAAGTATCTGGTTCCAAGGCATGTCCAGCTCGGACAGAGCCTTGACCGTATCCTCCCTCTTGTCGCTGCAGGCGATGCTGACTATGTCGAACCTGTCGCCCTTGAATGCGTCGTAGGCTTTGCGTATGGCAGGGATCTCGGCCTTGATGGTTCCGGGCTCGAGGATGACGTGGACGCGGTCGTTTCCGTGTCCGACATAGGCAAAAACGCCCTCGTCAGCCTGTCCGGTGAAAGAGAATGCGTTGTCCTTCACCGTGGTGACGGCGAGGGTATCGTTGCCCGCGACGTCGATAAGGTAAATGTCAGTCCCGTCGGGGGCGGTATACACGGCTTCTATGTTGTACTTGTTGTTGCCGCACGAGATGCATGCTGCGATGCAAAGGAAACTGAGAAATGCTTTTTTCATCGTTGGAATGCTTGTGGTCTGAGGACCTGGATGCCTGTGACAGAAGGACGGGCCGCAAGGTATTCGGGCAGTGTACGGGAGTCGATGACTACTTTCATGGGCCCGGTGGAGGCGTGGAGGAGACGGACTTCACCGTTCTCCACGACTGCCATCATCA
>Ga0310695_10011372_pt1 | contig 12737 bp, 8 predicted proteins | sample RumenRJG_04DNA_FD_203882 | JGI IMG/M metagenome (GOLD analysis project Ga0310695, IMG submission 203882) | Bovine rumen microbial communities from Lethbridge, Alberta, Canada - RJG_04 (v2) (version 2) | ecosystem: Host-associated > Mammals > Digestive system > Stomach > Rumen | place: Canada...
CTATTTTTTATGGCTTAAATTTACATTTTAAAAAATAAAATGAGAAAAGTGTTTTTCTATTAATGGAAAAAGGTTGACTTAAAATGCAAAGATTTAATGAATTTATCATATTGTCCTTGACGGTCCTGTTATTGGTTTCATTGTCTTCTGTCTCTGCAGTTGATATTAGCGACAATGATGTGTCTGCTGCACTTGATGATGATGTTATGGATGTTGATAGTTTTGCCCTAACAGACATGAGTGCGACTGAAGTCGAGGACGATTGTGTTTTGTGTTCCGATTCTTTCCCTGACATTATAAAAGAGGAAATCGTGCTTGAAGATTCTTCAAAGGGAGCTAATGCAAATCCTAAGAACTCATTGAAGAGTTCTGATGATTCAGGAAACTCCCTCGCAGAGTCAGTTTATTATGTCGGATCTGACAATTTCACATATTACTTTGCTGACGGAGTCTTGAAGGAGAATTATGAAGGTTCCGTTCTGGTATTCAATGGTGAGTTTGCAGATAAGGGAATAATAGACATCAAATCACCTAACGTGACTGTAATTGGAAACAATTCACTGTTAAGGAACACGGTGTTCTGTCTTGAGTCCAGCAATGTCATGCTCACAGGTCTGAACTTTGTATTGGATCAGGAGTTTGCAGACAATGACAATGCGGGGATACTTGTCCTTGGAGATAATTGTACAGTGCACAATTGTACCATGAATTATGCTGTTCCTGAGCGAACTAGTGGTTTTTCTGTTTATGCAGAGGGTAGCAGCGGTAAAAAGATTCAGAATTTTACTTTATTTAACTGTACCTTTAATTTCATTGGCAATAATCGTGGCGGTTGGGATTATGGTGTCTTTATTGATTATGTGGACAATGCAGTAATTTATGGAAATAATCTCAATTGCTCTTTGCCTTTGCGTTCAGTTAACTGGCAAGCAGATATTTTTGGTGGTGTAAGTATGGATACTGTTGGAGCTTTTGTAGCCCAAGGATGCGATTATCTAACTTTGTCTAACAATAATATTTCTGCCTATGTCAGTGGAGGGGGCAGTAGTTATCCTACGCTTGATACTATAATTCTTTATGGCTGCAATAATGCAACTGTAGAAAAAAATCGTATTTACTGCGAGGATTTCGACAGCAAGGACGGCAAGGACAACTACCTTCAAGGGATTGATGTCTATTTTGCAAATGACGTTACAATATTGGGAAATCAGATCGACATCCGCACAACAGGTGGCCGTGCAGGGATGGGAACCGCTTATCCTATTCAGATCAACGGTCCTTCCTATAATGTGAAGATTGCCTATAACAATCTCACCACATTCAACTTCGGTCCGAATATAGGCATATATTCCCAGAATTACTATGGTGCGACAAAGATTGACATCATTAGCAACTTCATAAATGTCACAGGTCTTGCAAGCACCCATTACTGGGCCCTTGTTGCAGGAATAGAGGTTCAGGATTCAGATGACCTAATCTGGAACAATACAATCATAGTGAACAATATTGGAAGCTATGCGGACAATAACAATATCTATGGAATCAGCTATTCCCAAAATACTAAAGGCAATCACACCTATAACATTCAGTATAATAATGTGACAACCAATGGCCGCTATGCCGTTTCATTGTCAGGTACCAGTTCTTTGGTTGTGGATTCAATCATTGCGAATAATGTGCTGAATACCAATAAGTCCAGCGGTAATCGTGCAGTTCGTGTTGGTGCTGGTTACAACAATACTATCCGTAACAATACTGATGGCGTTTTCAGGAATACTCTGAATCCGGATGATTTGCCTGATTGGCTGAAAAATCATAAGGGTTTGGTTCCGAAGATTGTTGTTCCTAGGTATTATCGTGAGGGGTCTAATGGTTCTGGATTGACTGATGATGAAGGTAATGGTGCAGCGCCTTGGAATACTGGGTCTAATCCTAATGGTGATACTGTTTTCGGTTCAAATAGGGATACTGCTCCTGGTTTTGGTGGTGATGCTTCTCCAAGTTTCACTGCTGCAAGTCCTGGTGAAAGTGGCAGTTCTGCTGCTGATCCGAATGCCTATGAGATTGATGAGCAGGACAATGTGGTTAGCAAGTCTTCAGATTATCTCCAATTGGGAATAATTTGTATTGTTGCTTTGGTGTTGTTGCTTGTTGGTTATAAGCGTCAGAAGGATAAAGAGGAAGAAGAATAGTTAAAATTTTTGTTTATGATGGAGTGTTTGCCAAAAAATATAGATTTAAGCTTCATAAATTTTTAGATAATAAACCTCTAAATTTATTAATTTTTTGGCAAATGCTTTCCTTTTTAATTTTTTAATTTTAAAATTAAAGGATTAAGTTTTGTTTTTTGATTTTAAAATTAATAGATTATTGTGATTTATTAATTGTCTTATCTAGATAAACAATTTATAAAATTCAAGATTAGAATATTTCTTTAATTATTTTAATGATTCGATGAATTAAACAATAGTTTTTATATAAATTATTTATTTTAATTAGTCATGTTTTTAATTAAATTGTATAGTTTTTAGGAGGAGTAATTTTATATGGTTGGCACTAACATTTTAACATCTACTTTGGATTTGGTTAGCCAAAGTCTTCAAATCCCTGTAATAATATTCCTGTTGCTCTTTGCAATAGGAGCAATAATACTGTTAGGTGGATTGATTAGGGAGTTCAGGCATAGAAAGGCTGTTTCCAATGTGGAGATGAAAAGGTTAATCAATGAGATTTCAAATGCAAACCGTCAAGATGAAATATTGAATATAGTGGACAATTCCCAAATACCAAATTCAATGAAGAATGACTTAAGAGAGATTACAGACACTGATCTTGACCTTGAATCAAGAATAGCATTAGCAAAGAAACTAATCAATTCAAGAGAAAAGAAATTGGAGAAAAGACTCTCATACACTGATATTATCACTCGTATCGGTCCTACTCTTGGGTTGATGGGTACTTTGATTCCTATGGGTCCTGGTCTTGCTGCATTAGGTAGCGGTGACATTGTGACTTTATCCAATGCTATCATTGTTGCTTTTGACACCACTGTTGTAGGTATTGGTGCAGGTGCACTTGCTTATGTAATCAGTAAGATCAGACGCAGATGGTATAGTGAGTACATTGCTAACATTGATGTCTTGACTGATGTTGTCCTTACAAAAATAGGAAAGCTTTAGGAGTAATGTTTTTATGGTTAAGCTTAATCGAAAGGCTGCTTTTGAGGAGGAAGAGGAAGACCCTATGACTGGTGTTGCAAACCTTGTGGATGCAATGCTTGTAATAGCAGTAGGTCTCCTGGTGTTTCTAGTCATTTCCTGGAACATGCAGGCAATTGTATTCAATGATAGTGTTACTCCGGAGCAGAGGCAGGATGCAATCAATGCGATGAAGCAGGTTACTGAGATAGATCAAGGACAGCAGTTGAATGAGACTCCGGATGTAAGCTCAAGTTCCGGAGAAGGTTACAGTGAGCTTGGAAAAGTCTACAAGGATTCCAATACAGGCAAGCTGATAATGATAGAAAATTGATTATTTTTTTTATTTTCAAAGTTTTACCTATCTTTTTTTTATGAGTTAATTCTATGTGGGGATTAACTCACTATTTTTTTTATTTTCAAAGTTTTACCTATCTTTTTTTTATGAGTTAATTCTATGTGGGGATTAAGTCACTATTTTTTTTGTACACATTTGTGTTTATTCACAATTTCGCACTTTAAAAATTTTTATAATGTATAAATTTTAATATTCCTTTATTGTAAGTAAGTTAGGAATGTCCGTTTTGGAATTGATTTTTACATTACATTCAATTTATTGAATTTATTTTTATATATATTTATTCAATATATTGAATAACTTTATATATTATTGTATTCAATATATTATTAAAGAGGTGAATATTGTGAATCCTGATAATGAAGATTCAATTCATGATTTTTTGCAGAGTCAGATTGCAGACACTCCATTGTCCCTTAACAGTGAACTTTCAAATAAGGGGGTTAAATTTAATCATAGGGATGATTTTGAAGAGATAAAATCATTTATAGATAACTTTATTGATGGAAATAATGTTAATAGGTATATTGTTCTGCCTGGCCTTCGGGGGGTTGGAAAAACAACAATACTATTTCAGGCATATGAATACCTGATAAATCAAAAGAATGTTAATCCCAATCAGATACTTTACTTTTCATGTGAGGAACTGAATAAAATTGAGGATTGTGATATCTATGATACGATTAAGTATTATCTGAAAGAATTCCATAACTCATCATTTCAGACTGTTGATGAAAAGATATTTCTATTGATTGATGAAGCACATTTTGACAAGGATTGGTCAATTTCCGGAAAGCTAATTCATGATAAGTCAAAAAACATTTTCATGATTTTCACCGGGTCATCTGCATTAAATCTGGAATATAATGCAGAAGCAGCAAGGAGAATGGTAAGATACCCGATTACTCCATTAAATTACTCACAACACTTAAAATTGAAATATGGCTATCAAACCGATATTTCCAATGATTTAGTTGATTTATTGTTCAATGGCAATGTTGAGAATGCAATCATAAAAGAAAAGCAGGTAAATCGGGATTTGTTGAATTTGAGGAATTATTTTTCAATGGATTGGGATAATTATTTTAAGTTTGGTGGATTTCCGGCAGTGATGCATGATACTAATTGCAGAAATGCATCTAAAAAGTTATATTATTCTGTTGAAGCGGTAGTGACAAAGGATTTGGGAACAATGAGTAACCTTACGGCTAATACTCAAACAAGTGCTTTAAGACTTATGAAATTTTTAGCGGAAAAATATCCTGGAGACATTTCACAGAATGCCCTTGCAAATAAGATCAAAACTTCTGCAGGGACAGTGAATACAATAATGGACTTGCTTGAAAAGACCCATTTGCTATTTCACATAGAACCATATTCAGGTGCAAATGCAAGAGCGAATAAATCATGGCAATATTATTTTGCAACACCAAGCATAATGCATGCTATTAATCTTAAATTCGGCTTTTCTTCCATAAGCTTAAGCGAATATGAGGGGATACTTCTTGAAACATTAGTTGCTTCTAACTTGGTTAACCTAAAGAATAGTGAAAAATTCTTTGAATTCAGCATATTCTACGACACTTATAAAGTGAAGAGTAAGTGTGTTGATTTTATAGTGAAAAAAGAGTTTGATGATATAATTCCAATAGAAGTGGGGCATGGAAAAAAAGACACTAGTCAAATCAAGGATGCAATAAGGCGTTATAAAGCTTCCTATGGGATTATCATATCTGATACGACAAAGACTATTGAGAAAGTTGATAATGTAATATTTGTTCCAATAAATACATTCTCATTAATCTGAAATATTAATTTAAGTTAATTCAAATATGGGTTAATTGCCTCGCTCTTATTTTCATTAAACGGTTCAGTACTAATCTGAAATGATTTAACTATTTTTTTATTTCATTTTTTATTTTTTCAAAAGTTTTCACTATTTTTTTTTTAAAGGGTTAACTCACTTTTTTTAAATCATTCACTTACTTAAAGAATAGTATATATAATAGAATTGAGAAAATTTAATATAATTCTAATAATAATTAATTCTCTTTTAAATTAATTTTTATTCAATAATTTTTCAAATTTATTCATTTTGTTTAAAATTGATTAATCTTATCTTATTAATTTATTAGAATGTTTATAATTCAAAATTCAACTAACTATAAAGAATAATGTATTTATTTAGGATTTGAGCAAATGAAAGTTGTTATCGTTGGTGGTGGAGCTGGAGGAATATCCACAGCTTCAAACCTTAGAAGATTAGATAAGGAAGTTGAAATTATTGTACTTACAAGAGATAATCATGTCTCTTATTCCCCTTGTGCTATCCCTTACGTATTGTCAGATAGAATCCATTCATTTGATGATATCGTAATGAGATCTGTTGATGATTACAAGGCAAAGAACATTGATGTCATGCTTGAGACTGAAGTCACTGCTGTTGATAGTGCTAAAAAAACAGTAACCTATCTAAAGGATGGGAAAGAAAATACCATGAGCTATGATAAATTGGTATTGGCTACTGGTGGAAGCCCATTTGTCCCTCCTATGAAAGGAGTTGATTTGGATGGTGTATTCAAGATAAGAACCTTGGATGATGGTAAAAGAGTCAAGGAATGGGCTGAAAACTGCCAAAGCGCTTTAGTTACAGGTGCAGGATTGATCGGTATTGAAATAGCATATGCATTCAAGAAAATGGGATTGAAGGTAACCTTATGTGAAATGTTGCCTCAAATAGTTCCACGTTCCTTAGACCCTGATATGGCTAAAATCATTACAGACTACTTGATTAGTGAAGGAATTGATGTTGTGCTTGGCCAGCCTATCACTGAACTTAAAGGTGAAGATGGCAGAGTCAAGACTGCTGTCTTTGAAGATGGATCTGAAGCGGATGCAGATATGGTCATCTTGGCTACTGGTGTAAGGGCAGAGCTTACTTTGCCTAAAATGGCTGGATGTGACTGTGGTAGATGGGCTGTGCTTGTAAATGACAGAATGGCAACAAGTGTACCTGATGTTTATGCAGTTGGTGATTGTGTAGAGTCCTACAGTGCAATACTTAGATCAAACACCGTTTCCCAATTAGGGACAACTGCTGTAAGGCAAGCTAAGACATTGGCTCAAACCCTTGCAGGAAAACGTTCCAGATTCAATCCTGTCTTGAATTCAATGGTTTCCAAAGTGGGCAAATTGGAATTCGGTGCAGTAGGTCTTACAAGAAGCTTTGCTCAACAGAACAGCATTAAGGCAGTTGTAGCAAAGGTTGAAGCGTTGACAAGGGCAAGATACTATCCAAATGCAAAGCCAATGAATGTTAAGGTAATCTGTGATGCAGATGGAACCATTATTGGATGCCAAATCATTGCAGAGGAGAGGGTGGCTGAAAGAATTGATACAATGACTTTAGCTATCACTCAAGAGCTCACTTGCTTTGAATTAAGCAATATGGAGTTTGCTTATGCACCTCCAGTGTCTATGGTTATTGACCCATTGGTAATGGCTGTAGAGGAAGTAAGTAAGAAGTTTGATAATTAAATAAACTTTTTATTTATTTTATTTTTTTTTTAAGAGTTTTTATCTTATTAAATAGTTTTTTTTCTTTTTTTAATTATAATTGCAATATTTAATTTTTATTTTTGTAATATTTTTCTATTTTTACTATTTCATTGTAATTTTTCAAATTGATCATAATTTCATATTAAAATATAATTTTCTAAATTGATTATAATTTATTATTTTAACTTTAATTTTCCTAATTCCTTATAATTTTACGATTTACATATGATATTAAATAGTAAACCAAAAATTATAATGAAATTGCAATTATTTTAAAAAAAGAAAGGTTTATATAGTTTTAATTATAAAATAAAGAGTAAATAATAAGTTTGGAGGGTAATTATGGAAAATAAATCTAATTACTCTCAATTTCCATCTAGATTTGATGTTGAGGATGAAATATTTATCATATGTATGTCTGAGACTGAAGAATTTCCAAAATATATTACCAATTTCAATGATATTGTAGGCAGGTATGACAATAGGTTAATATCTTTGGATTATAAGAATTTAAGCTTGGATTCAGTTAGGCAAAGGTTAAATGGAGATTTAATAAATATTGAACATCATTCCTTCATTAATTCAAGATTAATGAGAAGAGATTATCAATATTCTGTCATTCTCCATTCAAATTCCGGTAAATATGTTCATCCCTTCATTTTTTATACTGGAGCGTTACCTATAAAAAAGGTAGATTATTTAAATGATTTGATGTTTTTCAATCCAAATTGGTTCATTACAAAAGAAGTTGAAGGTAATATTCGTTTGAATAATATTCTTTATAAGATAAATGAAAATATTAAATTGAATGTTTTTGATTGCTTTGATTTGATCTGGCTTCCAAAATTTAATACTAATATGGAATTTGAAGAGTGTATACTAAAGTGTATAAGTTTGTTGAAAGATATTCCTATGGACAATAAGTTAAGATATATTGTAGAGAAATCATATTTATTGTGGATGGGAAAATATGTAAAAGATGAAAATAAATTAGAAAAAGCAAGGAAGTGTTTTACTATGTCTGAATTAAAACTTAGGCCATTTGAAGAGCAGTTTAGAGATGCATTGATGGTGAATAGATTTGAAAGAGGTATTGATATTGGTAAGAAAGAGGGTATAGATATTGGTAAGAGGCAAGGTGCTGCTGAAACTGAGAAAAAGTTGATTCCTGCTCTTTTAAAGTTTAAAAGTCCTGAAGAGATTTCTAAAGATTATGATATTCCATTGGAAAGAGTTTTAAAATATGTGGAAAAGAGTAAATAATAAGCTAATTTTATTCTTTTTCAATCTTCATAAATTAAAACTTATACTTTTTATTTTTTTAACCAAACTATTTTTTTATTTTTAATTTTTCTAACTCTATTTGCAACACTTAATTTTTATTTTTGTACTATTTTTATAAAAATCACTACTTATTTATATTACTGTAAATATATAATATAGTGATAAATGTTTTATTATAATATTATAATTATCAAACTTAAAAAGCATTTAAAATTAATTAAAAATACTATTGGATTATTGGAGAGGATTTAATTGACTAAAATATTTATTTCATGTGCACTTCCATATGCAAATGGACCATGTCATTTAGGACATTTGAGATCCACTTACATTCCAGCTGACATCTATGCAAGATACAATCGTATGGCTGGAAATGATGTATTGATGGTTTGTGCAACTGATGAGCATGGTACTCCTATTGCAGTAAAGGCAGATGCTGAAGGCAAGGAACCTATTGAGGTTGCAAAACGTTACCATGACATGATTGTAGAAGACATTAATAGCTGTGACATTTCCTTTGATAACTTTGCAAGGACAACTGATGAGATTCACTATAAGATTTCACAGGACTTCTTCAAATACCTTTATGATAAGGGATTGATTTATGAGGAAACCATCCAACAGCTTTACTGTGAAAACTGTGAAAAGTTCTTGCCAGACAGATATGTTGAAGGAATCTGTCCTGTCTGCGGTGCAGAAGCAAGAGGAGACCACTGTGAAGTTTGTGGTAGAGCATTGGACCCTATTGAACTTGTTGAACCTAAATGTTTGACTTGCGGCAACACTCCAGTCATTCGTGACAGTACACAGTACTTCTTCAAATTAAGTCATTTCCAAAAGCCTCTTGAAGAATACATAAGCACAAACCCATACTTACCTCCAAATGTAAGGAATTATGCTCAAAACTGGTTGAAGGAAGGTCTTCAAGACTGGATTATGACCCGTGACATGAAATGGGGTATTCCAGTACCTTTGGAAGGTGCAGAAGGCAAGGTTATTTACGTATGGGGAGAAGCGTTCATAGGTTACATGTCCTCTGCTGCAGCTTGGTCAAGAAGAACAGGCATTCCATGGGAAGACTATTGGAACGGCCATGTGGTTCATTTCATCGGTAAGGATATCATTTACCACCACTCATTGTTCTGGCCTGCAATGTTGCTCGGACGTGACTGCAAATTGCCTGATGACATCTTTGCAGGAGAGTTCCTTTCCCTTGAAGGCAGAAAGATGTCAACCAGTAAGAACTGGGTTGTTTGGGTAGCAGACTTCGTAAAGGACTTTGATTCAGATCTACTCAGGTATTACCTTACAATCAACGCTCCATTGAATAAGGACACAGACTTCTCTTGGGATGAGTTCCAAAGAAGGGTAAACGATGAATTGGCAGATGTAATCGGTAACTTCCTGCATAGAACATTCACTTTCACCAAGAAGTTCTTTGACGGTAAAGTGCCAGAATATAAAAACCCAAGTGAAGCTGACTTGGAATTTGAGCAAGCAATCAAGGAATTGCCTGATAAGGTAGGGGATTTGATTGCTGACATGAAATTCAGGGAAGGTTTGGTTGAAATCATATTGACTGCCAAAAAAGGTAACAAGTACTTCAATGACCAAGAGCCATGGAAAGCTGTAAAAGAAGATATGGAAAAAGCTTCAAACTGCTTATACTTATCAAATCAATTATGTAAGGCAATGGCAGTGCTCTTAAAGCCATATATTCCGAACAAGGCAGATGCAATCTGCAATATAATAAACATTCCAACTGAAAACACTTGGGATGATGCAAAGGTCTTCTTGGAAACCGGCCATGAAATCAACAAGGCAAAACCATTATTCAAGAAGATTGAAGATAAAGTGATTGAAGCACAAAAAGAAAAATTATACAAGAATTTAGAGACTCAAGAAAACGAGTCTAAAGATGATAAAAAGGACGACAAAAAGAGTAAGGGCTCTAAGGATAAGAAGAGTAAAGAGTCTAAAGATGAAGGTGAAAAAATGGATTTAATTAGTATTGACGAATTTGCAAAAGTGGAAATTAAGATAGGTAAGATTTTAGAATGTGAAAAGATTGAAAAATCCAACAAGTTATTAAGAACTCAAATTGATATCGGTGACAAAACCATTCAAGTAATTGCAGGTTTAGGCAAAAGATACGCTCCTGAAGATTTAGTAGGCAAGAAAGTGCCAGTTGTAACCAATTTAAAACCTGCTAAACTCATGGGTGAATTATCTGAAGGAATGATCATGGCTACTGAAAGTGCAGCTATCTTAACTCCAGATGATTGTGAAATCGGCGAATTACTTATGTAATTTGTCTTTTTTCAATTTTTATATTAATTTGAATATTTAATCATTACAAAGATTTTTATAAATTGAAAAAACTGATTTTAATCGGTTTTAGCAAAGATTTTTGTTAAACGAAATTTAATTTATAATATCCTATTAAACTATAGGTTCTTGGCGGCAAACCTATAAAAGTCCTCACGGTGATATTATGGATGAATCATTGATGATAACAGAGTCTGAAAAATTTCTAAATCAAATAGAGAAGGAAAGATTAGATTTAACTAATCTAAAGAATGATTTTAATGATTTAGAGTCATTTTTAGAAATCTATGAACTTCTTAAAGGAAATTTGGATAAGCTTCAGGAAATGAAGGAAAGCATGGATGAAAGCGGTTATACTGCTCCATTCAGATCCTTGAATCGTTATGGTTCCCGTGTAAGTGAGGATGTTGATTTTGAGGAATTAGGTGAAATAAGTCGCCATAATCAAATCTTCAGAAACAAGGCATCTGCCAAGAAGAACAGTTTTGATAGGGTAAAATATGCTATTTCTGCTCATAGAATCGCATTAGGCAATCTTGAGGAATATGCTAAAATAAGATGCAAGGACTGCAAGAAGTCCTATCGTGTAAGCAGTTTTCTCGATAATGGAAAGGTCTGCAAGTGTGGTTCCTCTAATTTTGAATTCAAGATTAACCATTCTGGTGTTCACAGACTTGAAATAATCCCTTATCTTCCATTATCCGGTAATTACATGGTCTTGATGTCTGGTCTTTCAAGCTGGGGAAGGGAATCCTTCAAAAGGGTTCTAAACATCTTGAAGCAGCAAAGAAGAGGGGTTGTAAAGACAGTAACTCCTATTGTCAAGTATAAGGAAAACGGCAGAACAATCACCAAAAGGGTTCCTCTTGACAGTGAATTTGCAGACAGCTATGAAGAGGAGCTTAGAAGAAGATTCGGTAAGGGAGTTCGTATTGAAAGATTGGAATTCCATAGAACCAAGCCGACAATCATCAATGACAAGCACACATGCACCAATTTGGCCCTTGCTTATGTAAAGCATGCTGAAGATATTGTAGAGCGTCATGGAGAAGCTATTTTTGAAGACAAGATTAAGGATTTGAACAATCTTAAGATTTATGATGAGATAATATACTCAGTCAACCTTGAAAAGCCGGAATTCATTGATTCAAGCGATTTGGAGGATTGGAGAAAGGATAAAATCAACAAGACACTTGAAGAGTTAGGATTGATTGATAAGTTTGGTCATCTAGATAGAAGATTGAAGAAAGACCTTAAGGAAAGGGAAAAGATAAAGACAAAGATCTTTGCAGACATTGCACCTACATTGATATTGTGGGACATTTCCAAATACTATTTATGCACTTCACAAGACAGGCGTAAGCGTTACGGTTCACCTTTCCCATACATTCGTGGAGACATTGACAGGCAACAGCGTAAGGTATTCCAGAATCCGCACACTCAAGTGGTTGACCTTTTAAGGGAAAAGGAAAAGGAGCACATCTTATCTGTTCCGGATATGGATTTATTGTTGCATAAGAAGTTTAAGTTTGAAGGAAGAATTAAGAACCTTAACATCAAGTTGAATTATGCTGCTGTAGGTCCAGCTATTGTATTCACTAACTCCAATTACACAATTAAGGAAGTATCCTATGCATTTAAAGTAGGTGAAAAGAGCATTAAACGTGAAATAAATAATATGAAGAGCATTAGAAAGCCAAGTACCAAACGTTCCAGAGACTTCATTGATTTGGTTAAGAACAAGTCTTAACCTTACTTTTTTTAATAATTTTATTTTTTAAATTGAATTTTAAGGTGTTTTCATGGTTGAAGATTATGATGATTTTTATGATGAGGGAGATGATTTCAAAGATTATGATGACTTTGACGATGAAGACTATGACTTTGAAGATTTTGATGACTTTGATGATGAGATAGATTATGATAATCTAGATACAGAATCCAAGGAAGAATTGGATATTTTTGATGAAAAGCCATTGGAATTGGATTCTGATTATGACATCAATGCTGTT
>Ga0310695_10011374_pt1 | contig 12735 bp, 11 predicted proteins | sample RumenRJG_04DNA_FD_203882 | JGI IMG/M metagenome (GOLD analysis project Ga0310695, IMG submission 203882) | Bovine rumen microbial communities from Lethbridge, Alberta, Canada - RJG_04 (v2) (version 2) | ecosystem: Host-associated > Mammals > Digestive system > Stomach > Rumen | place: Canada...
CAAAGATTTGCAACTGCCAGATGTGCTTCCAGCGTATTATGGCCCGCGCTCTGCCTGTAGAGGTAACCAACGGTACACTGGAGGGTGACATCCAGCCTGGTCTGGCTACTATCTATCGTCTGCAGTCAACTGCCGACACCAAGCTCCGCGCTTACATCGCTCAGGGCGAGGTGATCCCAGTAGCTACCCGCTCATTCGGTTCTATCGGTATCTTCGGTATCAAGAACATGAGCCGCTTCTATCGTCACGTCCTCATCGAGAAGCACTACCCACACCACTGCGCTGTGATGTTCGGACATCAGGGTAAGTACCTCTGGGAGGTTCTCAAGTACATGGGTATCCCCGTGGACGAAATCGACTACAACTTCCCGAAGGGCAACTTCTATCCCACAGAGAATCCTTTCGCATAATATCATTAATCCCCGCTTCTGGCGGGGATTTTTCATTATACAGCATATTTATCACGATACTGCTGGGGTGTGATGCCGACGTGTTTCTTAAAGATACGATTAAAATAAGAATAATCATCGTAACCCAAGGCGTCTGCAATGGCCTTCAGCGGTTCAGAAGTCGTGACAAGCAGTAATTCTGAGCGTTCCATCTTCTTTTGGGTTACAAACACATTAGGAGTAACCCCCATCTGCAACTTAAACACCCTGATAAAGTGGTCCTTCGACATACAGCACCTACCGGCTAACATATCGACATCAATATGCTTGTCAAGGTTCTTACGGATGAAGGTGAGTACCTGATGAATGCGGTCATCTCTTACATCCACACGAGGTCTGGCATTCTTCAAGAATCGTGAGATAAGTAGGAAAAGGATACCTCTCGACTCTACCTTATCGCAGAAAGGCCGGTTCTGATTCATTTGGAGGTTTGAAATCAGCATAGGGTGATTATCATATACAGCAGGATCCGACTGCGGTAGTTTCAAGAAAGGATTCATCTCACAGAGACGGGCAATGAGCTGACCATCCATGTCAGTGCCTTCGACCTCGAAGGGCAGTTCCAATTCCTCCAAAATACCCTGTTCGTGGTCTGCTTCCTCATAGACATGGATATAATACAGCGAGAAGTTTGAATCGCAGACGTAACTGTGAGTCGTGAAAGCAGGAATAAAATAGAGATAACCAGGCTTCAGGTCATAGATACCCGAGGGCATCTCCACCCTTGCAGAACCTCCTGTAACATAAAAGATACGTGCAAAAGGACTACGAACGTTCTTCCAGTTCCAATCACCATCGTGAGTAGCCTGGCCAACGTGAAGGGTATAGAGATGAAGTTTGTCTATCGGGATATTCATCATGAAAAAGCGTTTTATTGATGCAAAGTAACAAAAAAAACAGCAGACTGCCAAACTTTTTGCCGATTTTGTCCTATTCAATGTCGAATCTTTTTATACATGAATGAATTCTTTTTCGTACCTTTGCAAACGAAATTCTAACTGATAACCTACAAATGAAAATTAACAACCAGCAAACAGGCTATCCCCAAAAGGTATTCGGACAGCGAGTGAAGCGTTTTTGCCAGACGATGGACCTCAAGGATGATCCTGCACTAATAGCTCGTTATGTAGAGGCTCACAGCCGTTTGAAATCATGGCCAGAGATTCGTGAAGGCATACGTGCTGTTGGCATTCTTGAGATGGAAATCTACATCTTAGGCAACCGTCTCTTTATGATTGTAGAGACACCGCTCGACTTTGAATGGAGCACAGCAATGAAAAGACTCGCCACCCTACCCCGGCAGGCTGAATGGGAAGACTATGTGGCCATGTTCCAGGCTTGTGAGAAAGGCAGTACCTCAGACCAGAAATGGCAGCTGATGGACCGTATGTTTTACCTGTACGAGTAAATTGTAAAAGTGATATTTATGAAAAGGATGATGATGATTTTCGCTGCCAGTTGTCTGATAACAGCAGCATCGGCGCAGACGTATCAGGTGCCCGTCTCTGAAGCTCATGAGAAGATGCAGACGGGGCAATACGAACCGACATGGGAATCGTTGGAGACGCACCAGACACCAGAATGGTTCCGTGATGCAAAGTTTGGCATATGGGCTCACTGGGGACCACAATGCGTAGAGGGTTCAGGCGACTGGATGGCACGCTCGATGTATATGGAAGGGAGCCGTGAATATAAGTGGCACGTAGAACATTATGGCCATCCGTCTGAATTTGGATTCAAAGATATCCTGCCACTGTTTAAGGCTGAGAAATGGGATCCCGAGGCACTCGTGGAGCGCTATAAACGCTGTGGAGCCCAGTATTTCTTCGTACTCGGCAACCATCACGACAATTTCGACCTCTGGGACTCGCAGTATCAGGAGTGGAACTCGATGAGAATCGGCCCTCATAAGGATATCCTCGCAGGCTGGGCAAAAGCCGCCAAGAAAGCAGGGCTTCCATTAGGTATCTCGTTCCATGCCGATCATGCCTGGACTTGGTACGAGCCCTCGCAGCGCTACGACATAGAGGGACCCAAAGCTGGCGTTTATTACGATGGCAACCTCACAAAGGCCGACGGCAAGGGTAAATGGTGGGAAGGACTTGACCCACAGAAGCTTTATCAACAACAGCACCCCATGAGCTATGACTCTTGGAGTAATGGCAAGGTACATGATCAGTGGGGCTGGGGCGAAGGCGCATGTCCGCCTTCCCAGGAGTTTGTCACGAACTTCTACGATCGCACACTCGATGCCATCAACCGTTATGAGCCCGATCTTATCTACTTCGACGTGACAGTATTGCCTTTCTATCCATTGAGCGACTGCGGTCTGAAGATTGCCACCCATCTCTATAATAAGAACCCAAGAGCTGTGGTCTTCGGCAAGATCCTGAACGACGACCAGCGCAAAGCCCTTACCTGGGACGTAGAGCGCGGTGCGCCCAACGAGCTCATCGACATCCCCTGGCAGACGTGTAATTGTATCGGTAATTGGCACTACAAGACCAGCGTGTATGAGAAGAACGAGTACAAGAGTGCCGCCAAGGTCATCAAGCAACTCGTGGATATTGTCTCGAAGAACGGCAACCTGCTGCTCTCGATTCCCCTACGTGCCGATGGCACCTATGACGAGAAAGAAGCTCAGGTTCTCGACGACCTTGAAGCCTGGATGACGGTCAATGGCGAGAGCATCTTCGGCACCCGTCCCTGGGTGAAGTTCGGCGAGGGGCCTGTGGCAGACACTGACATCAAGCTCAATGCCCAAGGCTTCAACGAAGGCATGTACGACAAGCTCAGCGCCAGCGACATCCGTTTCAACCAGACGAAAAAGCATCTTTATGCCACGGCTTTAGGCTGGCCTGAAGACGGGAAACTGGTCATCAAGTCACTGGCAAAGGGCAACAAGAACCTGAAGAAGGGCATCTCAAGTGTCTATCTACTGGGCTATGGCAAAGTAAAGGCCCGTCAAACAGCAGAAGGCCTGGAGATCAACCTCCCCTGCCCCTGCAATAAGATTGCACCAGTATTAAGAATCAACAAATAACTTATTATCAATATGATTTACAACGAAATCGGAAAGACTGGCATGAAGGTATCGAACTTGAGTTTCGGTGCTTCGTCATTAGGTGGTGTGTTCCATAGTATCCGTGAAGACGAAGGTATTCGTGCCGTACATGTAGCCGTAGATAACGGCATCAACTTTATCGATGTTTCACCCTACTATGGCCATCTCAAGGCCGAAATGGTGTTAGGCAAGGCCCTGAAGGAAATTCCCCGCGAAAAATACTTTCTCTCTACGAAAGTAGGTCGCTATGGTAAAGACGGCGTAAACACCTGGGACTATAGTGCCAAGCGCGCCACAGAGAGTGTCTATGAGAGTATGGAGCGTCTGAACGTTGATTTTATCGATCTTATCAATGTTCACGACATCGAATTCCAAGCCTCTCTCGAAGGAGGTTTACAGAAAATCTGCGACGAAACGTTGCCCGCACTGGTCGCCTTAAAGAAGAAAGGAGTCGTAGGGCATGTGGGCATCACCGACCTGCAACCCGAGAACCTGAAATGGGTCATCGAACATTGTGAAGAAGGTACCGTAGAGAGTATCTTGAACTTCTGTCACTACTGCCTTAACGACACACTGCTGCAGGACTATCTCGGTTTCTTCGAACAGCATCAGGTTGGCGTCATCAATGCCTCACCACTGTCGATGGGACTCCTCTCTCAGCGCGGTGCTCCAGCCTGGCATCCTGCAGGCAAGGACTTACATAAGGCCTGCGCCCGTGCTGCAGCCTTCTGCCAAGAGCAAGGCTACCCGATTGAGAAACTGGCCATCCAGTTTTCTACCAGTTACAATCCGCGCATTGCCACAACACTCTTCAGCAGTGCAAATCCTGAAAATGTACTGAAAAACATCAAATATGTGAATGAGCCCATGGATACCGATTTAGTCAAGGAAGTACAGAAGATCATCGGCGACCAGATGTTCTCTAGATGGAAAAACTCATAAGCAAATTAAAGATCAGACAATGAAAGCAATACAGATTAGCGAACCTTCTGTCATGAAGGTCATCGATATCGCCGAACCCCAGATGGGCAACGACGATGTCTTATTAAGAATGAAATATGTGGGATTCTGCGGCAGCGACCTCAGTACCTTCCGTGGTGGTAACCCGATGGTAAAAATGCCCGTAGTACCTGGCCATGAGGTAGGAGCAGAGATTATCAGCGTTGGCGTGAATGTGCCTGAGGGTCTGAAGCCCGGCATGACTGTCACCGTTAATCCCTATACCAACTGTGGGAAATGTGCCTCATGTCGTAATGGGCGTGTGAATGCCTGTCAGCATAACGAGACGCTCGGCGTACAGCGCTGGGGCGCCATGTGCGAATATCTCGTTCTCCCATGGGAAAAGGTCATTCCTGCCGGCCTACTCACACCCCGTACTTGTGCACTGATAGAACCCATGAGTGTAGGCTTCCATGCAGTGAGCCGTGCTCAGGTAACGGATATCGATGTCGTACTCGTTATCGGATGCGGCATGGTGGGTATGGGTGCTGTGGTGCGCTCTGCTCAGCGTGGTGCTACAGTCGTAGCTGCTGATATCGATGATGAGAAACTGGCTCTAGCCAAGCAGATGGGAGCCAGCTACACCATCAACACGAAGACAGAGGATGTACATGCCCGTCTGTTGGAGATGACTTCCGGATTCGGTCCCGATGTGGTCATCGAGGCTGTGGGCAGCTCTTCCACTTATCAGATGGCTGTCGATGAAGTTGCTTTCACTGGCCGTGTCATCTGCATCGGCTATGCCAAGACCGAGGTTTCTTTTCAAACCAAGTATTTCGTTCAGAAGGAACTCGATATCCGTGGTTCGCGTAATGCACAGCCCTCTGACTTCCGTGCCGTCATCCACTACCTGGAACGTGGCACCTGTCCTGTTGATCAACTGATCAGCCGTGTTGTGAAACCCGAAGAAGCACCCGAGGCCATACAACAGTGGTCAGACGCTCCTGGCAAGGTGTTCCGCATTTTGGTTGATTTTCAATAACCATCAGATATGAAAAGACTCTTATTATCAATAGCGGCTGTCTGTCTGGGCCTTTTTGCAATGGCCCAACAGGCAGTTTCGCCTAACGGCAAGATTACCATTACGCCTAAGGACAGCGGACTGATCGTCAACTATCAAGGACGTCAACTGCTCGAGATTTCCACCCTCGGATTCGAGAATGCCTCTACACCCAGCGCATTGTCTTTCCGTCGGACGTTCAAAGAAGACTATACCATGCTGAGTGGCAAGCGTCTGAAATGTGCCAACAAAGCCAATGAGTACTTTGCTTCCCTTGGCGACGACATACTTCTCGTTATGCGCCTTTATAACGACGGTTTGGCTTTCCGCTACGAACTGTCTGGACTCAGCGATGCTACCCTGCCGCGTGAGCTCACCACCTTTCACATCCCTGAAGGCATGAAACGCTGGATGCAGAACTGGACCGACTCCTACGAGGAGTATTTCCCACTGACGACAACCTACAAGCAGGCTCCTCGTCGCGGTATGTATGAGAAATCGCCAGAGGGTTATGCCTGCCGCTGGGGCTATCCAGCCTTACTTGAGCCCGCCGATGGTGTTTTCGCCCTCATCTCGGAGTCCAACATTGAGCGCCGTCAGAGTGCCTCATGTCTCTACAACGATGGTGAGTTCTATCACGTAACCCCTGCCGAGAACAATGTAAAGGTCTCTGGCGAGTGGCATAGTCCTTGGCGCACGCTGATGATCGGCAACTTGTCTGAAGTCATTGCCTCCACATTGGTTACCGATGTTGCCGAACCTTGCCAACTGGCTGATACCGACTGGATCAAGCCTGGTGTGGTATCCTGGATTTATTGGGCCAACAATCATGGCAGCAATGATTACAACATCATCTGCAAATATGTTGATATGGCAGTCAAGCTCAAACTCCCTTATGTTCTGATTGATGCTGAGTGGGATATGATGAAAGATGGAAAGACCATCGAGGATGCTGTGAAATATGCCATTGATAAGGGCATCAAGCCTATGATCTGGTATAACTCTTCTGTGGGATGGATTGATGGCGCTCCTACACCGAAGTTCCGTCTGAACAGTCCTGAGAACCGCGAGAAGGAATTCGCCTGGTGCGAGAAAATAGGTGTCGCAGGTGTGAAGATTGATTTCTTCTCTGGCGACAGTCAGATGAACATGGACTTCTGCATCGACCTGCTCAAGACGGCTGCCCGTCATCACCTCTTGGTTAACTTCCATGGTGCCACCATACCCCGTGGTTGGCAACGTACTTATCCGAACCTGCTCTCCACAGAAGGTGTGCTCGGCGCCGAGTGGTACAACAATAACGCTACACTCACCACGAAGGCTGCCCGTCATAATGCCACACTGCCTTTCACCCGCAATGTCATCGGCCCGATGGACTATACCCCCTGTGCCTTCAGCGACTCTCAGAATCCTCACATCACCACCAATGGCCATGAACTGGCACTGACCGTGCTCTTCGAGAGTGGTCTGCAGCATCTTGCCGATAGTCCTGAGAGTTTCCTTGCCCAACCGATAGAGGTACAACAGTTCCTTGGCAAGCTGCCCACCGTCTGGGATGAGACGCGCCTGGTTTCCGGCTATCCCGGTGAGAGTGTCGTTCTTGCCCGCCGTCATGGTTCCACCTGGTATGTAGCAGGCATTAACGGGCGCGACGAGGCACAGACGCTCACCTTCGACCTCGGCTTCATCCCTGGTCTAAAAGCGCAGATATTCACTGATACCGCATCGAAGCCTTGGGACATTAGCACTTCTGCGAAACTTCCTTCCAAGATGACATGTCAACCTCGTGGCGGTTTCGTCCTCGTCATTCCAACCACCAAATAAACTAAAGACTCAAATATGAACAAGCAACAATCTCTGATTACAAAGGACGGAGTCAGCTATCTGCTGCCCTTTATCCTTGTAACCTTCTGCTTTGCACTATGGGGCTTTGCCAACGATATCACGAACCCCATGGTGAAAGCTTTCTCAAAGATCTTCCGGATGAGCGTTACTGACGGTACTCTCGTGCAGGTGGCTTTCTACGGAGGTTATTTCTGCATGGCATTCCCCGCTGCCATCTTCATCCGCAAGCACAGCTACAAGGCTGGTGTGATGATGGGCCTCGGACTCTATGCCGCAGGCGCACTTCTGTTCTTTCCCGCAAAGGCCGTTGGCATCTATGGCTGTTTCCTCGTGGCATACTTCATCATGACTTGCGGGCTGTCGTTCCTCGAGACCTCGTGTAACCCCTACATCCTCACCATGGGACCAGAAGAGACTGCCACGCGCCGTCTGAATATGGCTCAGTGCTTCAATCCCTGTGGTTCTATCATCGGTATGTTTGTGGCCATGAATTTCATCCAGGCTAAGCTCAACCCCATGAGCAGCGATGAGCGGGCCCTATTAAACGATACTGAGTTTGAGGCGCTAAAGAATGCCGACCTCAGTGTGCTCATATCGCCCTACCTCATCATTGGCCTTATCATCGTGGCCATGCTTATCATTATCCGACTGGTCAAGATGCCACGCATAGGCGATGCCAACCACGACGTGCATGTCTTGGTCACCTTGAAGCGTATCTTCTCTCTGAGGTACTATACCGAAGGGGTTATTGCCCAGTTCTTCTATGTAGGTGCCCAAATCATGTGCTGGACCTTTATTATACAATATGGTACGCGCGTGTTCATGGCTGAGGGCATGGACGAGCAGAGCGCCGAGGTGCTCTCTCAGCAGTTCAACATCTACGCCATGATGTTTTTCATCTGCTCGCGTTTCATCGCCACTTTCCTCATGAAGTATGTGAAGCCCGCCATGCTGTTGGCCGTCTTTGGCCTGCTGGCGATGGTTTTCACCTGTGGAGTTATCTTCTTCCAGGACCGTCTGGGTCTCTACTGCCTCGTCTGCGTCAGCGGATGTATGTCGCTCATGTTCCCCACCATCTATGGTATCGCCCTCGATGGTCTGGGTGATGATGCGAAATTCGGCGCAGCTGGCCTCATCATGGCCATCCTCGGTGGTTCAATCCTACCTCCACTGCAGGCGATGATCATCGATCAGGGTACGGTCTTCAACGGGTTCCCTGCCACCAATGCCTCGTTCGTCCTGCCGCTCTTCTGTTTCCTCGTCGTCACGATCTACGGCTATCGTACGCACGTCATAAAAGGCATGTAAAAAGTAATAATCCCCTGCTGGTCGGCAGGGGATTATCATTTACTTAAAAATCTTCTGGGCGAACATCGTCAGATAGATGCGCCAGTTGCGCCAGATATGTCCGCCATCTGTCTCTACGTATTCGTAAGGATATCCTTTTGAGTCCCAGTAAGCACGCAGATCAACGGTACTCTGATAGAGGAAGTCCGTCTTTCCCATACCCATCCAGTAGAGCTTGGGCTTACTGCCGAAGAGTCGGGCACTCTGCTTGGCAAAATCGGGATCAGCCTTGATCTGCTCTGCAAACGAGCCGTTGAAACCGCCCTTGCCAAGATGCAGACCAGCAGAGAAGAGACCATAGTAGTCGAACTTGTTGGGATAGAGCAGACTGACGTGGAAAGTATGTCCACCACCCATTGACAGACCACAAACAGCACGATGGGCACGATCCTTCAGCGTGCGATAGTTGGCATCGACATAGTTGACGATATCCATGAAGCTCTCAGGAATAGAAGCCACAGCAGGAGCGGTAGGACCAGTGCCACTATCGCGGAAGCCTGGTGTGTACATACCCCACGACCACTCACCAGGAGCTGCCTGACAGTTGGGGTTACCATTGGGCATCACCACAATCATGGGCTTTGCCTTACCTGTGGCAATCAGATTGTCGAGAATCTGGGCAGCGCGTCCGAGTTCACTCCAAGCGTTCTCGTCGCCACCAGCGCCATGCAACAGATAGAGCACAGGATACTTGCCACCCTTATCATAACCAGCTGGCGTATAGATCGTCATACGGCGCTGCATCTTCAGCGTAGGACTATTGTACCATACTTTTGAGAGATTTCCGTGAGGCACCTCATTCACCTTGTAAAGATCGCCCTTATCACCCTTCTCATCACTGACGATAAAGATGTTGGTAAACGATACGATATCGCGATTCACGTAAATGTTGGCAGGATCTTTCACACCTGTCATCCCGTCGATATTGAAGGTATAGCTGTACATCTCAGGAGCGAGTTTGTCTGTGGTGTAACTCCATACGCCGTTCTTTCCTTCCTTCAGCTGAGCTACGCCCGGAGCGTCATACTTGCCATAACCGGGAACCTCAATCTGCTGGGTAGGCAGGAAGTCACCCGTCACCTCTACCTTCACGGCTTTCGGCGCAAAGAGGTTGAATGTCACTGTGCCGTCATCATTGATAACAGGCGATTGAACACTGGCACTGTTGAAAAGCTTCTCCTGTGCCTGAGCGCCTACGCAGCACATCGCTGCCAGCGCCAAAGTGATAATTGATTTCTTCATACGATTGTTTTTAACAAGTTAAGTTTCACATTGGGTTTCATCACGTTGATTTTAGCTTTTGTCACCACAAAGATACGAAATCTTTCGGGATTGCGGTTGCAAAAGTAGATAAAAAATCGTAAAATGCTATTCTTCTGCATTCTTTTGATTTTCCATCGTGTTCAAAAAGGCATTCTGCGCTTTCCTATTTGTTCAATCCTGTTCTGATTCGTTCAAAACGGCCATCAATATGGCTCGTCAGGATATGGTTTCTCTAATTTTTCTCCGTCATATATTTCCAGTAGCGGCGCGGCATGTCGTTGAGCTGTTTGCGGGGATTCAGCCGCTCCTTGATACAGATGGCCTTAAAGTAGGTACGCCAGAGGTTTTGCAGCAATTGGTCATCACTGCTGATAACCGATTCATCAAGCTTACCGTTCGTCAGGTCGAAGGGCACAGCCGATTCGTCTTCGAACGTGATACGGATCACGGTCTTGCCGTCATAGTTAAAGCCATAATGCCGTTTGGCATCGTAGATAAGCCAAGGCTGGTCGTTGAACCTGTCCTGAAAGTGATCGATGATGATGGGCAGCACATTGTGATCGGGACTGACCACAGCCAGATAAGTGCCGTCTTTCGCCTTCTGAAAACGGATAAACTGTTTCATGCGCAGTTGTTCGTGAAGCACTCTTCGGGCGATGTTCGTCACCGTCAGCACATCAGGATCAGCAAAGTGCTTGGAGATATCCCCTTGCCTGAACACCTTGCAGACGTATCGGAACAACGGCGCGTTCAGCTCTTTCTGCTCAGACAACCAACTCACGGATATCAGTTTCATGGCCTCTCGCGTCAACTTCTTCTCCAGTCCAGCCCATACCCGTCGTGCCTTCTCCTCGTCTGTCGTCACCTGATAGCTTCGTTCGCAGAAAAGGGGCAGGGCATCGCCTTCTGTCAGCAACTCCTCAGGCTGCTCTTTCAGGCTGAATGCATCGAACACTGCGGTCAGCAACCCGTCCATCGTTCCGTCAAACAGATAGATCGTCATCTTTTATTTCTCTTTCTACAAATTTTAAGTTTAAGCATACAAAGATACTGATTTCAAACGGATTCTGCAAATAATTAGCAGAAAAACGATAGTACGTCACGTCGGACTGTGAGTCCGCTCGACTCGGACTACCAGTCCGAACTCGTCGGGCTGATAGTTGTCATTCATCGAACTGGACGCGGATATTCGATGATTTCTGATTTTTGGGGTTAACATCACTTTCTTATCCAAGAACCCTTTATACAAAGGGATTGGAGCCAGTGAGGTTAGTTTTTTTAACCTCACTTAGACCTCACTCAGACCTCACCTATACCTCACTCAAGCTATAAATTGACTCATGATGGAAGAAGTGAGGTTCAAGTGAGGTTCAAGTGAGGTTTCTCCAATGAACCTCACCTATTTCAAATGCCCTATACATCGGTATTTCAGCCCTATCAAGTGAGGTTAGATACAATCAAATTCAGATCCTGCATCAGACGAGAATTTCATCATCAGATGATTTTCTCGTCTGATTTCTTGCTTGATTGAGATTTTGTATTTAATTTTGCAACGAAGTAACAAAAGAAATAAGGAGGAAAGCTAATGGATGCAGTATTAAACCGAAGCGATAATGATATCGTAGAGTCATATTGGAAGATGCTTTCAGCATTAAGTAGGACGGTTAAACTTAAACTGGCCTCAAGGCTTACTAATGCTGTTCTTGAAGAGGAGGCATTAGAACAAGTTCCTCATTATCGTAAAGCAAAAGTTAGAAGAAGGGCTGCTTCCGTTCCCTCTGATGCTGATTTGGAAGAAAGGTTTGCAGATTTGTCAATGCCCGATTATCCTCAAGATGATTTTACAAGTGAGGAAATCATAAAAGCAAATTCTGGGAAAGTGATTAAACCTATAGAGAAATGGCTGTAAACAAGGTTTCATAACGTGAGATAATTGAAGTGCCATACCAACTTCCTGATGGAAGCATCAAGCCCCATATGGCACTTGTTCTGTCAACAGAAAAGTTACAATTGGCCGAAGATGGGATGTTCTATGCTGTTCTTATTTCTTCAAAGAATCTGAATCCAGAGTTTACAATGGAGATACAATCAGAATGGCTTAGCAAGCCTCTAACTAAGCGGTCGTACTTTGTGACACATATCGTAACTTATTATCGAACAGACGAAGTGATCCAATCCTTCAATAACTTGTAAAGGCTCAATACTTTGATGCAATCATGAATAAGGTGATCCTTAGCATGTTTGATATTGAGTTAGAATAAAGGTTTCCACTAAATCTTGTTCTATTGTTTAATCGTGATCAGTGGAACCGACCCCGTGATCCGTGAGAGCACCGCCAGTTTCTTGTCGGGGTACTTATCGGTCAGATACTTCTCGTAGCCTTTTCGAGCTACGAAATCCTTATTGTAATCGATAATCTGGTCAATCATATCACAAAACATATTAAAAATAAGGATAAAATTACTCATTTTGCTACAAATTTGCTAATTTTGCAGTAATTATTAAAAAAGATTAGGAAATTTGGAGAACGGCCTTGCTCGTAAGTTCGCCTTCCGACTGGACATCGAGCGCCTAACAGGCAAGCAATTAGCAAGACAAAGAGATAATTAGTTTAGGATGTCTGATATGAAAACGAAATGGGAACTATCTGATTTTTGGGAACAGACGCTAAGTTGTACGCTGGGTACTGTCATCGGTATTATCCTCACCTTCGGCACCTCTGCATGGATAGAATATCGCGAGAAACAGGAAACAGAGCGGACGGCTGC
>Ga0310695_10011377_pt1 | contig 12734 bp, 3 predicted proteins | sample RumenRJG_04DNA_FD_203882 | JGI IMG/M metagenome (GOLD analysis project Ga0310695, IMG submission 203882) | Bovine rumen microbial communities from Lethbridge, Alberta, Canada - RJG_04 (v2) (version 2) | ecosystem: Host-associated > Mammals > Digestive system > Stomach > Rumen | place: Canada...
CCTGTGGCAGGAGATATGAATGGACACTCACTGCGGAGCCTTCCTGAAAAACATGCCCTCTGAGACCGCCAGCATTCCTAAAAGCTGCTGCAGATCCTCGTCGGCGTTGTACACTGCGGCCCAGGGATCGTCGCCGTTCAGGACCAGCATGGCCCTGTCATCATCCACAAAAATATTCATGTAACCGCGCTTGCGCTGCTTAGCGGCAAAGCACTTTCTGACCCGCTTGCGGAGAGTATCCGGCGCGGGATTTTTTATAATATGATCCTCATGATAGATGGTGAGATCGTGATAGCAGTTCAGCTTTAGCAGAACGTGGAAATACTTCCCCGCCAGCTCTTCATATTCATTGTCAAGGATCCAGTCGTTGATGCGAAAATAAGAGCCCGGAGAGTTCTCCGGAACCTGAATCGGATAGATGTCGATCAGGTGGCAGGGTGTTTCCAGCAGATAATCGATCCGGTCCGCGTATTCCATCCATTCATTTGAATCGGGGCTTATTTTCATATCTTTGTCCTTTCTTCCGGGCTTTCTTCCTGATTGTCCTGATTGTCTTTATGCAGCGGCTTTATTTAGAACTGTCTTTATGCAGTGTCTTTATTTAGAACTGTCTTTACGCAGCTTTATGCAGCGCCTTTATTTAGCACATGTACTATCGCGCCTATTATAGTATAATATTACGGATGCGCTTGAAAATGTAAAAGCGTTCGTGATTGCGAATATTTGCAATCAATCGTGTAAACATCAATGTATCCATTCCTGCAGGGATTATTGCAGGCCTTTTTGCAGGGACTGCCGCAGGCATTTCTGCAGGGATTACCGCAGGAAATCTGAAGGACTTCCTGCAGTTTTTTGTAGGGACTTTTGTAGGCATTCCAGTAGTTTTTTTCAGAGACTATCGCAGGTGATCTCACGGGGATGGAAGGAGATTGGAGGAAATATTTTATCATGACCAGAGAAGAAGCATTTGAACTTTTGAAGAAATATAACAGTGATCCCTTTCATATCCGCCACGCCATTACAGTGGAGGCGGTGATGAAGTGGTTCGCAAAGGATCAGGGATACGGTGATGAGGCAGATTACTGGGGGCTGGTCGGTCTCCTTCACGACATCGATTTTGAGCTGTATCCGGACCAGCACTGCATCAAGGCTCCGGAGCTTCTGCGGGCAGGCGGTGTGCCGGAGGACATCATTCACGGAGTGGTGAGCCACGGCTACGGGATTACGGTGGATGTGAAGCCTGAGCATCAGATGGAAAAGATCCTCTTTGCCAGCGATGAGCTGACAGGACTGATCTGGGCGGCGGCTCTCATGCGCCCCTCCAAGAGTACAAAGGACATGGAACTGAAGTCCCTGAAGAAGAAATACAAGAGTAAGGGCTTTGCGGCTGGCTGCTCCCGTGAGGTCATCGCCAGGGGTGCGGAGATGCTGGGCTGGGACCTGAACGAGCTGCTGCAGAAGACCCTGACCGCTATGCAGGACTGCGAGGATGAGATCCTGGCGCAGGTGGAATAAACAGCGGATAAGACGTAACAAGGATAATGAACGAAAGGAAGAAATGTAACAGCTGAAATGCGCGGAAAATAAGGCCTTTCGACTGTAAAAAGGATTTAAAAGATTTAAAAAAAGACTTTAAAAGACTCCCCTGTCAGGAGCGGGCGTGCAGATCATGTATTACCGAAAGATCATATACGTCTGAACTGCTGGGGGAGTCTTTTTTATGACGCGGCCCGTATAATGTATTTTCCGCCTTGTGGCGGACAATGGCCAGTCGGGGCGGTCGGGGTAGAGGACAGCGTGGCCGCCTCTACCCTATTAACGAAACAGGGGCAGTGAAATATATTCTGTCTTGCGGCGGACGCGGGGCGGTCGGGGTAGAGGACAGCGTGGCCGCCTCTACCCTATTAACGAAACAGTAGCAGTGAAATATAGTGTGTCTTGTGGCGGACATGGGGAGCTCGGGGAGCGAGGGCAGCAGGGAAGCCGCTGCCATGTTTCTTCGGAGTGCAGAACTTGCGTACAGGACTTAAATGTGATCGAAAAACCACATTGTTTTGACGCTTTTCTTGTATTGCGATTTGCTACAATAATTATGAGGCGGATTCTAACATCTGCCGATTCAAACTACATATTTTGAAAGGATACCTAAAACGGGGCCGGCGTTTACCTGACCCCGATTCTCCAAAGCTGATATCGTATTTATATTCTTTTTGTGACATCTTCAATATCGGGATTATTAAGGATACCGCCTTTGTCATCATTCCGGAGTACTGACAAAAATGATGTGAGCGGCAGTGATCTGAAAGCAAAGAAAAATCCCCTGTTCGTTCAAATGCCATGGGGAGGGAATGACGATTATGAAAAAGCTTCTGGAAAAAATCCGAAGAATTTTAAGGAACCGCAGAACCAGACGACTCTTAGCCAGAGTGGTCAGTGTTACTGCGGCTCTTGTGGTTTTTGTAACCACATATGCGCTGGTGCTTCCTGCTATTACAATGGAAACAAATGCCTTATGCGGAATGGAAGCGCATGAACACACTGATGACTGCTATACCGAAGAGCTGATCTGCGGGCTTGAGGAATCTCCCGGACACACGCACGACGAGAGCTGTTATGAAGTATCTCAGATTCAGGTGTGCCGGGCGGAGGAACATCAGCATGACCAGTCCTGTTACGATGACGAAGGAAATCTGACTTGCCAACTGGAGGAACACGAGCATACAGATGAGTGCTTTGAGGAGCACAAAGAGCTGATCTGCGATATTCCGGAGTCGGATGGACACACTCATACCGCGGAATGTTATCAAAAAACTCTTACCTGCGGAAAAGAAGTGCACATACACAGCACAGAGTGCTATGAGCAGGAAGAGACTGACGAACCTGAAGACATATATGAAATGCAGGAGTATTCTGACGACATGACCACAGATGAGACTGATGGCATGGAGGAAGATTTCGAGGAAGATTTCGAGGAAGACTCAGAGGACGACTTTGCAGGGGATGATCAGGACAGTGAATATGACCCGGAAGACGGAGAAGACCTCGGGGAAGACTTTGAGGAAGACTCCGGGGAAGATTTTGAGGAAGACTTCGAGGAGGATGACGGCGCGGAATATGACGCAGATACCTCTGATAAAGATGAGTCCGATGAAGACGGCTCCGATGAAGATGATTCCGCGCTGAGCAGTATGGACGAGGCGGAAACCGTCCTAACAATGGATGATGAAATCAGTGTGGAAGACGGGGATTCCCCTGACAATGATGGGGAAGACATCTCTGACAAGGCCGGGCAGGAAGACGGAGAAGAAAGCGGACAGCAGGCCGGGCAGGAAGACAAAGAAGAGAGCGGACAGGAAATCGGTCAGGAAGACGTAAAAGATGCCGACACTGCTTCCAAAGATGCGGAAGGCAGCAGCGCTTCCACAGACGAAAAAGATGACGGCAATGATTCCAAAGATGCGGAAGGCAGCAGCGCTTCCACAGACGTAAAAGATGCCGGCGATGCTTCCGCAGATGCGGATGCAGCCGGGAAGGATGAAGACGCTTATGTGCCTGAGCTGGATCCTTTGAATTTCGAGGCAGTCCTGAACAGGAGTACCGGGATTTACTATTATCATGTCTCTGAGGACGAGACGATTGAAAACAGCTCTGCCATTACCGATTGGAACAGAGTTGAAGAAGATACAGAACTCGGGAAGAGCGATCTTCTGCGGGTCTATCTGTCGTACACGATTCCGCCGGGGAGCCTCAACGGGACCAATCCGACCGCGCGCTACAGGCTGCCGGAAAACATCCGTCTCAGCGATGAGCAGGTTGAGGCGATCAACAAGTCTGAGAACGGAATCGCGGCTGCATACTCCGATTCGGAGGAGGACTATCAGAAATATCTCGGCATGGAGGCCGTGGAAGGCGCCAGGAAACCGGATGAAAAGCTTAAAGACGACGCGCAGGAGTTTATAAGCGCGACTGTCAGGGCTGAGAATATCTATGACGAGGAAGACAAAGACGGGGAAGCGGGCACCTACCAGGGCCAGGAGCTGATTTTCACCTTTGCCCCCTATTCCATTGAAAAGAACCGCAATACCTATGATGCGGACCATAAGATTGTTTCTGCCGGCGAGGAGATCACCGGCTGGTTTGTATGCGATCTGAACACGGACCAGGTTGAGTGGTCGGATGAAACAGTCATCCGGGAAACAGAACTCCCTGAAGATTTCTCTGAAGAACGCTCTAAAGAACGCTCTGAAGAACTCTCTGAAGGAGACAGGGAAGACGATCCTGGAACCATTGAAGATGTTTCTGAGGACAGCGGGAAGAACCGGGATCAGGCAGTTCCGGAGGGCGTTTCGGAGAACAGCGGGGATAACCGGGATCAGAAAGCCCCGAAAGACACTCCGGAGGAAAGTCGGGACACTCAGGATCAGGATATTTCGGAGGACAGCCCGGACAAGCAGGATCAGGACGCTTCGGAAGAAAACCGGAAGAACGACCAGGACCATCAGGGAACTCCGGAAGAAAACCAGAAGAACAGCCGGGACGAGCAGGATGCTCCGGAAGACATTCAGGATAACAGCGAAACCATTCAGGAAAACGTAGAGAAAGGACTGAATGAGGACGGCAATTATACCGGGCCTGAACCAGACAGCAGCCAGACTGAACCAGAACCAGACAGCAATCAGACCGGTGCTGAACCGGACGGCAATCACACCGCCACAATTATAGTTACAGTCGAAAAGACAGCTGAGATCATTTTTGCGGTTGAAAACAAAGAGATCAGCAGCAGGCTGAGACTGGTCGAGCAGAAGGAGGTTGAACGGGTTATCGGCGAAGATGGGGCTGCCGGCTCAGAGGATACTGCAGTGACAGCATCTGAAGATGAGAAATCCAAAGACGCTTCAGACGTTGAAAAAGAGGCTTCAGACTCTGAAAAAGACCATGCGGATGCTGAAAAAGATGGCGCAGAGGGTGCTTCTGACAAAGAAAAAGCCCCTTCGGAGAAAGAAGAAAATACAGAAGATAAGAAAGAGGAAGATAAGCAGACGTTCAAGCCCGGCACACTGATTTCTGAAGGGGACGGATACAGGATCACTCTGGACTACACGGAGGAAGCGCAGATTCCCGACAGTGCGGAGTTGTCTGTCCGCGAGATTACTGCGGAGACGGACAAAGAAGCATACGAACAGTGTCTTTCCCAGGCAAAAGCTCATGTAGGAAAAGAGGGTAAAGAGAATACCGACGTGGATACAGGCATGTCGAGGTTTTTTGATATAGAAATTCTGGTAAAAAATCAGGAAGCTGATGATAATGCGGCCGGTGGCAACGGGACGACGCGAAAGATCGAACCTGCCGCTCCCGTGAAAGTCAGCATCCAGATTTTCGACAAACCCGCGGCTGCTACTGAACAGGCGTCCAAATCTGATCCCGCTGTTCTGCATTTCGCGCAGGAAGGTGTGGAGCAGATTGATGCCACCACAACAACCGAAGGGGCTGAGGCCGAAACAGGCGTGAGAAGTGATGATTCCGGCAGGGAGGCTGCTGGAACAGGGAAAAAATCCGCAGAAAAAGCCGGAATGGCCTCCGGCAGCGACGCGGCAGGAACAGGAAAAGAATCCGGAAAAGGATCCAAAGAAAAAAACGGAACTGCCTCCGGCACTTCCGGGGCGGATAAAGAGTCCTCAGCGGTTCCTGATACTTCCTCGGAAGGCGGCAAGACCACGGAGGTCCGGTTTGAGGCGGAGTCCTTCTCTATCTATGGCCTGGTATATACCGTGGATTTCTTATGGGAAGTCAATGGAAGGAGCTTTAAATTCAATATCCCCGGAGGCGGGTTTGTCAGCTTCAGCAAACTGTTCGAGGCCATGGGAATCGCTTCCGGCAAGGAAATAAATACCGATGTAATCGATCTCAATGACATTCTGGCTTCGGACAATACTGAGGAAATCAGCGAGGAGACACGCAGCTTTGTCGCCGGTATCGAGAAGATGGAATTCAGCCGGCCGGACCTCTTGTGGGTCGGCCTGGCTGAAGAAGACACAACAGTAAGCAGCCTGAGGGCCAGGCTTTCTCTGGATGCTGAGTATTCGGCTTCGATCAAGCCTGAAGAGATCGATAAGATCAACGAGACAGAGATTGAAAAGGGTGATTGGGTCCTTCTCAGTGTCAAGGCATTTGAAACGCAGGAGACACTTACGGTCACAATGAAGGATGGAGAGCTTTTCACGATCCTTGTGACGGATGAACAAAATGCCATCATGAATCCGGACGGCCAGACAGTCCAGACGATCCCTAATCCTTCCGGAACTACGATCAATATGTTTGACTACTGGATCGACAATGAGACTGAGGTTGCCCGCCGCGGCTGGCTCGGCTACAGGAGAAGCGGCACGACGGGATATGATAGCAGTTTCTGGAATTATTTCGATGATCAGAATACAAATACGAACGGCAATAATGTTGGCATAAATTATAATCACAGACTCAAGTTCCTGCCCTCTATGGGAGGACAGGTTCAGGATTGGGAAACCGATGGGACTTACCATGCAACATCATCGGATGGAAGGATTGCGGGTATCAACAGCTGGAACGGAAAAAATGAGAATAATACGAACAAGTATAATGGAGAGCCGACAACAGGAATCGTTGCAAATGCCTTGTACAATTCAAGCGGGGCGCTTGATCCGGACGGCTATCCCAGACTGAATTCTTCTCTCGGAGGGGAATCGCTGAATTATCTGTTTAATCCTGAAACCGGTCATTCCGGGAAGCGATCTTATACAAGAGCAAATAATCTGTTCTATGTAGATCCGGACGGTTATTATACATATGACAGTATGGATTACAGCGCCTCTATGAATAAGAGCACGAAGCAGTTTACCCTGAGAGAGCAGCCTACAAATGACAACAGAGCAGGAATCCGGGGTTTTTGGCCCATGGGTGATCTGAATTACTGGCTTGGTATGCATCTCAAAGCAGAGTTTTCGATGCCGCAAAACGGTGAGGTCCTGAATCCCAAGGGTGTATATAAGCCGATGGAATTCCAATTCTCAGGAGACGATGACGCATGGGCTTATGTCGACGGAATACTGGTGGCGGATGGCGGAGGCATCCACAACAGGACGGAACTGGATATTGATTTTAAAACCGGAATAGTCAAGGTGATCGGCGGTACTTATACAGATCTCAGCAATCCGGATATGACTGTAGTGTCCGAGAGAACTTTATACCAGATTTTCTCACAGGCGCACAGCAACGGACTGATTTCCAATGACAAATGGAATTCCTATGAGTGGGCAGATTATGACGGGGACGGAACACCGGATACATTTGCCCAGGGAACGAATCTTACTTTCGATTTCTTCTATCTTGAGCGCGGAGGCGGCGAATCGAACCTGTACATTCACTACAACCTGATTTCAACAACTGATTTTTCTGCGCATAAATCATATCATATGCTGCAGAATGATCCCAATGCCCGCCTGCAAAGGGACCAGTTCAAATTTGAACTGATCGGATTTGACGAGCCGGGTAATGAAGGTGAAACGATCTATGCCGTTATGCCCGATAAAGGAACGCCGGGCGGCGACGGATCCTTTGAATCACCGCAGAAAGTTCATAATAACAGCGCGCCCGGAGGGGCAGGTGTTCCGGATGGAATGACCGCACACACTTCACTGATCATCGGCGTTACAGAGGATGGAAATATTAATTTTGGCGATGTGGAGATTTCCGGCGCTTATGAGGGAAAAGAATATAAATACATGGTGCGGGAGATCGTGCCGGATGATGCGGTCAATGCGGATGGCGTGAGATGGGATGCTGCCGACGAAAGCCTGAAGGCTGAGGGCGGTTTCATCAAAGACGGCATCACCTACGATGGCAGAATATATTATTTCAAAGGAAAAGTGTATGAGACAGAATCCGGAAAATATGAGCTGAAAAAAACGAGATATACTGACTCGACGTACACAGAGATCGATGACCAGACCAAGTTTTTCAGTTTTGTCAACGGCTATGTCAAGCCTCTTACGTTTAAAGTGCTCAAAAGAAATGAGACAGGCGAAACACCTCTGGACGGAGCCCAGTTTACTCTGACCCGCGCCATGCAGGACCAGGACAGCAAATGGGTCATCCGCACATACCAGAACGGTGAAGAGACAATAGAGGCAGCTTCCAGAAGCGGTACAACAAGTAATGGAGCAGTTTCTTTTAACAACCTCACAGAGGGACATTTTATCCTTGAGGAGACGGCAGCTCCTTCCGGATATGAGAAAGGCGATCCCTGCAGATGGCTTCTCACTCTTACCAAGCAGGACAGTGATACAGAGATCCTTCTCATACCGACGATCCAGGGTCTGAGCAGCGACGGAACACTGATCGGTGAGTCGCGGACACTTGATACGGATACGAATAATGTCGCAGAGTATCAGATTCTGAACCAGCCTAAGATGATCCGGCTCACTCTGACAAAAGAGTGGATGGGCGGTGCGCCTGATAACAGTGAAGTGACATTCGAGCTGAAGCGGTATAGAAGCTATGATAAACCCGGTGCCCCGCTGAAGAGCACGCTGAACGTGTATCGTGTGCCGGATGGCTTTGATTTATCGAGGGGAGTTCTTGAATGGTCGAAAGAATTTGCGGCAAACACAACGGCCAGAGTCAGGTGGACATATGACTACTGGATGGGATCTGTTTGGAAAGATGGATTATACAGGATTGACAACGGAGCAAATCAAAACGCAGGCAGCAGTGGCGGCACTTTTTCAGTATATGTACCTATGCCTTCACAAGGGGCAGTCAATCTGTATATCAGAGACGGAAATATGTATGGCGATTATAGCCAACATCAGGTGAGAGTCAGCGAACCGACCGGTACAGCTCCGTCATCGCAGCCATCAAACCCTGAACACATTACAGAACTGGATCCGACATTTACCGGTCACACTTTTGCCTTTCCTGTGGGAACAACAAACTGGTCACATACCTTTGAAGAGTATCCGGCAGTGGGCATAAATGAAACCTATCAAGTCCAGGAGACTTATTCATATTTCATCGAAGAAGTAACAGGACCGGAAGGGTATGAAGTAAGTTATGACCGCATGAACGGAAATGACATTGCCGGAAGTTCTGATTCTGAGAATCGTGTGATTACGAATAGAAAGAAGACAGAGGTTCCGGTAAATAAGACATGGAAGTGGTCGGAAGAGGACGAAGGCAGAGCGGTCAGCTGGGACGCCACATTTGTGCTGGAATACCGTGAAACTCTTGTGAGCGGAGAACCGGCTTCCGATGCTCAGCATACATGGGCTGCAGTAAGCGGGGCTGCCTCAAAAACGATTCACAAAGGAGATACCGGAGACGCGATCACTTTCCGCGATCTGCCTATGTACCGTGAACATTCAAACGGCAGTGTATACAGGATCATCTACGCTGTCGACGAAATCGCCTATCATGTGTATGACAGCAGCGATCATCTGATAGCGAGATGGACCAAAGACGGATCCGAGTCACAGATCGGTACACTGTACGCCCCGGATTACGAACAGGATGCCGGTGAACTGGATCAGCCTGAAGATTATGCTGACTGGCCGGCGTGGTATACGATATCCCTTATGAACATCGTTCATGAAACAAAGGTGACAAATACCATCGATCTTGGGATCCGCAAGATCTGGGAGGATGAGTCTATACAAAATACTGACGGGGCGTATGCGAAATTCCAGCTGAAGCGTTATGTCCATGAGGAGTATCGCGACTTTTCCAAAGAGGGTATTGATACATCTCAGCCGGTTACGGTGACCCTTGATCTGGGAGAAGGCAGGCAGACGCAGATTACCGTTCCGAAGGGTGCACCGGTCCATATAAGCGGTATGGCGAAGCCGGAGCACAGTGTTGAACTGACATTTACAAAACCGGACAGCACGTCCCTGATCATGCAGTTGGACAACAGCGAATCAGTCAGACAGGCTGTTGCTGATACCGAATCTTTCAATCCTCAGTCAGACTGTACGATATCTTTTGCCCACGGAAATACGGATGCTATCATTGGCGGCCTGGATGGATTAAGGCTTGCATGTTATTATGACAGACAGACCCCGCGGATTGACACATCGTTCAATACAGAACATGACGGTTATCTTGACCCTTCCGGCCAGGATTTTACGCTCAGTAACGCCAATCACTGGCAGAAAGAGTGGGTCGAACTGCCTCAAATCGTGGAGGGAAAACTCAACGGGGATCTGCAGACAGTCTATGTTTACAGCTATTTCCTGGAGGAGACAGAGTCTTATCCGGAAGGATATGTTTCGATATTTAAGAACAGCGCAGGGGAGGAATTGGGAGACAGGTATATACCGGTGGACTTCAATACGACAATCACTGCGGAGAATGTTGAAACTACTGCTGTGACTGTCAGGAAGGTCTGGGATGATGACAATAATGAAGACAGACCCGAATCCCTGACTATAACACTACTGTCCGATGGAACCCGGACAGATAAAACGGTGACCCTCAATGAAGCAAATAACTGGGAGGATTCGATCGGGGATCTGCCAAAATATAACGACGGTGTTGCGATCGATTATGAATGGATAGAGGAAGAGATGCCGTCCGGCTATTTCCTGACGAATATTTCCACCTCAGAAGGGGAGACCGGAACAATCACGACGCTCACGAATTCTCTGTCAAAATATGATATCAAAACATCTTATATTGGCGTAAAGAATTGGGATGATGTCAACAATCAGTATCTGACGAGACCGCATGAGCTTGCGGTCAGCCTCTATGCGGACGGTCAGCTGACCGGACATACTGCAGAGTGGACAGAAGGACCTCAGGAGAACCAGTGGACATATATCTTCAGGGACCTGCCGGTCTTTACAGAAACCGGAGAAATCATCCAGTATACTGCAGAAGAAGAGCCCGTACCCGGCGGATATACGGAATCTCATACAGCTACGGATACAGACGGTCAAATCGGAACGATAACCTATGATACAGGAAGTAACAGGATCACGCTTGATGATCAGCAGAATAAGCAGATTGTCTGGACTCTGGGATCCGTGATCGACCTTGCATTTATTGCGATCAAGCCGAAAGCAAACGGAGATGTATTTGTCTGGACTTCCAGGACACCTGTACCGGGCGAGGTTACAGCGATCACAAACGAGATCAGATCAGGGGCGATTCCCGGAGCTGCAAAAAGAAATATCTACTTCTCCAGCGGCATAGGGGATGTTACTACGCCTCAGGGCAGCGTTCATGTGACATTTGACGAGGCTGAGCTGAGAGTAGTGCTTGACTTTGGATCGACCGAGGTGTGGAACCATTTTATCGTAGGACAGTTTAATGGGAACGATTCCAGTAATTATGAGCCTGGCACTACGACCTTTACAAACAGGCTGAGGACTACATCACTCAGCGGATCCAAGACATGGGCGATTCCGGCTGACACAGAACATCCGGATCCCGTCTTGAAACTGACCAGGACTACTACAGGTATTGACATCGATGGCACGCCCATTGTTTCTGATCCGGAGGTGGTTCAGATCAAAGTCGGCAATGATATGGTCAATCTCCAGCCGCAGTGGTCCGGAGACGGGGCCACAATGAGAAGCTTTACTTACAACGATCTCCCTCAGTTTGATCCCGCAGGGAAAGAATATACATACAGTGTTGAGGAGGTCAGTTTCACCATCGGAAGCGGTGAAGACACAGTTGTATATACTGTCGTCAAAAATCCGGACGGCAGGACGTATACGGTCACCTCTGACCCGGCAGATGCTGAAGTATTTGTCGTGACGCAGGAAGGCAACAGTATTACCAATAGTCCTCTGCAGGTATCCATTGAAATAATCAAGGTTGAAAAAGGGCACAAAGACAGCAGCCATACATTAAGCGGCGCAAAATTCCGTTTACTTCGTGTGAACGAGAGCAATGACAATAATTTTGCGGGTGAAGGAAGCTATCAGTCTGAAAAAACAGTCGATCCGGAAACGGGCACCGTGACTTTTGAAGGATTAAAACCGGGCCGGTATAAACTGGAAGAAACAGAATCTCCGGACGGATATATCCTGGTTGAAACGCCATGGTTCATCACCGTGGACAGAACAGGAGCAGCACACCTGGAAGCTTCTTATTCGATGGCTTCCACTGCCGGGGATAATTCCTTCTATATCGAAAACGAACCCGGGGCGGTCCTTCCCTCCTCCGGAGGTCCGGGGACAAAGCTCTTTACAATCCTCGGATCAGTACTGATCGTAGGAGCGGCGCTGCTGCTGCGGAGAAGACGAAAAACACTTTAACAGGATTCAATAAGAGCTGACAAGAATTAACAAGATTTTACAAGATTTGGCAAGAGGGGCTGTTGTATCAGCTGAAAAGTTCAGCTGATCAACAGTTCCTTTTCGATTGCGGAAGAGGGGCCGGAAAATCGGAATCTCCACTTGAAAAGTTCCAATTGGAATTGGAATCTCGATTGGAATCTCCGGCAAGAATGTCTGTTGATTTCCTTTTTGGCAAGCAGTATACTAATTTTGTATATTATACGAAATTAGTACGGCTGTTGTTGTGTAAACATATATATGCTGTGAAAATTGACACAGCACCGGATCCGGAGATCATCTGCTCACCTGCGGAATAATGAGCCGGGCCGGCAGTAGTACTGCTTTGAAAAATCTGACGGTCACACTGGAAGCCTGAGAGGAGGATATTCTGTAATTTATGAATAATCTGGTCAT
>Ga0310695_10011379_pt1 | contig 12733 bp, 11 predicted proteins | sample RumenRJG_04DNA_FD_203882 | JGI IMG/M metagenome (GOLD analysis project Ga0310695, IMG submission 203882) | Bovine rumen microbial communities from Lethbridge, Alberta, Canada - RJG_04 (v2) (version 2) | ecosystem: Host-associated > Mammals > Digestive system > Stomach > Rumen | place: Canada...
CTTTCTCCCATTTCTTTGTCGCCACAAAGAAATGGGACCTCCGGAGGAAACCAAGAAACGATTTTTGAAACCCGTCGCTCAAATCTTCCGTGTCAACGGATCCAGCGTCCACTCCGGCTCCTCCTGGGGGCGCAGCGGCGTGACCGGTCTCGACATGCAGGCGTAGCGCCACTCGTCGGCGGCGTGGTCCTCCTGCCCGGTGTCCAGATCCTCGGGGTCGGTCTTGGAAAACTGCAGCAGCGGCACCGTGCGGAGGAAGGCCCGGCAGGTATCGAACACGTACATGCGGGGGAAGCCCCCCTCGTCGAACTGCAGCCGGTAGTGACACTGCATCCAGCCGGGGATGCGCCGGTTCTCGCCGGGCACGAAGTGGAGCCCCCACTTCGCCGCGGTCTCCGCGATGCTCAGCCCCCGGCTGCCGTCCCAGATGCTGGGATCGGCCACGCCGCCGATGGTCCTGCCCCGGAGCCAGGGGTGCTCCCGCTCGATGCGGGCGATCTCCCGGAACTGCCGCTCCGGCGCCCAGCGCAGGCCCTCGTTGGGGCTGCCGGTGCAGCCGTAGAGCTCCAGGATCCGGTACAGCACCCCGTCGTAGTCCACCGCCCACCAGGCGCAGGAGAAGGGCCGGGCGTAGCCGAAGTCGTAGGAGCGGAACACCGTCCAGCCCCGCCGCTCCCCGGCGTTGAGGTCGAAGGGCTCGATCACATGGGTGAAGCGCCGCTGCCGCTTAAGCTCCTCGTCATCCTCGGAAAAGCCGTACTTTTGAGCAAGCGCGCGGTCGGGCCGCACCCGGAGATCCTCGAAAAACTGTCCCTCGAACAGGTCCCAGCGCCCCTCCAGCCAGGCCTTGCGCAGCCGCTCGGGCAGGGCCCGGAGCTTCCGGACGTAGTCCGGGTCCGCGGCCATGAGGGCGGCGTTGTCGGTGACGCAGGCGGGGATGAAGCTGTAGTCGTCGGGGTCCTCCCCCTCCCGGAACTGCCCGTCGATAAACAGGCGCTTGACCCAGGCGTGGCCCTCGCCGCCGGGGTTCATGGTGCAGTAGATCCGCTTGGGGAAGTGGTTGACGCCGCGCACGCAGGCGCGCAGCTGGTCCATGCGCCCCTCGGACTGCTGGGTGGCCTCGTCCACGAACAGCACATCCACCTCGGTGCCCTGGAAGCGCTGGGCGTCGCTGTCGGTGTCGCAGTAGCGGAAGAGGATGCGGCTGCCGTTGGGGAAGAGGATGTGCTTTTTGCCGTCGTTGTACACGGCGATGCGCTCCTCCGGGTCCTCGCTGTAACAGCGCAGCAGCTCACACAGGGGCAGGATATGGTTTTCCTGCAGCTCCGGATAGGTCTTGCGCACGATCATGACCTTGATGCCCGGGTAGCGCAGGCAGAGCAGCACGGCCTTGACGCGCACGGCCCAGCTTTTGCCGCCGCCCCGGGCGCCGCCGTAGCCGACGGTCTTGTGCTGGTCGGTGAGGAAGCGCAGCTGCTTTTCGCTGGGCCTCGGGATATCGAGTGTGGGGATAGTAACACCTCCGGTGCTGAGTTTTTGAGTTTATAGTTTTTAGTTTTGAGGAGACGAGGGGACGGGCTGCGCGAAAATCCCACCGCCTGTCATTGCGAGGAGCGAAGCGACGTGGGGCCTGCCCTTTAGGGTACAATCCGTAATCCCCGTCCCCTCGAATCTCGAATCTCAAAACTCGAATCTCCCTCCCCCTGTCATTGCGAACCAGTGCGCACACTGGTGTGGCAATCCGTTCTCCCCCGTCTCCTAAAAACTCCCCTGCTCCGCGCCGTCCACGAAGCGGACCACCACGTCCCGGGCCTCGTCGGTCCGCAGCTCTTTGGCCAGGGTCAGCAGATCCTTGAGCATGCCCAGGGTCTCCCGGCCCCGGCGGCTCTCCGTCTCCGCTCCGGTCAGCTGTTCCTCCAGCCGCCCGGCGGTCAGCGCCGCCAGCCGCTCCAGCCGCCCGGCCAGCGCGTTTCGTTCCTGGTTGTTCATGCGGGCTCCTTTCAGTCGCAGTTTTGAGTTTTGAGATTCGAGTCTCCGGGTCGAAGCCCGCCGTGGAGAACGGTTTCAAGAACCATTTCTTGGAGGCCCAAGAAACGGTTACACCTTGCCGCAATTGCCGTTCCCGGGCCGGGCTTGGACGCCTCGGCCCGCCAACGGCGCGGCTGTGGAAAAACCGTGCCGCCTGTTTCTGCCACAGGCAGCGGCGGCCCGCTTTTCTCCAAAGAAGGCCCTCAAGGGGGATTTCGCTCCCCTTTTGTCTGCGAAGCAGACATTTCCCCCTTCGGGGGAATCTTTCCCTTGAGAATCCCCTTGAAACGACTCAGGAGGGGGTGACCCCCTCCTATAGAACCTCCCCCCTGCCTGGCAGAAGTGGGAGGCGGGTCGGAACAGGGGAAGCCAAAGGGTTGTTATCTTATCGCCATTTTCCCCACGGCGGCTCGGCGGTGCAGAGACTTGGTCCCACAGCCCCCGGAGGGGGTTTTCCAAAAGGGGGAACCGCCGCAGCGGTGCCCCCTCTTGTGCCGTTTCAATGAGGGAGGTTCTTAGGAGGGGGAGAATACGGAATCTTCCCCTCCTAAGGCGTTTTCTTTCTCCCATTTCTTTGTCGCCACAAAGAAATGGGACCTCCGGAGGAATGACAAGTTAGGATCTTGGAACCCGCCCCCTCGAATCTCGAATCTCAAAACTCGGATCTCGCATCCCCCGTCTCTGCCACGCCTTGCCGCATGCCGATTCACGGGCCGGGCTTTCGTCGGCACAAGCTCCGGATCGTCTCGCTTCCCCGTATACGGGAAAGCTCGCTCCCTCCGCTGTGCCTCCTCTCAAAAGCAAAGCACACGCTTTGCTTTTGTTGCGAAAGAAAATTGGCCCGCCAACACCCCAGGGTGCCTTCTCTTGCCCTTCGGGCAATTCACCTTGTCGGGCGGCTGCGGCGACGGCGGCGAAGCCGCCTAGTCCTTTAGGGAAATTCCGGCTTTGCTTCCTCCGCCCCCGGCGGCGCAAAGCCGCAATCCTCGAATCAAAAAACCATTAACCAAAAGCTCTCTCGTAATCGTAGTCCTCGGCGGCGTCCCGGTCGTTGATGCCCCGCCGATAGAGCCTGCCCAGCACCCCCTCGATATAGGGCCAGACCCCGGGCCTGTCCGCCTGGGCGGCCTGCTGGAAGGCGTAGCGCAGCAGGTCGGCCTTATCGTCCCGGCCCCCGGCGGGGGCGCCGTCGCCCAGAGCGGTGAAGACCCGCACCCGGTCCAGCAGGGTGGGCGTCCGGCTGCAGAAGGTGGCGAACAGCTCATCGGTCAGCGCGTCGCTGCGCTCCCGTAGCGCGGGGGTAGCCTGCACGTAGTTCGAGCCCAGCAGTCCCTGGCTGTCCAAATATTCCGCCGCCTGTCCGGGGCCGGCCGCGCCGTCACCACCAGCACCAGAAGAAAGAGAAGGGTCCGGTATGGTCCGGTCCGGTTCGGTCTGGTTTGGTATGGTCTGGTTAGGTAAGGGCGTCACGTTACCGTCACGTGCTTGTTTCTCTGCGACACGCTGACGGTACTCTTTTTGACGCTGCGCGTGTTTCCGCCGCTGCTCGTTATAGCGGCCCGCATAGGTCTCCCAATCATGCAGCCGCAGCCCCTGCTCGTCCCGATCCAGGAAGCCGCAGGCCAGCAGGGCGTCCAGATATTCCTCCGCCCGCCGGGCGGGGATCTGACAGATCTTCGCCAGGGCTTTGGCGTCCATACGATTGAGCCGCCCGTCCGGGGCGTTCTCCAGGGTCCACATCCACAGCAGGCACAGATGCCCGATCACCGTGGGCGCCTTCACGCGCAGCCGCTCCTGCAGCTGCATGGTCTTGGGGTGCCGGGGCAGGTTGGTGTGCAGCTCGATCCACGCCATGTCACTGCCCTCCCCGGGGCGGGTAGCCGGTGCGCAGGATGCAGGCGATGATGGGATCATCGGGGATTTGTTCCATACTTTATCTCCTTTTGTTCTGTTTAACAGAACTATATCTCCGATCGAAAGGCCGCCTTCTCAGCGGCCGGGCTCGAGTTCGGTTATACTATACCACACTTTTCGCCATTTGTCAAGTATAACTTGACTTTTCTTCGGTTAAAGTTTACAATGGGTTTGGTTTTATAAAACCTCTATTGAGCAGACCCAAATACATCTTCACGGAGCCCGGCGGCAGCGGGTCCGGGAAGAGAGAGGAGGAAGGAAGAAACGAAACGCAGTTTTTGCCGACACTCTTTTACCAAAAGCAAAGCGCCTGCTTTGCTTTTGAGAGGAGGCGCAGCGGAGGGAGCAAGCTTTCCCGTTTACGGGGAAGCGGGTTGATCCGGAGCTTGTGCCGACGAAAACGGAGTAAAGTGCGTTTCTTCCGACGACATGCCTGATCTCATCACCTACGACCGCGGGATCTTCGCGGACAATCTCCAGCGCCTGATGCGCCAGAACCGGGAGCGCCAGGTGGACGTGGCCCGGCTGCTGGGCGTGAGCAAATCCACGGTGTCGGCCTACTGCAGCGGCAATCAGATGCCCCGCATGGACAAGATCGAGCAGCTGGCCCGCCACTTCGGCGTCAGCCGCGCCGCGCTGATCGGGGACGACGCCGGCGGCAGCGGCACCACCGCCCCCGCCTCTTCGGATCTCCCCTCCCCCTCGAATCTCGAATCTCAAATCTCAAAACTCCCCTCCCCGGCGGAGACGGTGTACAACGCCCTGAACGACGCCGGGCAGGCGGAGTTCCTGCGCTACGGCCGCTACCTGTCGGAGCAGCCGGAGTACAAGGCGGAGGAGCCCCGGGGGGAAATCACCTACATCAAGCACTACCTGGTGCCGGCGGCGGCGGGCTACGCCAGCCCCATCCAGGGGGAGGACTACGAGCTGCTCCCCCGCTCGGCGGACACGCCGCCCCTGGCGGACTTCTGCATCACGGTCCGGGGCGACAGCATGGAGCCCTTTATCCCCGACGGCAGCCTGGTCTACGTGCGCCGGGACGCCCCCCTGCGGGAGTTCGAGGCGGGGGTGTTCTTTGTGGACGGGGACGTGTACTGCAAGCAGTGGTGCGTGGACTACGCGGGCACGCTGCACCTGCTGTCGGCGAACCCGGCCCGGCAGGACGCGAACCTGCGCATCCCCCGGGACAGCGGCCGCAGCTGCGTGTGCTTCGGCAAGGTGCTTTTAAGCCGCCCGCTGCCCAAGCCCAGCTATGAGTTTTGAGATTCGAGATTCGAGGGGACGAAGGGAATCGCATTCTTCTCGAATCTCGATTCTCGAATCTCTAATCTCTTGCTTCCCCCTCCCATATATGCTATAATTTCATGTCAGGGCGCGGTCCCTTCGACAGTCTTCGACAAATCGACACGTTTCGACACGCAGCCCTCGAATCTCAAAACTCGAATCTCAAAACTCCACACCGGAGGTGTACTGTTATGCAAGCAAAACCGAAAGTCCGTTTCTACACCGAGCGCAACAGCTTCGGCGCCTCGGCGGGCGTCGTGCTGCTGATCCTGTCCATTTTCTTCCGGGTGATCGCCTACTGGGGCCGCTGGCAGGGCATGGACCAGACCGACCTGATCACCTACCTGGCCCTGCCCATCGTCAGCGCCCTGCTGTTCATCTTCTGCCTGCTGGTGCTGGGCAAGGTGGCCCTGTGGAGCACGGCGGTGCCCATGCTCATGGGCGTGGCCTTCTTCATCATCAAGGCCTTCACCTTTGAGAGCACGGTGCACACGGTGCTGTGCGTGCTGCTGTACGTGCTGATCGCGGTGCTGTGGTGCGGCACGGTGTTCAATCTGATCCGCACCAAGTGGCTGCTGCCGGAGCTGTTCTTCCTGCCCTTCGTGTACCACGTGGCGGTGGAGGACCTGCCCGCCCTGCAGAACACCGCCGAGCCTGTGACCTTTGCCGCCGGCATGGAGGAGATGAGCATCCTCTGCATCATGCTGGCCCTGTTCTTCGTGTCCCTGGCCATTAAGAAGCGGTATAAGGAGACGCCGGAGGCGGAGCTGCCGCCCATCAAGGACCCGGTGGTCATCCCGCCCGAGCAGGCCGCCCAGGCCGCCGCGGCCTCCGCCGGCTCCGGTCCCCTGCCCGGCGAGGGCGAAGCCGCCCGGCCGGAGACCCCCGCCGAGCCCGAGCCCCAGCCTGAACCCGAACCGGCCCCGGAACCGGAGGCCGAAACCGCCCCGCAGGCCGAGTCCAAGCCCGGCCTCTTCGGCAAGCTGTTCCACCGGGCGGACAAGCCCTGGGACGAGGCCGGGACGGAAGTCCCCGCCGCCCGGCCCGAAGCCCCCGCCGAGCCCGCTGTCGAGGCGGCATCCCCCGCGCAGCCGGAGGAGGCGTTGGAGCCTGTCAGCCTCGACGATCTCCCCCCCGCCCAGGGCCTGACCCTGGATCCCAAACTGGAGGAGGCCTTCCGGGTCTCGGATGATACATGAAAATCCCCCCCTATGAGGGCACCCGCAGCCAGGCGGCTGTGAAACGGGAAGAGCTGGAGGAGCTGCAGCGGGAGCAGGCCCGCCAACGGCGGCAGGCCGCCCGGGAGCAGCGCCGCCGGGAGAAGGCCATGGCGCCGAAGCTGTCCAAGGCCGACGAGCCGGTCAAGCCCGCCGCCCCGGAAGCGGCGCCAAAGACCGAGACGCCCGAGCCTCCGAAGCCCGCGTCACCGCCTGCACCCAAGCCCGCGCCTGCACCCAAGCCCGCGCCGACGCCCAAGCCCGCGCCTGCACCCAAGCCCAAGCCGGAACCAAAGCCGGCACCCCCACCCAAAGCGCCCAGGGCTGAGACGCCTGCGGCCAAAGCCGCCGAGCCTTCCGCACCAAGCAAGTCAGAAAAGCCGCCCGAAGAGAAAAAGCCCCCGAAGCTGCCCCGGCTCATCGCCCGCGGCGAGCGGCCCGTCCCCATGGCGAGGCCGGTGAACAGGCAGCGGCGGCGCTACTTCCTGCTGGCGGCGGTGGGGGCTGCCCTGATGCTGGCGATGCTGGCCTTCTTCCTGACCCGGCAGAGCGACGCCACGGCGCGAAAACAGTATATGAGCCAGGCGGCCGAGAGCTACGCCGCCGGGGATTACGACGCGGCCCTGCGCTCCCTGCGCCGGGCGGAGCAGATCCAGGAGGACGAGGCCTGCCTGGTGCTGATGGCGGACTGCTACCAGGCCCAGGGCAATCTGGACAAGGCCCTGGAGGTGCTGCGCCGCATGGACGCCTCGGACGAGAGCGTGACGGAGCGGATCGCCCAGCTGGAGGCTTTGCGCCAGCAGCAGGCCGAGGCCAGCTATGTGAGCGTGGCCGGGCAGAAGCTGGCCCCGGACACCCGGAGCCTGATCCTGGACGGACTGGGCCTCACCGACGAGGCGCTGCCGGAGATCGCCCAGCTCTACGCCCTGGACAGTCTCTCCCTGATGGACAACGACCTGGGCGATATCTCCCCCCTGTCCGTCCTGGGCGGACTGGACACGCTGAATCTCAGCGGCAACCACATCTCCGACCTGTCGCCCCTGGCGCGGCTGACGGAGCTGCGCACCCTGTACCTGGACGGCAATCCCCTCACGGACCTGTCGCCCCTCTACGCCCTGCACGATCTGACCACGCTGAGCCTCACCGGCATCGAGCTGGACGCCCTGCAGCTGCAGGGGCTGGCCCAGGCCCTGCCGGACTGCGCCATCCGCAGCGACGCCCCCCGGGGCACGGCCATGGACATCACCCTGGGCAGTCTGACCTTCAAGTCCGACGTGACGGAGCTGGACCTGTCCGGGTCCGAGATCCACGACATCCGGGCCCTGTCGGCCTGCACCCAGCTGCGCTTCCTGGATCTGAGCCGCAACGCGGTCAGCGACCTGACCCCGCTGATGAACCTGCCCGCTCTGGAGGAGCTGGACATCAGCGACAACCTGGTGACGGACCTGCGCCCGCTGATGGGGCTGACGAAGCTGCGCAGCCTGAACGCCTCCGGCAACCGGATCACGGACACGGCGGCGGTGGGGGCCATGGCGGGCCTCACGGCGCTGGACCTGTCGGGCAATCCGCTGACGGACCTGTCGGGCCTGCGCAAGCTGAGCAATCTCCACAGCCTGTCCCTGAAGGACACCGGGCTCTACGACGGGCAGCTGATATACCTGCAGAATCTGAGCCTGCTGGCCAATCTCTTCCTGGACGACAACCCGGGTCTCAGCAACGAGGCCATGGGCCAGCTCCAGTCGGCGCTGCCGGGCTGCCATGTGAGCTTCACGGAGCTGGTGTACACGGTGACCATCAGCGGCAACGAGCTGCCCAGCGACGCCAAGGTCATGGAGCTGAGCAGCCGGGAGATCGTGGACATCACCGGCATCGACCAGATGAGCAATCTGGAGACGGTGGATCTCAGCGGCAACAACATCAACAACATCTACATCCTGCAGTACTCCCCCAGCCGGGACACCATCCGCACGCTGAACCTGGCGGACAACCAGCTGGCGGACATCTCGGCCCTGTCGAGCCTCACGGCCATCGAGTCGCTGGATCTGCGCATCAACAACATCAGCTCTCTGACGCCGCTGATGAACCTGCAGACCCTGCGCCTGGTGTACCTGGGGGGCAACCCCCTGTCCGAGCAGCAGGTCCAGGCCCTGCGGGAGGCCCTGCCGGATTGTACGGTGAGTTTGGAGTAGTTTTTAGCAAACGGCCGAGCGGCTCCTGCCGCCCGGCTGTTTTTTGTCCTCTGCGGCAGACTGTCCCCAGCTCTCCCCCCCGTCATTGCGAGGGCGCTTGCGCCCGTGGGGCCTGCCCTTCAGGGTACAATCCGCATCCCCGTCTCTGCCACGCCTTGCCGCATGCCGATTCCCGGGCCGGGCTTTCGTCGGCACAAGCTCCGGATCGTCTCGCTTCCCCGTATACGGGAAAGCTCGCTCCCTCCGCTGTGCCTCCTCTCAAAAGCAAAGCACGCGCTTTGCTTTTGTTGCGAAAGAAAATCGGCCCGCCAATCGGGCGGCTGCGGAAATTCCGGCTTTGCTTCCTCCGCCCCCGGCGGTGCAAAGCCGCAATTCTCGAATCTCAATTCTCAAATCTCGAAAACCCCCTTTCATTCTTCCCGCCTTTATGATATACTGTAAGCACCTGAAAGGAGTTGACAGCAATGAAATTCACTTTCGCCGAGAAGAAGATGGATTCCTCCGAGGATCTGCGCGCCTATGCCGAGAAGAAGATCGGCAAGCTGGACCGCTTTTTCCGCAACGAGGCGGAGGCCTTTGTGACCTTCAGTCTGGAGCGGGGCCGCTTCCGGGCGGAGATCACCATCCACAACAACGGCACCTACTACCGGGCCAGCGAGCTGACCCAGGACATGTACGCGTCGGTGGACTCCGGTGTGGCCGCCATTGAGCGTCAGATCCGGCGCAACAAGACCCGCCTGGAGAAGCGTCTGCGGGAGGGTGCGCTGGAGCGTGAGGCGGTGCCCGCCTACGCGGCGGCCGAGGATGCGGGCGAGGACGATGAGGATTTCCGCATCGTGCGCAGCAAGCGTTTCTCCATCAAGCCCATGTCCGCCGAGGAGGCCATTTTGCAGATGAACCTGCTGGGGCACGAGTTCTTCGTGTTCCGCAACATGGACGCGGAGGACGCCATCGCGGTGGTCTACAAGCGCAAGCAGGGCGGCTACGGCCTGATCTGCGACGACGGCGAGTAAAGCTATAAATGTCATTGCGAGCCGGTGACCGACGTCACCGGCGCGGCAATCCGTAATCCCCTCGATTCTCGCATCTCGATTCTACATACAACATGGAGGCGAACAGCAATGAAATGTCCCCGCTGCGGCAGCGAAATGACCCTGGATACCCATCGCAAGTATCCCCTGCAGATGTGCTACAATTGCGGTTACATGGAGGGGCGGAACATGGGCCCCGACGCTGATACCACAACCAATTTTGCCCATCTGAAGGCCCTGAACTTCAACGAGATGGTGGCCTTCCTGGCCGACGGTCTGGACCTGGATGCCCAGAAGCTGGCCGACTGGCTGAACGACCCTGTCGAGTAAGTCCGGGCGCACAGCAAAGAGGCGGTGTTTTCACCGCCTCTTTGTTTTTTTATTCCCCCGGGCGCCCCGCGCGGGGCCCGCCGCCGGCGGGTCGAAAAAAGTCCCATACCGCGTTGTATGTTGTTGCATTCTCATGCCCGGCGTGTTACATTATACATTAGTATAATATACATTCACGTACATTCACGTCGGAAAGGAGTATAGCTGTGCTGTCGGCACCAGCTAAAGAAAGCTTATGTCCTGGTCCAATCCATCTCCGGAAGAAGCCGCGGAAGCCTACTCGTATTACAGGCACAAGTACAGCTCCGCCGCAAGCCAGCGCGACGCCTCCATCCGGCAGGAGCGGGCGTACGTTTCAGAGAAGAACGCGGCGATCTCTCAGAAGGACAGCCTTTCCACGCAGAAGCTGAATTTCGAGCAGCGCCTGGAGGGCATCGTGAATATCATCCGGATGCTGGAGGGCTCCGGGGGCTTTTCCGCGAACGTTCCGGAAGCGATCGCCAAGGCGGTCTCCTCCATCAAGACGGCGGATTCCAGCTATCATGAGAGCATTCGGATGCTGGGCGGGGTCGCGGCGGCGAGCCTTGAGACGGCGTTCAAGGCCCGCGGCGTTGAGGAGGACTACAACTCGGCCTCCGCGCTACAGGGCTACCGGGCGGAGAAGACCCGCCTGGAGCAGGCCATCGAGGAGCTGAAGGCGCAGATCGCCGCGCTGTCCAGCCAGATCTCCGCTCTGACCGGCAAGATCAGCGCCTGCGGCGCCGCGCAGGCGGCTCTGAAAAAGACCATGAATTCCTGCGCCTACGAGATGAACCATTACAGAAGGTTCATGTAAGGCAGCCCGCCCGGGGGGCGGAAACACAGGGGAGGCGGAAACGGCATGCTTCGAATTGAAATCAGTTCCGGCGGGCTCGGCCTCCCTGTTTTGGATTTTCAGTCGGATCTGGCCGCCTTCATCTCCGACGCGGAGGGGATCATCAGCAGCTTTCAGGCCGTGCAGAACAGCACCTACGCGCTCAACGGCGGCGTCGGCGATCTGGAGGCCCCGCTGGAGCAGATCGGGTCCCGTCTGCGCTGCGAGGAGGCCAGGAAGCAGGAGGCGGAGCGGGTCCAGTCCAGGGCCGACGACTTCGTCCGCCTGGCCGAGCGGATCGACAGCCAGGTGGCCTCTGACGTAAAGCGGAACAAGGCCGCGCTGTACGGTGTCAACCCCTGGCTCCGGCCGACCCCCTCGGTGACGGAGGAGAAGCCCTGGTACGACAGGGCGCTCAGCTTCCTTTTCGGCGCCGGGGACGCGGTCGTCGACGATCTCAAGAGCGCCTGGGCGTGGACGAAGGACACCGCGAAAAAAGCCTGGAACGGCGCCGTCGCCCTTTACAACGAGCACAAAAAGATCATCGATACCGTTCTGATCGTCGTGGGCGCCATTGCGGCGATCGCGGCGGTGGTGGCCACCGGCGGCCTGGCGCTGGTCCCCCTGCTGGCCTCCCTCGGCGTTTCCGCTGCGGCAGCGACGGCAATCAGCGCGGCGGTCGGGGTCATCGCCGTCGTTTCGACCCTTGGCGCCGGCACGCTGAATATCATCGACATCTGGGCGGAGGTCGACGACCCGACCTTCAACGCCTGGCAGAAAGGCTTGAACATCACCAGCGCCGTGTCGAATCTGTTCTATTCCATCGGCAATATCTATAACTCCTTTAAAGGCGTCTCCGGGAAGGAGTATCTTGCAAGACAAAATGCCATCAAAAACGGGGATCTCGGTTATGCGAATCTGGAAGTGGAGCATCCGAATATGACGCACCAATCCGGGGCCGATTTTGATCAGAGCCGAAAACAGGCGATCTATCAGGAAAACATGCGGCGGAACCACGGGCAATTGCGGAGCGATCGCACCGGGAAATTGCTGGATGCGCCGACAAAGTCCACGAAGGGGGTCGCACCCTCTCCGTATGAAGCCCAAATCGATCATATCTACCCGCGTGACCTGGGCGGCGCAAACAGCTTTGAAAACGCACAGGTCATCGAACGCAGCGCAAATATAGCAAAAAGTGCCAATCCAAATTTCACGGATTATATGCGCTACAGCAGACCCGATACGACAAATGTTGGCGGTATGATAGGCTTTGGCGCGCAGGGTACCGTTTCCGCTGCCGCGCCGATCGCTGTTGGTGATTAGAGCTGGAGAGAAGTATGACGATGATGGACATATCTTTTGATCTGTTATATGAGCGGTGCCTGTATTCCTCTTTGGCACACGCAGTCTATGTGTTCCGGGAACCCTTCTTTTCCTTTGAGCAATCCTGGGATGGGCAGAACTACAGTTTTTGCGACGGCTCGACCCGCGGCACCATTTCGTTCCGGGCAAGCAGCAGGATCGCATCGGGCGCAGCAAGAGACGACTTGAGCAGCCGTCGCTCCTGGTATCCCCAAAAGCAGGCCCTCGCGTTGTTTTCTTCCGCACCTGAAGAGAACCGTTCCCTTGCGCGGAGTGAGACACTGGAATACTTATATGACACCGTCGAGGGAACTGTTTGCCCGGTCGCAACCGTTGCGATGTGGCACGACGGAAGCCGCTTGTTCCTGTCGGATGAGGAGCCGGTTTTTGTCCGGCACGGCGGCCGTTTTCTCCTGCTCTTATCCGACCCGTCTGTGGATCTGGCCGCCTATTGGGAACAGCAGTATTCCCTCTCAGCTGACGAAATGCTGCTGATCGATGAATTGAGAAAATTTGTCCATTCAG
>Ga0310695_10011385_pt1 | contig 12727 bp, 14 predicted proteins | sample RumenRJG_04DNA_FD_203882 | JGI IMG/M metagenome (GOLD analysis project Ga0310695, IMG submission 203882) | Bovine rumen microbial communities from Lethbridge, Alberta, Canada - RJG_04 (v2) (version 2) | ecosystem: Host-associated > Mammals > Digestive system > Stomach > Rumen | place: Canada...
GGAAACCGCCAGATATTTCCCAGCCCAATGGCGCTGGCCGCCGAAGCCAGAACAAAACCAAGCGTTCCCGTAAAATTATTTCTTTCCTTTTCCTGATTCAAATGAAGGCCCCCAAGTCTCTGAAAATGTATCTTGTGCTGATGTTTTCACATATCTGTCACAATAATAATGTTCATTATAATATGAAAACAACTTTAAAGCAACTTATAATTACACAGAAAAATGCATTTTGACAAGGCAATGTATTTCGGGCGCCCCCCTGTCAGGCAGACTAAAAAACGCTTTCAGGCATTACTCTGAATGCAAGCCTGAAAGCGTATATTGAATAATTGAAAACTCGCCGGGTTATTTCATATATTTTTTGTTAAACAGCATTTCATTTCCCTTAAAGGGAATGAAAGCCTCAACCGGTCCCATGACCGCGGGCCCAATGGTTTCCGCCGGGAAAATCATGGTGATTCCTTCATAACCCCAGGTCCATGTCAGAGGCGGTTCGCCGGCATAATCCCTTTGAAACAGGTCGTCCACAATGGTCTTGTAGTTATCGTAATAAAACAGTCCCCGCTCCTTTTTCACCTTTTCCAGGGCCGGCTTCACATACATATCACGGAATTCGTTCCGTTTGCCGGGAGCCAGCGCGTCGTCCATCGTTATGAAATCACCGGTCACCGGGTCAAGGTTGTAGGTAAAAATATCGATGTTCGGATGGGCCCCGCCCCGGCTCTGATAATACTCTACGTAGAGACTCAGGATGTTCCGGCTCAGATACTTCTGCCAGACCCTCTCTTCCAGCAGATAGTGCATATAATCTTCCGGGCGGTGCTTTTTCAGTTCCACTGCGTCCTTGTAATCTTCCCGTGCTTCGTCTTCCATGCGGTAATTCCACTCCCGGTTATGCACCTGCTCCAGCTTTTTCGCCAGTGCCGGGAACGCGTCCGCATTCTCCACAATCAGGCGGCTGTAATCGGTGACGATACAGACCTGCCCCTGGGGCGTCCGGTACTCCTGCTTCTGCTGCTCCATGCGGATCTCAGGCAGAACGTCCGCCGGCTTTTCCGCAAAACAGGGCAATGCCGCGCATAACATCAACAACGCAGCAACAAGACTTACCACTATTTTTCTCATTATATGTACCTCCTTCAGCCGCCCGGTCACAGAAACCGCGCAGCAATTTTAAACAGATTAACCCGGCAGTCGTCCGGCCCGAAAAAAGAAAAGCCGTCATAAAACGGTAACGGTTCCCCCATGAACGTAAGCAAAAACCGAAACGAAGGCTTACTTTCCTCTACAATTAATTATAGCTATTTTAACACAGATATTCTATAATATAAATGATGTTTTGATATTTTTCTGAAAGGAGCGGAACCATCCTATGAAACGACTGCTGACCTTCTGTCTGGCAATCCTTTTCTGCCTGTCCTTTTCCGGATGCTACCTGGATGACTTCACTTCCTCCGAACAGGACAAGCTGTACGACAGCGCCATAAAAATCTTTAAAGAATACCTCGCCAAAACGGATCCCAACGCAAAGGTCAAAGAGGTTTCGAGCGTAAAATATCTGGGGGAAAATCACCAGCTGCAGCTGACGGAATTCGTAAGCGGCGAATACGAGTCCGGCAGCAAAAAGCTGAAGTTCGCCGTCAACACCAAAACCGGCGACATCTATACCTCCAAACAGGCTGATTTATACGCGGAAAAAGCGACCGCCCTGGTCAATGACATGCTGGGACTGCAGTGGACCGCGGTAAAACCGGAGGTTCACATTTCGTCCCGGGTCGACATGCACGGCAAAAAGCCGCCGATCGGGGGCAATAAAGAAGACAACGAACTCGGTGGCGTCTTGCCCATTACCATCAAAGACATGGACGCCTTTGCCAAAAATTCTTTTAAAGACAAAAATTACTCCGTCAACCTGCACTTCATCTACACCGGGGCCCCGCTGCGCCCCCGTGCTGTGATGGAGACAGCGGCGGAACAATTCGGCAGCCGCGTGCGTCTGGACCTGCAGCGTTTCCCGGATGCGCTGCAAAAAGACGTGGAAGCGGCCAGCCGCGCAGCCTGGGGCGAGAATCCCCGGTGGCCGGTGAACGGACACGATTCCCTGGCCGTTGAATCCCTGACAGTCTACGGAAGCGACAAGCTTGAACACAAACAGTGGCAGGATTACAACGGCAAAGCGCCCTTTACCATCCACTACCCTGCCATCACGCTCCTGCGTGAAAAACAGAAAGACGGTTCCTTCAAAGACCGGGAAAGCCGTTTCGACATAACCCGCGACATGCAGATCAAACAAAACGGCAACGCTTTTGAATTTGCCATGAAAGATAACCGTAAAATCAAATACTATGTATTTATGGACAGCCTGGCCCCGGCCGACAACGTAACAGCCATCGCGGCCCGCAACCGCAAATTCCACGACGCCGCCTACAACGAATTCGGATGGCATCCCGTGCTGGAACGCTGGTGCATCGGACAAAAAATACATAAAACAAACAGCCCCAACCAGATATATGCCATGGAAGAAAACGACCTGATCATCATCGGCAACGAAGGTCTGAACAAACTGAAACCCAAACAGAAAGAGCCGGAGAAGAAATAACCGTAAAAACACATTTTTGACAAATAATTGTCATACAATAGCTACAATCAATAATCGGAAAGCTGGCGCGCCCTGCTTCCGTTTCGTCTTATTTTTCGTAAAACAGTCATTTACTTTACGGGAGGAACTCATCATGAAAAAAACTGCCATCATCTGCACGGCTCTTCTTGCCTTAGCCTGTTCCGCGACGGCTTTCGCCGCTTCTTCTTCGGAAACGTTAGCGGACAAATTGGGCATTCCTACGGGCACCAAAATTTTTGCCACGGAAACCACGGAAAAAGAAAAACCTGCCGAACATCAGAAAAAAACAGAAAAGGCCACTTCCATGGACCTGGTGCTGATCCTGGATAAATCCGGCTCCATGTACGGGCTGGAAAAAGACACCATCGGCGGCTTCAACTCCATGCTGGACAAACAGCGCCAAAGCGACCTGCCGGTGAAGGTGACGGCCGTCATGTTCAACAACGCGGTTTCCACCATCTATGAACGCGCCGACCTGGATAAAGTGAAAAATATTACCGATAAAGAATACACGCCCCAGGGTACCACGGCCCTGCTGGACGCTGTCGGCAACACCCTGTCCCAGATGAAAACCCTGCCGGACATCGATGCCAAAGGCAACAAAGTACTGGTAGTCATCACCACGGACGGCAAGGAAAACGCGTCCAAAGAATGGACCTACGCCAAAGTGAAAGCGCTGATCTCCGAACTGCAGGAAAAGAATTTTGAATTTGTCTTCCTGGGCGCCAACATCGACGCGGCCGCAGCGGCACAGAACATCGGCATCAAAAAGGAACATGCCATGAAATACAGAAACACCCAGTCCGGCGTGAAGGCCAACTTCCGCGCTGTGAACGCCATGGTGGCCGATTACGCAGCCGGCGAAATGGAATCCGGAAACTGGAAGAAAGAAGTAGAAGAAGACAAATAATCAGCAACAAATAATGAAACGCCGGAGCCCGCTAACAGGGTTCCGGCGTTTTTTATTATTATTCGCACAGCTTTTTTATATTCGCAAACTCCCAGTAATACTCAATGTCTTCCATGGTTCTTATGACAACGTCCTGCATAAGCTTGTCGGCCACCGCGAAGAATTCGTATTTTCCGCTGTCCCGCAGTTGTTTCGCGGAGATGGCTAGCTGCAACCAGGTCTTTTCCTGCTCCGCTTCCGCGAATCCTTCCATCAACACCGCTTTCACGCCGGTGGCCACCTGCCCCAGGAAGCTGTTCTCCAGCCAGTAGGCCATCTTCATGCCGCGGTAACTGCTTCCGCACAGGTTCCGCAACGCGTAAAACGGTTTTTCCTCCTGCAGCCCGTTCCAGATATCCGCAAAGCAGAAATCATATTCCCCGTCCTGTACCTTCGGCATGAACTCGAAGGCATCCTCCTGCATCACACGGATCTTTGCACCGGCCTCTCCGAACTGCGGCAGAATCTTCTCTTTGAAGAATTCGATGATGCCTTCGTTCCGTTCCACAACCGTTACGCTTTCCACATCCGGTTTCAGCGCCGCCATATAGGCGAAATAGCCTAACCCCAGGCCCAGCGTCAGCACCCTGCCCTTCGCTTCGTCAACGGCCGGCTGCATGGTAAAGATCTCATTGAACGTGACGGACATCCATCCGTTTCCCTCTTTGTCCTGCAAAATATAATAGGGCGCGGGTTCGTCTTTCCAGAAACCGATACAGGGAACGAAGGAATCCAGACCGCCGCATTTTTCACAGACGACCTCGTTCCATAAAATAACCTCGAACTGCCTGTCAATGACAGAAGCAACCCGGAAATCCCCCAGCTCACAGCCTTCCAGCCGTATGTCACGGTAATAGGGATTCCCCAGCAGATCCTCACGACTAAAAGCTTTACAATGCGCAATCAGGGGATAGAACGGATCCTGCTCCGAAGTAATCTGATGACCCGCCAGCGCGCTGACCACATTGACCGGGGTTATGTCCCCATCCTTCGCGTTTCCCAGGTTCAGGACGCAGTCATACTTGGTGTCGGAAATCATGGACAGGATCTGACTGAACGCGGACTGGTACGTAAAATAATTCTCAATATATCCCGGGAACAGATTCCGGATCCGTCGGCTGCTTACAAATTTCATGTTACTCTCCATTCCGCCGCCGTTGATTTATTTCAGATCGGCAGCCAAAACCTCAAACACAATGCTGCCCGCTTCGTCCAGAAACGCAGCCATCGCTTCCCCTTCTCGCAAAACGATGAGTTCCCTGCAGCGGGCAACCGCCTTCGCCCTGTCGGCGTTCAATCCGGCTGCATATGCCTTTGCCTCCGCTTCCTTTTGGAAAGCGCAGTCGATCAACGTCTGTGCAGTGTTAAACGTACAGGTGATGATGTAAATTTTCACGGTGACACTCCTCCTTTTATTTAATACTGCTTTAAGTAACTTTTCCTCTTATTTAATTTTAATCACAAAATTTTTAATTCACTGTGATTCCAATCACATAATTCCTTTTTTATACGCGCCTTCATCAGTCCTTCCCATTCTCATACGCAATGGGATCAGCCAAACCGTTCTCCTGAAAAGCCCGTTTCCGGTCACGGCACGTCCCGCAAACACCGCAGGCTTTCTCATGTCCCTCGTAACAACTCCAGGTCATTGCAAAAGGAACGCCGATTTCCAATCCCGCGGCTACAACATCCGCTTTCGACCTGCCGATAAAAGGCGCAACCACGCGCAGCGCCTTTCCGCTGCCTACATAAATGGCGTCGGCTATGGCCTTGTTAAATTCTACACTGGTATCAGGGTAAGCGCTGCCTGTCGCGTCATCCGCATGGGCTCCGTAATAAATCACTTCACAGCCATTTCCTATGGCAACAGAAGCCGCGGAGGAAAGGAACAATCCGTTACGGAAGGGAACATACGTGCTGACCGGCGCGCCGTTTGTTTTGGTAAGCTGGTCAGAATACTCCTCATGGGGAATATCCGCTGCCGATCCTTCCAGCAGGCTGCAGTCGGCGCCTCTGAATATTTCCCCCAGATCAAGCGTAATCCTTTTAACGCCATAGAAGGAAGCAATTTTTTCCGAGGCTTCCAGCTCCTTCTTATGTTTCTGGCCATAATAAATGGAAAGGGCCAGTACTTCGTCCGCCCCATATTTTTTTACGGCGAGCCCCAGGCAGACGGAGCTGTCAAGACCGCCGCTGAACAATACCAGTGCTTTCATAAAACGATTCCTCAAAATTAAAATGGTTTTGTAAAACCTTCTTTACTTCCTGAAAGCGCATATTCTTATCCAATGCTTTTATGCGCATCAACAATTGAACGTATCAGGCCAATCATTGCAGCGGGATACATTCACTTCATCAAAATCAACACGGCCAGAATCAGATTAATCACCGCCACCAGAGGACGAAGATAACGGTTTACCTTCCGGCGGTCCAGTTTTGACATAAGCCACGGCCCAACGAAATAATCAGCATGCCCGCAAAAAAACCTATCAGCGGTAAATATAAAACTGGCATGACACAATCTGCCCTTCCAATTCTGTCATTTTTGTCATTTCCCGGTTTACAGGTTATATTCGACCCATTCCCCGTCTTTCAGTGTTTCGTAAACGCCCCACTCCGGTTTTCCGATATCCCGGCCCTTCACCCGCAGGGGTATGAACGCGTCATGCTGGCAGCCCGGAAGGGGATCCTCCAGCTCGATCCAGCCTGTTTCATCGATCAGATCGTTCCAGTCAGCATACAGGTCTTCCAGCGAATCATAACAGTAGTCCGCCGCGCTCAGGACCGCGTCCGCGCCGGAATAGGTAAAGAGATAGATGCCTTCCCCGGTTTTATACAGCATAATCTTATAAATATAAGTATTATCATCCGATTTTCTGGGCTCTCTGAGCCGGGCATACATTCTCATATCGTTACCTCCATTAATAATTAATTATAACAAAACAGCCGCAGAAAATAAATCCCACGGCTGCCAGGTTAAAATCTATTTAAATCATTACAACTTAAATCATTACAACGGATATCTGCTTTGCCTGTTATAAACGAAACAGGAAAAGAAACCACACCCGCTGCAATACATGAAACTTGCATGAACAGGTTCCGGTTGCAAAAGAACGCGCGCTTTTGTTATAATTATAAGCAGCAGTTCTACAGAAAGGGGAATACGGATATGGCGGATCAGAACAAGAAACCTACTATAAAAAACAAGGAAGTCATCGTAGACCTGTTTTGTCTATGGCTCGCTTTGACCGCGCTTTCCTGCGCAGCGATAAATCTACATCTCACACTGAATAAACTGGAACAAAAAAAAGAAGAAGAACGCACGTAAACCTGAACTCTCCAAAGAAGGTGCTGAATCACCGGCCACATCCGGTCCCGGTTTCCCGGGAGGAAGTGAGCGCTGATCCAGGCCTTCTTTTTTTGTGATTTCATTTATCCGGCAGCACAGCAGATTCTCGGACGCGTACAGGTACATTTATAACAAAACAGCCGCAGAAAAATCTGTGGCTGTCAGCATAATTATTCCCTTAACATAGTATGTTTTGTCTACACAATGCTGTCTCTTAATACTTTCCGATAAACTCCGGCAAACCCTTAATCTCTGTCAGCTTGTCTTCCACCGGACCGCAGCGCAATCCTTTATCGGAAACGAGGAGAGCCTTCGGGAACCGTTCCCACTCAATCGCACTGACTCCCCTGATTTCGTTATTGTAAAACCGCATCGCGTCGCCGCGCAGAAATTTTACTAAAAAACTCCGGAGCACCTCGGATATATCCGCATCCAGGACATTGCCGTACAGCTGCGCCCCGTCGCTGTTTCCCAGAAACGCCGAAGCCACGTCCACCGTGCCCGATCCCAGGTTCTCGAGCAGCGGCTTTACGTTCCAGTACAGCAGATACACTTTATTTCCGCCTTCTGCCAGTTTTCTTGCGCTGAGATACACACCCAGCGCGCTGCACTGTTCCACCGCTTTCGCTTTCGCTTCCACCTCGGGCACCGTGGCCGCCTGTTCCCGGACATAGGCTCTTATAGCCTGTGCATCAGGAGGACTGACTTCATCAAGGTAGCGTAAAATGACGTTCAGTTCACTGGATATGAAATCCCCGTAGGTCTGATTGCCGACAAAGGACCTGTAAATCTTTCTTTCATTGCTGGCGACGCCGATCAGGAATTCGATATCGGTCGCGGTTCCGTTCCGGTACGCTTCATACACATCTGCGGAAATCAGTTTTCCGTCACGGACCGGCCCGGAGAGAAACAGTCCCATCAAAAGTTTTTGCGACGCTTCCTTCAATTGTTCCGTGGAAAGCTGCATCAGTTCTTCCATCGTCGCCGCCGACGTTTCCTGCAACAACTTCTTCGCCAGCATTCTCGACATTTCCGGGGTATCGAAAGCCGCCATGGGATTGCCGTGGAACACAAACGCTTTCCGGAACAGGCCCTTCGCCTGTTCGCAGGCCGCCAGCAGACTGATGGAGACAGCCCCGGACTCGAAGCCCATCACGGTAATCCGGTCCGGATCGCCGCCGAAAGCCGCTATGTTTTCTTTGATCCATCGCAGCGCCGCAATCTGGTCAAGGAGTCCCAGGTTTAAGGCATCGGGATACGCTTCCCCGCCGGGGACCTCCGAAAAATCAATGAAACCGAAGAGACCCAGACGGAAATTAAAGCTGACGCCCACAACGTCCGGACAGGTTCGGATCAGACTGGTACCGTCCATCAGCGGATCGGCAGACCCGCCGTAGGCAAAATCGCCGTGATGGAACAGCACGATGACCGGCTTTTTCCGGTCCGTCTTTTTACTGCCTACGCAAATATTCAGCGTCAGGCAGTCCTCACTTTGCCTGTGATGCTTTAAAATCGAGCCCTCGTGGTCCACCTGAATCGCGGATGCGCCGAGGTGCTGCGCCTCAAATACGGCCTCCGATTCCGGCAGGGGTTCGGGCGCTTTCCACCTGCGTTCCCCCACAGGAGGCTTTGCATAGGGAATTCCCGAATAGTAAATGATGTTCTTCTCTTTAACACCGACATACGTCCCGGTTTTTGTCTTTACCGCCAGACCGGTGTCATAGGCGCCGCGGATGGGCCGGTTCTGCCGGTTCACTTCGTCCAGGTCGATGGTTTTCAGCGCTTCGTCAAACACAAAACCATTGCTCCCGTCCCCGTATTGCCTGCGGACTTTCCGGATACGGTACCAGCGGACAGCCATACTTAACAAAAATCCCAGAACCGGGAAGGCGATGACACTCCTGTACTGCACCAGCAAATGCCCGAGCATGGAGACTCCCAGCCATGACATGGCGATATGCTGGACCGCCAGAAAGATGAAGATGAACAGGGCAAAAGCCACGAACCTGTACGCCGGTTTCTTCTGTATGGCCCTGCTGAAGATGATTCTGCCTACCGCAAAATCCATCGCAAATCCGGCCACAAAGCAGACTGCCAGGCACTGCCAGTCGGGCCATCCCAGCAGCTTCGGAATTTCATAGCCCAGTCCATACCCAAGCGCTGAGACGAAGGCTATCATAAAATCATCAACCGTAAATAATTTTTTCATGCTTCACCAGCATTATTGTCTCTATTAACATACTTGCGTCGTAAAAACTGCGGTTGAGCCAGCCGTTTCACTCCCACTTCCAGGAATCGCTGTAATTGATATTTTTTTGCTTCATATACGGCTTCATCGTTTCCCAGACGGCTTTCAAAACCGGCCTTTCATTTTTGGAAGGAGAATACTCCCACAGGTCGGTGGATTTTTCATAAAACGCCCCTACCATGCGGTCGTTTTGAGACTCGAAACCGTAAATGACAATCCGTTCCAGGGAACCGTCGCTTTCTCGGACCGCCTTTACCGATACCCGGTAATCCATTCCCGTCGGAAGATTTGCCGCGTTAATGCTGTCCGAATCCAGATAAAAGGTACGGCCGTCGTGGGAACAGCACCACACATCCGCGGCCAGGGATACGCCCGGCAGCCACAGGGCGCCGACCGCGAAAACCGAAACCGCCAGGACAAGAATTTTTAAAACTCTTCCTATGTACATGATAACCTCCTGTTATCTACATGGCTGCCATCAGCGCATTCAGCATTGTTTCATCAATCACGTCTGTCTTATCTTTTTTTCCCACCGGCCGCAGGCGGTTTCAGTTGCTTGCAATTTGTAAACAACTGAGCGTTCCTCCTTTACGCCCCCTGTCCGTCCAGATACGTATTGATGGCATCCTGGGCCAGCACAAGATCCACCAGACCGAAGCCCAGAATATACACGATCAGATACAGAATGCCCGAATTGCCGCCGGGGTTCCGCTTCAGATTGTCCACGTTCTCCCCCAGCCGGTAGGCCCAGATAAATCCATAGAGCCCGCAGGTAATCAAGGTTAAAATCAGGACCATCATGCCGCCCATGGCATCCTTTTTATACAACAGGGTGTTCATCTCGTTGGTAACTTTGTAAATCCAGTACAATCCGTATAACCCGAAGGTGACGAAAGAAAAAATCACCGCGAACACAATACTTCTTTTCTTAACCATAATAGTTTCCCCCTCAATTTTTACGTTTTTTTATAACCCGTTCCATCTTTGCCGCAAAGCAACTCCATTCTGTGTTCCCCGCGGTGCGTTTCTCATTGCCGCGAAAACACAACGTTCCCTTATTTCTTCCACTCTTCATGGCGCTCGCCCTTGTCGTCAAACCAGATATGCTTGTCGCGCCGGCTTTTATCCGGATAAATCCAGAAAATATTTATATGACGCCAGCCTTTCGCATCGTAGGTCGTGACGCTCTCCCGGTAAAGAGTTTGTCCGTTAATGATGACGTACCCGTATTCCTTGCCATACTGTTTCCCGTCCTTATCATACCATATATGCTCGATATCTTTATCACCCTTGGACGTGAAAAATGTATATTCTTTGTGAAAAATACCTTTCTCGTCATACCAGTACCGGATCCGTGACTTTGCCGACGTCGCTGCCGAAACCGTATTTTCTCTCGTCCACTCAGGAGACGTGGTTATTTCATGCTGGTTTCCCTCCCTGTCATACCAGGTATGCATCACAACCTCGACCTGTCTGGAGAGCAGGCCTCTCTCGTCCTTGGCATAGACGTAGGAGTTATACTGCTCGTGGAACAAACCGTCCTTATCATACCAGTTCTTCGGCGAATCGCCTGCCTCCGCCGCAAGTCCCATGCAGACACAAGTTGCAAGAATTACCGCCGCGAAAATTAAGCCCGTAACTTTTTTAAGTAAAAATCTGCCTGCGTTCATCGTTTGTCACCTCCGCAAAAATGTCATTCAGTTGCCTGCAATTTGCAAGCAACTGCGCATATTGTCTTTTTCGAGCCAGATCTGTCACTGCTCATCCTGCCGGGACGGCTTATATATTTTTTTGCCTTTCGCCACATAGTTCCGCAGCACCTGCTCGCCCAGCTCCCGCTCAATGTTGCCGTACACGATGATGCCCCGTTTCCTAAACTCTTCCAGCCATCCGGGTTTATAGCCTTCATCAAACCCCGTGATCTCTTCCACGGATTCGGTAGGCACGCCGTAGTACACTTCCTTTATGCCTGACCACATAATGCCGCCCATGCACATCAGACAAGGCTCAGAGGTTGAATACAATTTCAAATAAAACGGGGAAAGATCATACGTTCCCAGCTTTTCCTCCGCTGCTTTTATGGCATTCATCTCCGCATGATTATGGGAACAATTGTCCAGCGTAACCGTGTTCGGCATTTTTGCCACAAGGTTCCCCTCCGCGTCATAGATTGCCGCGGCAAAGGGACCGCTGCCCAGATCCGCCAGTTCCTCCAGTTCATGTTGCAGCGCCGCGATAATGCGGCTTGCTTCCGCAATTTTATGTTTGTCAGGCGTTTCGTTTGAAACAACCCTGGAAGATACAACCGCAGAAGCGGAAAATGTTTCACGTGAAATATTGTCAGCCATTTCTATCACTCACTTTCTTCGCCCATTCCCAGGGTCCTGCATACTTTACGCTTTCGGTGGCGATTTTTGAAGCGAACGTAAGAGCTTCCCTGAAATCATACTGCTTATGATAATAAGCAAAGCAAAACGCCCCATGGAAAATATCCCCGGCCGCCAGGCTGTCCACGCAGGTCACGGACGCTACAGGAATCTCACCGTCATCCAGACGCACCGGTTTTTCTCCCCTTGTCATGGCCTTTTTGGCATTCGCACATTCTTCGATGGCAAAAATGTCACGGCCCGCAGGATCCCTGAACTCTTCGGAAGAAATTACAACACTTGCTTTTTTAAGAAACGCAAGGGTTTCTCCTTTCCAGGAACCCGCATCCACTACAATTTCACAAGCACAGTCAGGAAGAACGCCCAGCGAAAGTTCCTGCTGGTTCAGGTCAAACAGGCAGAAAGCCGGTTCTTCCAACGCAGGAACATGAATTGTTTTATATTGGTTCTGGCCGCTGAAAATCTGCCGGTCGCCGTTCCGGTCCACCGCGATGGCCGCCACGGCAGGCATGGCATCGTCCTCCGTACAATTGACAACGGTCACTCCAAATTTATCCAGCGTTTCTTTTATCACGTCCGATTCCGCCGTATTGCCGAGGCAGGTGGCCAACGTGGCGTTGCCGCCCAGCAGCGAATAGGTTATGGCCGCGTTCGCCGCCGGCCCGCCCACAAGCCTCGTGAAATGATTCGTTTTTACTTTGGAATTCTTCCGGGGATGGGAATCGACATAAAAAACATAATCCATCGTCGTCAATCCCACAAAATATCCCCGGGGACTTGTTTGCCGTTCCGGTCTGTCCATTTTAAATACCTTTAACATTATTCATAAACTTTTGTACCGTTCTTAAGCATCTCTTAAACGAACTAATGAAAATGCAAAACGTACCAGAACACCTTTCAAATCCCTGCTACCGCCGTCGACAGCACTTTCCCGATGGCGTCGCGTATGACAAGCTCAGCCCTGGAATCCGCTTTCGTTTCGGTTTTGTTGATCAGAACGAGATGGCGCCCCCGGAAATAATCGATCAGCCCCGCCGCCGGATAAACCACCAGCGACGTGCCGCCGATGATCAGCGTATCCGCCTCCCGGATGGCGCGGACCGCGTTATGCACCACATCGGAATCCAGGCCTTCCTCATAAAGCACCACGCCCGGCCGGACGATGCCGCCGCAG
>Ga0310695_10011387_pt1 | contig 12721 bp, 3 predicted proteins | sample RumenRJG_04DNA_FD_203882 | JGI IMG/M metagenome (GOLD analysis project Ga0310695, IMG submission 203882) | Bovine rumen microbial communities from Lethbridge, Alberta, Canada - RJG_04 (v2) (version 2) | ecosystem: Host-associated > Mammals > Digestive system > Stomach > Rumen | place: Canada...
CAGCTTGCACATGGGTTGCCCCCTACGTTCCGGGCTACGCCCTCCACTTCGGGGGCAACCCATGTGCAAAAGTACTACATCCCTCTCACTTTTCCCCTATCTCGTGTCCACTTTTTCGAGAGCAACAATTCATATAACAAACACAATAGTAATGGAAACAAATCTACGATGTAGTAAGACACACCGCAAGCTATGGTTATGGCTGGCGGTGCTGCTCCTATCGGTGACGGCCCAAGTGGCCCATGCCGACAGGATTAAAGACGACAAGTACTACAAGGTAACGCAGTATTCCGACCACGTGAGCCTTGAGATACTTGTGGCCGACTTGGACTGGGGCAACACCTGGTGCAAGTGGGGTTCGATACGCGCTTACAGTCAAGACGGCCGTAAGGGCGATGTGTACCATATCATGGACGTGGAGAACGACGACAACGGCGACGATGATAGTGAGTCGTGGGAAATCTATGCCCATAACATTCTGTCGGGCAGCCAGGCCTTCCTTACGAATCCCTCATCCGGCGGCGAGGTGGAGATAGGCTTCTGCACCGGTGATGAATGGAGTAACCGTTCGAGCAATGTGCGGTACAGGATTCAAAAAGGCAAGAGCAACGAATACCCCACGGTGAAGATAGACTACTACTATCCCGCCGAGATGGCCGGCCGCAGATGGTATTTCTACTATGAGTATTTGCACAGCGCAGGTTCTTCTCACAACATGAGCATGGGTTCTGCCTACTGTTCGGCAGATTTAAATCTACAGAATGCAGACCACACCAAGCTCAGCTATGAGCGAACGGGTTCGGACAAGATCAAGTTTACCGTACCCTCTCTCCCCAACGACATCCCTCAAAAGTTGCAAAAGAGCCGTACGCGTGAAGGCGAAGTAACCTGTCACTTCTACTACCAGCTCAAGGAGGGCGGTGGAACGAAGCGAGTGGACGAGAAGATGGCGTGTGCGATAGGCAGCCAGAAGACCTATGAGCTGACGATACCTGCCGAGTATTGCGACTTCCGCAATCTTGACTTGACCATAGAGGTGAAGAGTGTGGTAAGGAACGTGGATGGCGCCACCTACTCTATGCAAAAGACCCGTTACGACCGTAATGATGTCTTCGAGAAGATACCCACCCCCCACTCGCTGGCCGTGGAGTTCAACCAGTTTGACAACAAGTCCACGCTGTCGTGGAATGCATACATTTCCGAAGAGGATCATTACATAAAGGAGACTGTTCCCTATGTATACCGCATAGAGACCGACAAGAGCGGCAATCCCCTTTCCGGCCAGACCTGGCAGAAACGCACCTCGCTCGATGCGATAGGCACCCATCAGGCCCAGGGCTATACCGACTCGAATGTCGGTTCGAACAGTTACTACCGCTACATGGTGGTGAATGTACCCAAAGCCTGGATAAATAACAAAGACATCCCCTCGTCCGACCTGAACAGTCCGGGCGAAACCCTTCTTACCAAGTTGGCTCATACGGAGAGCGACCTGCTTCAGTCGGAGCCCACTATGAGCATTTACAACCTGTCGCAAGACACCACCGTGACCGACAAGGTGAAGATGACGTGGGAATACTCCCGTGTACCGGTGAAGACACAGAACGTAAGCTTTGAGATATTACGCCGTACCTCGGCATCGGGCGAATGGGTGAAGCACGGCAGCGCCAACGGTCCTGCCACCCCCTCTGCCGGTCAGCTAATCAGTTACACCGACAAAGACTTACCCTCCTATGCCACCTATCAGTATAAGGTAAGGCTCAGCATCAACAACGGCACCAATGTATTTGAGAGCGACGTATTGACGGCCAGTCTGCAAACCGGCACGAAGATACAGTCAGTGACCGCCACGAAGGGTGCCCATGAGAACACCGTTCGTGTGGCTTGGACTGTGAAGCATGTGGGCACCGACGACACCTCTTATGAAGTGTCTCGCCGCTATGCAGGCACGAACGACGATTTTCTGAAGATATACACCGTGAGCGGTCATGCCAGCAGCTACAGCTATGAAGACAACACTGTTCAGCCCGGCTACTACTACGAGTACCGTGTAGACGCCTTCAGCGGCGACCAGAATAGCGATACCGACGTATTCCAGAGCACCATGAACGATGTTGGCTTCTGCCAGGCCCGCGGTGTGGTGAGCGGCAAGATATCGTTTGGTTCCGGCAACGGCGTGGAGAATGTTCGTCTGAGCCTCCGCACTGATGCCGCCGACGACGGCCAGACCGTGCGCAGCTACTCGCAGCGTGTGGACGGCGCCTCGACCGGTATTGCGTGGAAGGCCGACAGCACCGAGATTGACAAGTTGTTCGGTGCCAACAAGGACTACACCCTCCAGCTCTTTGTCCGTCCCGACGAGGGGATAGGCGAAGGTGCCATTTTGGGTGAGCTGCCCTTCCGCGGCAAGCTGCGTTTGGGCAAGTTGGAAGCCGGCGGCCACAAGCTTCAGGTGGAGCTTTATGATGGTCCGAAGAATGTAGACCGTACCCAGTATACCCAATATTGGGATGCTGTTTGTGTGTTATGGGACGCAGAAGCGATTAAACAAAACTCACCCGACTACTACAGCGAAGAATTAGGCGGTTGGGTGTGCGGCAGTGAGAAGTCATTGGGTGAAAAGCGCAAGCATTATGGCAGTGAACTTGGCTATAAAAGCTTAGGCATTATGTGGTTGCCCGATAGTCACATTGGCTTTGACTTGTTTGGGCGCATGGATACCCTCTCCACCTATGTGACCATAGAGAAAAGTACCCATATAGGAAAGATATATGATACAGGCCTTATGGTCAGTCCCAACAGTTATACGCTGGTGAATGTCTCGCAGGTGGACGGACAGCTATTCTTCACCGTTAACGACAGTACCACAAGCGAGCTGAAGCCCCTTTCGACCAAAGAATATGTGAGCGAGAGCAGCAATCTGTCCACTCTCTATCCCGACCTCAGGATTTTCAAGAATTGCCTATACAAAGGCACGGGTCTTAAGTACGAGATCATGGAAGCAAACATCGGGAGTACCGACTCCATGGATGGCTTCCCTGACCTGCGGGAGTTTTCCACCAGCACAGAGACCTTTGTGAACCCCTTCTCGATAGGCGGCAGTGAAGGTGTGGAAGAAGCCGAAGCCTTCAGGGGCAACCTGACCGAGGTTCGTGTATGGAACCACATCCTAAGCGATAAAGAACGCACCAACTATAACGACCGCGTGCTGAGCGGCCGTGAGACTGGTCTGGCCCTCTACTGGCCGATGGACGAAGGCGTGAGCCGCTTTGTGTTCGACGCCTCCTACGCCAACGATGTGCCCAATGGCCGTCACGCCACTGTGGGCAACAACATCAGCACCTCGACCATTATTCCCACCGAGACCCAGCTTTCACGCTACGGTGTGACCAATGAAAAGGGTGAGTACACCATCCGCGGCATACCGTTTGTCGGTGCCGGCACCACCTACACGGTGACCCCTTCGAAGAGCATCCACGTGTTCTCCCCGACGTCGCGCAACGGCTTCATCGGCAAGGGTAGTCTTGCTCTGAACAACTACGATTTCACCGACGAGAGTTCATTCCCGATGCGCGGTGTAGTTCGGTACGCCAACACCAACATCCCCGCCGACTCTATTCAGTTTAAGATTGACGGCAGCATTGTTCAGACGAAGGATGGCGCCGTGATGAGCGATGCCAACGGCGAGTACGAGATTAGCGTGCCCATCGGCGAGCACAAGATTGAGGCCTATAAGGAAGGCCACCTTCTGAGCACCTTCCCGCTCGACGGCAGCACCCACGACTTCCTGAAAGAAGAGACCGTGAACTTCTTCGACTCTACGCTTGTGAACATCACCGGCCGTATCAACGGCGGTTTCTCCGACCAGGACGAGCCCGTAGGCTTCCGCCGCAGTGTGAACCGTCTGGGCAAGGCCGTAATCAAGCTCAGTCTAGGCAAGGAGTCGCAGTGCTCTTTCAACTATGTGCACACCGGCAACGGCATTTACGAGTTTGGCACCGAGCCCATTCCCGTGGCGAGCGCCACGCCCGACATCAAGAGTACGTCCTACCGCGGCGGCGGCAGTCATGACGAGACCAATTATATCTACATCACGACCGACGAGAAAACCGGCGAATACTCCGCCCTTGTTCCACCTCTCCGCTACAAGGTGGAAAGCATCACCTTTGCCGGCGGCAAAGACTATGACGACGAGCCTGTGTTCGCCCAGAACCTGCCCATCATCGATGCCACCAACACGGTGAAGGAGGCCCTACTGAAAGACACCTTGGTCACCGACCAGGGCACACAGAGCTACACCTACACCGCCAAGATGAACCGCCAGCTCCGCAAGAGCCCCACCATCAGCGTGGCGCAAGTTGGCATGAAGAACGGCGCCTTCGGTGAGGAGAAGATAGCCGTGGCCAATGAGCGTGCGAATGCCGACTCTGTGAGGGTATTGAATTACAACGGCGACAAAGTGGAATACGTCTACGGCAAGCCCATCGTGGTACAGCAAGGCGAATACGAATTTGACATTTTGGTCAATGAGCAATACAAGAATCTTGACAGCAAGGAGACATTCGAGGAGGTACCCCGTGATGCCATCGTGAGCATCATGAACGATGCGAGCCGTTTTACATCCGTGTATGCCGAGAAAGTCATTGTGAACGGTGAAGAGATGCCAGTAGGCGCGACCTATGAGGTGCCCAACATCCGTGTGATACCTGATGAGCAGGGCTATGTGTCGTATCAGTTTGTGGGCGGCTGGCCCAACCTTGCGGAGGGCAACCTGCGCACGATGACCGTGGGTGTGAAAGTGGACGGCCGCACCACGATGTGGACCAATCCCGCGACCGGCCAAGAGTCGCTCGACATGATTCTTCTCGGCTCCATCTCGTCGGGTATGAACTTCATGACCGAAGGTCCCGATGGTGTGGACATGATTATCCGTCGTCCTCCAGGTTCGACCTCTGAGGCAGTCTACTCTACCGATACCATCAGGACTAAAATCCACACCGATATAAACACCATTGACGGCAAGAGCGCCGGTGGCGGTTTCCACATTTCGGTTGGTCCTAAATTCAGCTTCAATACGCATGTAGGTCCTACTATTAGTTGGGGCAACGAGTTTGAGACGATACTTAAGACGGAGCATGTCTGGGAGCACAAGTGGTGGGACACCGACACCAAAACGGATGAGGACTCCTATTCTGTGACGCGTGAGATACACGGCACCACCGAAGGAATCCAGAACAACGGCGACACCTACATAGGCCGTTCCACCAACTTCTTGTTTGGCAAGGGTTGGGAACTTGGCATCTTCAAGCAGGCCGACGGCACCTACAAGCTCAGTACCGAGGAAGCCCTTACGATGGCCGAGTCGTTCGGTACCTATTTTGCCTACTCTCAGGAATACATTGAGGAGACTTTGATACCCAACTGGGAAAATTTGGTTCGCGACAGGCTTAAGACCGTATCGGGCAACCACTGGGAGAATCCCGTCCGCGTGCCTGGTGAGGTGCGTTACTACACCAAGTACAAAGAAGGCGACCCGGAATGGGGCCGTACGAACGGCGACTCGCGCTGGAGTGTTGCTGAATATCAGGCAGCCGGTGGTTTTCCCAGCTATATTATGGTGAACGGCACCGACGATAACCCCCGCGACGAGGTAGAGTTTGCCATCAACCAGATAAAGAACTGGAAGAACATCATCGCCATCAACGAGAAAGACAAGATAGACGCCTTTGACGGTGAGGGTTATTTTCTGAACAACTACTCGATAGCCGGCGGCACGAGCATCAGTGAGACCACCACCACCACTGAGACCAACACCGTGTCGTACGAGACCAACTACGAGCTCACTTACAACACCGAGAATCAGTTTGGTGCGCTGTTCAATGCAGCAGGTGTCTACGGTATCTTGGTGGGCAGCCGTTTCCACGGCGACAGCCATTCAGACGACACCACCACTGTCAATTCGCATACTACGAGTTGGACGATGAGCGACGCCGACCCGCGCACCGCCCTTTCGGTAGACGTGTACAAGTCGCCCCGCAATTTTGGCCCCATCTTCCGCACCCGTGGCGGTCAGACGGCCAATCCCTATGAGGGAGCCACCTATACGAAGTACTACAATGAGGGCACCCAGCTCGACGAGGCCACCATGCGCATTGAGCGTCCCGAGCTGTCGGTGGTAGGTCCGAGTCAGCTGTCGAATGTACCTTCAGGCGGTGTAGCCAAGTTTGAGCTGCAGCTCTACAACGGTAGCGAGACGAAGAGCGCCTGCACCTATGTGCTGGAAGTGATCGAGAGCAGCAATACCCATGGCGCCATACTTTCGATGGACGGTGCTCCTCTGAGTATCGGCAAGCAAGGCCGTCTGATATCGATGGACGGCGGCGAGACCATCAACAAGATTCTTCAGGTACGCCAGAGCGACACCAGTGTGAACAGCTATGACGAGCTGAAGCTTGTGCTGCGCTCTGAGAAGGACGACAAGACCACGAGCGACACCATCAGTCTGTTTGTTGAATTCGTTCCCTCCTCTGCCATTGTCGACATGGCCGTAGACCACACGGTGCTGAACTACGATGACCTGCAAGAATATAAAGGTTTCAGGGTGAAGTTCACCAATCTGGACCGTCAGGACAAGGGTCTGCTGGGTGTGCGTGTGCAATACCGCCGCAAGGGCTACGACAGTTGGAGCCTTGCCCACCAGTGGCGTGTGAATGAGTCAGAGCTTGAGCAGGGCGACGAGCTGCTGCCTTCGGGCAACAGTTTCGAGTGTGCGGTTGCTTTCGAAGCCGACGGAGTGTACGAGCTTCGCGGTCAGACCTGGGGCAAGTACGGTCATGACGATGTGACCTATGAGACCCAAGTGATAGAAGTGACGCAGGACACCCGCGGTCCGAAGATGCTGGGTATGCCGAGCCATGCCGACCGCGTTCTGACCTATGCCGACCGCAACAACATGCATGTGCGTTTCAACGAGGCCCTGAACACGAATGCGATCAGCCACACCGACAACTTCACGATTGAGGGCTACCTGAACAATATAGACCAGGGCAGCCAATACACCGATGTGGCCCTTCAGCTGCACAATGGTGTGTGCCGCACACAAGCCACCTATACGCTGAACAACAACAGTCTGGCCGTTGGTTTGTGGTTCTACCGCCAGTCAGACGGCAACATTGTGAGTCTTACCTCCGGCAACGGCGAACTGATGCTTCGCACTGAAAACGGCGGCGAGCTGAAGGTATACTGCAGCGACAAGCCGCTGAACGATATAACCCCGCTCACCATTCCTGCCGAGAAGTGGGTGTATCTGGCCCTCAGCTACAAGTGCAAGGACACCACCGATCCCAGCAACCGCATCACGGTACTCATGTCAGGCACAGGCAGCGACAGGCCTCAGTATCTGGCCCAAAATGCCCCCATCGGCGATGTGAACGGTACGCTCCGTATGGTATTGGGCGGTTTGGGCACCATCGGCCGCATGCATGATCTGACGCTGTGGAACCAGGCCATCTCAGCCGAGGAGCTTTATGAGCGCCGTAATGAGCAGAAGTCGAGCTACACCCCCGGTCTGGTAGGCTACTGGCGCATGGACGAGGGCCACGGCACGACCCTTCATGACAAGGCCCAATCGCGCCACCTGACGATGCATGAAGACAGCTGGTATATCAACAACAAGAACCTGGCTGCCCATCTCACTGGCGATGAGCCTATGAAGATAGACATCTCCACCTTTGCTCCCCGCATCACCGACAACTACGCCCTTGAGTTGTGGTTCAACGGCGATGCCGAGGCGAACAAGGATGCCCAGCTGCTGTCGGTGATGAACGCCTTCAGCCTCGGTTTCAACGAGGGCAAGCTTGTGCTTGAGAAGAGCGAGCGCAAGGTGGGCAACGACAATGTTGAGACGAAGACCGTGAGCGAGAGCATCGTGGTGACCGAGAGCAACTATCTGGACAACAGCTGGCACCACCTGGCTCTGAACGTGCGCCGCGGCACGAGCGCCATCGTCTACATCGACGGTCAGGCCGTGCGGACCCTTCCCGAGGCCACTCTGCCCGGTTTCAGCACCCACTACATGTTTGTGGGCGGTGAGGAGACTTTGGTGAGCGCCACCGGTACGAGCGAAGGCGGTTCGGAGCGTCATTTCACCGGCGACGTCGACGAGGTTCGCATCTGGGCCACCGCGCTTACAAGCGGTCTGATAGAGGAGCGCCGCTGGCAGCGCATGCCCAACGGTCTGTACAGTCTGATGGGCTACTTCCCGATGGAAGACACGCAGCGCGAGTCGGACGGTAATATAAAGACCACCTTCAGCGAATCCAACTACGGTTACACTGAGTCGCAGCTTACGTTGAGCGGCATCAACGGCGCCAGCTTAACCGCTCCCGCCCTCCTTCCGAGTTCGAGTCGTCTGCATTTTGAGCAAAGAGACTTCGAGTACACCGTATCCGACCAGGAGATTTACTTCACCTTCCCGGAAACCATGCTTCCTCTGATGGACGGCAATGAGTTTGTGGCGAAGATAGAGAATCTGCGCGACACCCACGGCAACGTTTCCGAGCCAGTGGAATGGAAGTTCACTTGCGACTTTGCCTCCATCAAATGGGATGGAGACATCAATCTTGACAAGGCATGGAGCGAGCAGCTTACCTTCTCCGGCATTTTGGAGAACAACACCGACCGGCCCGTAAGCTATGAGATAACCGGTCTGCCCAACTGGATGAAGTGTCAGGAAACGATAGGCACCGTGCAAGAAGATGAGAAGATAATAAACTTCACTATCGAGCCGAGCGTACCTGTAGGCCGCCATTCGGTATACCTGACAGTGACCGACCGTCTGGGCATCAGCCGCAAGATGCTCGTGAACCTGACGGTACATGGCGAGGAGCCCCAGTGGGCTGTCGACCCGAACCTCTACGAGAGCAACATGTTCATCATCGGTCAGATCCGTGTGAACGACAAGATCTGCATGGACTCGAACACGAAGTTGGCCGCCTTCGACGAGCAAGGCAACTGCCGCGGTGTAGCCAGTCCGGAGTACATGCCCTCTCGCGACACCTACTTTGTGAACATGGTAGTGTATGGCGGTTCGGCCAACGAGCTGAGCACGAGCCAGCGCGAGCTTACGTTCCAGATCTACGACGCCTCTTCTGGCGTAACGTATCCCTACATCAAGATTTCATCGGTGGAAGGTTGGACAGCCAACACGCTGACCTACAACCCCGACGCCACCGTGGGCACCTACTCGAGGCCGCTTGCCTTTGAGGGTGTGAACTGGATGATAGAGACCGTGTCACTGCCCCGCGGCTGGTCATGGGTATCGCTCTACACGCAGCCTGAGAGCACCGCCATCAACGATGTGCTGGCGCTGTCGAAGAGCGACCGCAAGAAGTTCCTGAACGTGAAGGGCAAGACCACCATGGCCACCCCGAACAAGGAGAACACCCAGTTTATCGGTACGCTGACCGACCTTGTTCCCGGCAACATGTACAAGATGCAGGTGTCGAGCAATACCGGTTTCAGTGTATACGGCACGCTGATTGACCCCGAGGAGACCGGCCAGACCATCTATCCGGGCTACAACTGGATTGGTTCGCTTTCGAACAGCATTCTGTCGCTTGACGATGCGTTTGCCGACCTGTCTCCGATGCCCAACGACATGATCAAGACACGCACGGCCGTGGCCATGTACAGCGCCGGAAACGGTTGGGAAGGCACGCTGAAGAATCTTGTTCCCGGTGTGGGCTACATCTACCAGTCGCGTGCTGCCGGTGAGAAGACGTTCCACTATCCCGTTCTCCAGACCGGCACCGCCTGGAACGCCCCGACGATGCAGTTTGTGGACGACACCGACGAGACCGACCTGAGCGACTACCACTATCAGCCTACCGACGACCATCTGTATGCCGACAACATGAACGTCATCGCAGTGGTGAAGAAAGACGGTGTGGAGATAGCCGACGCCGAGGTGGCCGCCATTTGCGAGGACACCTGCCGCGGTACGGTGAAATGCACCGACGACTTCTACTTCCTGACCATCTTGGGCAACTCCCGACAGGATGAGAACAGCGTGATGCACATTAAGGTGTGGTACGACGGTGTGGAATATGAAGTGAGCGACATGCCCTTCGTGAGCGACGCCATCTACGGCACGCTCGACGAACCTGTGGTGTTCGACCTTGACGCTGCCGGCATAGGCACGCTCACCGCCGATGACCCGAACGACACCGAGTGGTACACGCTCGAAGGCTTCAAGATAGGCCGCCGGCCCATGAAGCCCGGTATCTACATCCACAACGGCAAGAAAGTGACGTTGAAGCGTCAGAAGAACTAACAGCTTAGAGAAAAGCGGGAAGCCCCAAGAAGAGCTTCCCGCTTTTTTTGAATAAAGGTGAGCAAGTTTCGTATTTTTTATTTATATTTGCGGTTAAGAAACCAAATCCTATCAACTATGAAACGACAGATGACCCTGCTGCTGGCCCTGCTCTTTGTGACAGCAGCCATGGCCCAGAACAGCAAAGAAGCCCGCATGAGCGAAATACGCAGCGCCTATGCACAAGCCAAGAAGAAGATAGAGCGCAACGGCAAGGGCGGTCAATCACCGAAGGACATGACCATCTACTTCAGTCACCTTGACGACGAAGACGTGCCCCTCTACAACGAAGAGAGCATAGACTATTACTTCGACGAGACGCCCACCTCCGACGGCCCTGTGAAGCAGCTCTACTTTATCGTGGAGAACTGGACCTGCCACGGCCACATGAGTTACCAGGAGATGCTTATCGACCCCAAGAGCCAGCAGTTGATGTTCTACTTTGTGAGGGCAGAGACCGACGGCGGCTATGCGGTAGAGTCGCGCTACTACTACGACACCGCCGGCAAGTGCATCGAGGCGAAGCACAGCACCGACAACACCTGGACCGACGACGGCAGCGCGAAAGAGGACGCCGAGTTTTACGTCAAATACTTCAACATGGCCACCCGAGCAGGCGGCTTCCCCACCCTCGCTCCCGACCCCAGCGGCCATGCCACCACACCAAAGGCCCAGCGCATAAAGCAGATACGCGCGCTCTATGCGCAGGCCAAGGACAAGATAGCGAAGAACGAGAAGAAGGATATGCCCAACAATCTGGGAATCATCCTTCACGACAGCGGCGATGACATGCCCCCTCGGACGACAACGACCAACATGTATTTCGATTCAGCCTGCTACTTCATCAGCGAGCATATCTCCTCCATGAGTTTCGACGCCTATTCCGAATACCTCTTCGACCCCGAAGGCAAGAGCCTCATCTTCAGCTACACCCGCGTAAAAGAAGAGGGCGAGCAGCTGGAATGGCGCTACTACTACGACGAGAACGGCAAGTGCATAGAGACCAAGAGCAACACCGAGGAGACCGACGACGGCCAGGAAGACAAGCGCACCGCCAAGGAGCTGCAGGCCTTCTTCAACTCTCTGATGAAATAGGGGCAGTAACAGCCGCCATCACCGGGGAAAACAACGACAAAAACAACAATAACAACAGACGATATGAAAAGCAATAAAAAGATTTATCTTTTTGCATGGGCCATCGTCCTGCTTACCTCCTGCGGCCCTCAGAGCGCCAACGCCGGCAACGACCCGGCCCAGCCCGACCAACCTGCAACCTCTGCGCCCACCGAGACGACAGCCGCTACAGCCGCCACCATCGACGGTATCAGCCAATTCGTAGGCTGGGACTTGGGCGCCATGAGCGTGAAGAAAGAAGGCGACCGCTTTGTGTTGAGCGATGCGGCAGACAATCTGAAGCTCTATCTCAAGCCGACGGGCGACGGCACCTATCAGGAGACCACCACCTCCACCCACATGATAGGCCAGGGCGCCCGTTTTGTGGCCGAGAAAGTGGGCGACGTGACCACGCTGACGGCCTACGACGACAAGATGATGCTCTTCACGCTCGTGAACTGCGACGACCTGATAGCCTACCGCAACAAGGCCTACCGCCGCATCCTGACCAGCCGTTTTGAGCCCACCGCCGACGGTCTCATCACCATCACCGACGACAAGATGAGCGGTCCTATACTGCCCGACAGTCCCGACATCAGCTACTTCTTCGTGGAAGACGGCAAGGGAGACCTGACAGACAAGATACGCCTCTCGCCCGGCCGGTACCACCTCTACTTCTCGCCCGCCGAAAAAGGTCTGAACCTGCACTTCTGCAGCATCGACCCCGAGACCGGCGAATTCGATGTGAGCTACGATACCGAGAACTCCCTCATACTGCGCTATGCCAAAGACCCCGGCTGGTCATGGCTCAGCACCGATGTGCTCGACGCCGGTTTCCTCATCTACAACTTCGACAAGCCCTACTGGCAGCTGATGCTGAACAAGCTGAAGGCCAAGAAGCAGCCCAACGAGGTGGAGCGCTGGAACCGCAAGCTGATAGAGAACCTGCTGAAATACAACGAGCCCTACAGCGCGCTGGAGAGCACGGATTTTATTGAGGCACATTGACCAAACAGACAGAAAAGCAGAGCCCCGTCTTCCTGGCGAAGACGGGGCTCCTTTTGTGTATTTCTGTCAACAAAAGAAAGGTTGGATGACTTATAGTGTTTTTTAACCCGCATTGCAGCTGGATAGATATTCATTGTTAAACTTTGTTAGGAAAAGTGAGCGTTTTGACCGTTTTTTTCTGTTTTTGAATGCAAGTTTAGCTAAAAAGTCCTAAAACCGGGCGGCATT
>Ga0310695_10011389_pt1 | contig 12719 bp, 9 predicted proteins | sample RumenRJG_04DNA_FD_203882 | JGI IMG/M metagenome (GOLD analysis project Ga0310695, IMG submission 203882) | Bovine rumen microbial communities from Lethbridge, Alberta, Canada - RJG_04 (v2) (version 2) | ecosystem: Host-associated > Mammals > Digestive system > Stomach > Rumen | place: Canada...
ATCAGTTGAGTAAGATTTTGTTGAATATTCGCTTACTGCGTCTGCAAATGTAATTTCACCGTTGTTTACGCGTTTTGCAACAGAAGCAGCCTTTGCCTTGTCTGCAACTGTGATTACAGAAAAGTCGTATTTTACGAATTTTTCAGCATTGTTTTTACCGAAAGCAACTTTTTCGCTTTCTGGATATTCATTCATGTTGAATACAGCTGCATCAAATGACTTCTGGTTTTCGCCCATTGCAGTAATGAATGCAGTTTCTGCTTCTGAATTCTTGAGACCGTAGAGAGTTGTTTTTCCAAATGCTGTCTGTCCGCCAAAAGAATCTTCTGCGTATCTCTGAGTTGTAAGGGTTGTTTCGATTTCTGTGCGGAGCTGTTCAACTTGAGCAGGACGATCTTTTACTGCAAGCCTGTAAAGCTTGGAAGAATAGTTTCCAGATTCATCAGTAAAGTATCCCATAAGAGATCTGTTTACTGCTGTTTTTGGAACCTTGTAGCCGCTGTTCTTTACTGCTTTCTGGAAAGCAAGCTGGCTTACAGTTGTATTGAATGCATAACTGAAAATATAGTAGTAATTAGAGTTGTTAATCTCAATTCCATTATTTTTATAGTAATCTGCATATCTTGCTACATAGTTTGCAAAATCTGAATTCTGTTCGTAGCGGATTTCTGTTCCGTCATATTTACCGAATGCCGGAAGTCTTGACTGTTTGTGACCGCCTGCAAAGATTGGTACAAGAACAAAGATAAATGCTGCAATGAGCAGGATTATCAAAGAACCGATGGTGTAAACACTTCTTTTCATTTTTTGAATTCCTTATTTGTTTTTTTATAGAAAAAAGTGATTAATTTTACCATTTCATTTTTGTACTGTCAAATATTCCTGGCGTATTCCGGCAGTTTTTAATGATTGACTCTATTAAAAAGAAAAAATTTGATATAGGGGAGATTTTTTACTTCATTCTAAAAATACGGTAATTGTAAAATACATGCAATTTCACTACAATAAACTATATTTTTCATAAATAGAGGTTTTTATGCTTACATTAAAATTTGGTGGTACATCGATGGGAAATGCCCGTCGCATTCTTTCTTCTGCGGACATTATCTGTAAACGAGCAAAAGAAGACAGACTTAGTGTTGTTGTTTCAGCTGTTGCCGGTGTTTCTAATACCCTTCAGGCAGCTGTTGACGCATGTACCGCCGGGACCTCTACCGAAACCATAATAAATGACCTTCGCAAAATCCATGAAGAAATCTGTAAGGAACTTCAGGCTCAGGTAAAGGGATTCAATGCAGAAAAAGTAATGAATTCCATTGAACCTAATTTTGCAGAACTTGAAAAACTGCTTGCCGGTGCTGCTTCATTCGGTGAATGCCCAGATACAGCTTACTGCCGCATAATGGGTATGGGCGAACTCCTTTCTGCTCCAATTATGGAAGCAGTTCTTCTTGCAAAGGGAGAAAGCGTAGTTTTCCTTGATTCACGCAAATTCATCTATACTACAGGCAGTCAGAAAGAAGGCGAAGCTGACTATTCACGCTGTGCAGAAGCATGCGGCCCGTACCGTGACGGTGCTTCTAAAGATCAGGCTCATATCCTCCTGTTCCCTGGATTTGTATGTTCATGGATTAAAGATTCTAATTCAAAACCTGCAATGGGACTTCTCGGTCGCAACGGTTCAGACTTTTCTGCTGCAATTCTTGGTGCTTCCCTTGGCGTTAAGCGCGTTGAATTCTGGACTGACGTTGACGGTGTATATACTGCTGATCCTCGCGTTGTAAAGGACGCAATCCTTGTAGACGACATGAGCTATGAAGAAGCAATGGAGCTTTCATTCTTCGGTTCTAAGGTTCTTCATCCAAAAACTCTTGCACCGCTTCAGGCAAAAGGAATTGAAGCATGGAGCTTGAACAGCCATAATCCTTCTGCACGCGGAACACGCATCGGTAAGGGACCTTTTGAAAGCCGCAGCAAATCTTCTATCTGCGGTATTTCTGCCCTTAAAAAAGTTGCAATGCTTTCTGTAGGTGGTACAGGTATGCGCGGCCGAACCGGTATGGCAAGCCGTATATTCAATACAGTTTCTGCAGCAGGTTCTTCTGTACTGCTCATTACTCAGTCTTCTTCTGAATACACTGTTTCATTCTGTATCAGGGAAGCAGAAGCAGATGCTGTTCAGAATGCACTTTCACGTGAATTTGAACTTGAAATCCGCGAAAAACTTATTGACGAAATTGAAGTAAAGAAGGGATGTGCAATTGTTTCTGTTGTCGGTGACGGCATGATTGCAAACCGCGGTGTTGCTTCCAAGTTCATGAATGCGCTTTCAAGCCAGGATATTAACATTAAGGCAATTGCTCAGGGTTCATCAGAACGCTGTATTTCTTCGGTTATCAGCGGAGAATATGCAGATACAGCTGTTAAGGCCGTTCATCAGTTCTTCTTTAACACTGCACAGACAATTGAAGTATTTGCATTTGGTGCCGGAACAATCGGCGGTACAATGATTGACCAGATTTACCAGCAGCACGACAAGCTTCTTAAGCAGAACATCGACATTAAGGTTCTTGCAATTACTACAATTGACGGTATGAACCTTAACGAAGACGGACTTGATCTTTCTAACTGGCGCGAAGATATGAAAAAGCCTATGTTCAAGTTCGGTCCTTCAAATGTTGATGACATCATCAAGTTTGTAAAGGAAAGAAAGCCGCTTAATCCGGTATTTGTAGACTGTACAGCTTCTTATGATCTTCCGGAACGCTATCTTGATATCCTTGGAGCAGGTATGTCCATTGCTACTCCAAACAAGCGTGCAAATTCAATGAATATGGAATTCTACAGAAAGCTCCGTCAAGTGGCAAACAAAATGCACCGCCGCTTCCTTTATGAAACAAACGTTGGTGCAGGTCTTCCAATTATTGATACACTCCAGAACCTTTATAAGTCTGGTGACCGCCTTGAAAGCTTTAACGGAATCATGTCAGGTTCGCTTTCATACATCTTCGGTAAGCTTGATGAAGGCGTTCCGTTCAGCAAGGCTGTTCTTGAAGCAAAGGAACTGCGCTATACAGAACCGGATCCACGCGATGACCTTAATGGTATGGACGTTGCACGCAAGGGACTTATTATTGCCAGGGAATCAGGATTCGACATTGAACTTGAAGACATAACAATGTACAAGGTATTCCCGGAATCATTTGATTCAAGCGGAACTGTAGAAGAATTCCTTGCAAAGCTTCCTCAGGTTGATGAATATTTTGCAAAGAAAATTGCAGACCTTAAGAAAGAAAACAAAGTTCTCCGCATGGGAGCTACAATTAAGGACGGCAAGGTCAGCGTCGGTATGATGGAAGTAGGTCCGGATAATCCGCTTTACAGCGTAAAGGGCGGCGAGAACGCATTTGTATTCTATACAGAACGCTACAAGCCGATTCCTCTTACAGTACGCGGATACGGTGCCGGTGCCGGAGTAACAGCTGCCGGTGTATTCGGCGACATAATGAGAACAGTGTCATTCAATCTTTCTAATGACTAGTTTTTTAGGGCTGTCTTAGCGGACAGCCACTTTTTTAGCGGAGGTCAATTCTATGGTAATTGTTCTTAAAAAGGGAGTTTCACCATCAGATAAAAAGCGGATTGTTGATTTTTTATCTGAAAAGAATTTTAAGACAAATGAAATTCCCGGCGATGAAGCAACTATCATAGCTGCTGTTGGACACCTGAAAATTGACCCGAGCGACGTTAATCTTCTTCCTGGTGTAGAAAAAGTTATTCCTATTTCCAAAGGATACAAAATGGCAAGCCGGGAATTTAAGCCTGAAAATTCTGTTGTACAGATAGGCAATAATCTCGGACAGATGATTCGCGTGGGCGGCCAGCGCATTGTTTCTATTGCGGGGCCATGTGCCGTAGAAAACAGGGAACGCATGTTTTCCATTGCAGAAGCCGTTTCTAGAAGCGGTGCATGCATGCTTCGCGGTGGTGCGTATAAGCCGCGTACTAGTCCGTATTCTTTTCAGGGCCTTGGCGAAGAAGGCGTAAAAATCCTTAAGGAAGCAGGAGATAAATTCGGGCTTCCTGTAGTTACGGAAATTATTGCGGCTGAACATCTTCCGATTATGGAAAAATACGGTGTTGACGTACTGCAGATTGGCGCACGCAACATGCAGAATTTTGACCTTTTGCGTGAAGTAGGAAAATCTGGAAAGGCAGTTATTTTAAAGCGGGGGCTGTGCGCAACAATAGAAGAATGGCTTATGTCGGCAGAATATCTGCTTTCTTCTGGTACGGAAAACGTAATTCTTTGTGAACGAGGAATCCGCACATACGAAAAGGCAACCCGCAATACACTAGATCTTTCTGCGGTTCCTGTACTGCGAAGCCTGACCCATCTTCCTGTAATTGTTGACCCGAGCCACGCAGTAGGCCTCCGCGACAAAATTGCTCCTATGGCTCTGGCTTCGGTTGCAGCCGGCGCAGACGGAATTATTGTGGAAGTGCACGACTGTCCTGAAAAAGCGCTTAGCGACGGACCTCAGGCTCTTCTTCCTTCTATGTTTGACAAGCTCATGCACGACATAGAGGCAATGGCGCCAGTGGTTGGAAAATCCGTAGTTCATGTCAGAAAGGAAATAAAACTGGATTCTGCAAAAAAAACAGCTGAAGATTCATCTAAGCCGGTATGTGCCTATAACGGAATTAAGGGAACTTATGCTGAACAGGCTGTAAACCTATATTTTGACGGCGATGTATCGGCTAGTCCATGTTCTTCATTCCGCGATGTCTTCCGAGCTGTTGTAAACGGTCAGGCTGATTACGGCATGATTCCAATTGAAAATTCTTTGGGCGGTTCTGTCTACGACAACTATGACAATCTTGCCAGTTTTGAAGATGTTTCTATTGTTGGTGCTCTTCACCTTAGAATTCAGCACGCGCTTCTTGCTGTAAAAGGAGCAACAATGCATACGATAAAAAGGGTTTATTCTCATCCTCAGGGCTTTGCGCAGTGCGTTAAGCTTATAGAAAACTATAAATGGGAAAAAATAACTGCTTCGTCTACTGCCAATGCGGCTAAAATGGTTGCGGATTCTGCTTCAAAGGAAAATGCGGCTATTGCCAGCGCAGTTACGGCAAAATATTATAATCTTGAAATCCTTCAGGAAGACATTCAGGATGATCCGCGCGACTACACAAGGTTTGTGGTTATTGCTGCAAATCATATTGCGGACAGGCCTTTGGAAAATAAGAGGGCAATTAAATCTTCTGCTCCGAATGTTGCTTCGTTCATATTCTGTACTCCGAATGAAACAGGGGCCCTTTACAATGCGCTGGGAGTATTCCAGAAAAACAAGCTGAACCTTACCCGCCTTGAAAGCCGTCCTATAACAGGTCAGCCGTGGCATTACTGGTTCTACGCGGATGCAGAATTAAAGGAATCGGCTCTTCAAAATGAAGAATATGTAAAGGCTTTTATGACAGATTTGAAAAAAGTTGCTGAAGAAGTGCGCCTTTTAGGTGTATATTCTGAAGCTGGAAACAGTATATAAACTTGTGAGGAATAATTTTATGGAAAAATTTGTTTTAAGTGTATTGGTAGAAAATCATGCCGGTGTATTGAGCCGCGTTTCTGGCCTTTTCAGCCGCCGCGGATATAATATTGATTCTTTGACTGTATGTGAAACTGGAAATCCTGGTCAGTCAAGAATGACAATCGTTGTTAATGGCGATTCTTATATTCTTGATCAGATTGAAAAGCAGCTTTCTAAGCTTGTAGAAGTTATTTCAATCAAGCACTGCGAAAAATCGAAGACAACACAGAGGGAAATGGCTCTCATTAAGGTAAAGGCTCCTGGAGAAAAGCGCGCAATTATCATCGGAACATGTGATATTTACCGCGCACACATTATCGATGTTGCTCCGGAAAGCGTTATTGTTGAGGCAACTGGAAGCGAAGAAAAAATCGAAAGTCTTATCAGCCTGCTTGAACCGTTCGGAATCCTTGAATATGTTAAGACTGGTCTTACAGCAATGGATCGCGGCGCAGAAGTTATGTGCTAAAAATCAGTGCTTCCTGCACTTGCACCAGACGGAATTCCATAGTTCGTATGTGAATCCCGTTTTTTTTATTTCTGCCACCTGAAAGCTGCGGCAGTTTAGGTTCAGCCGTCTGGTGAACTTTTCTGAAAATGCGTTTCCTTCCGCTATGCCTGCCTTTATTTTTTCAGAAAATGTGTGTCCGTCAGAAGTTTCTATTTCTACATTAAAAAAAATGCAGTCGGCTTCTGTGTACAGTTCAGTAATTCTTACTTCAGAAAATGCGTCTTTAAGTTCATCCTGTTTTTTACCTGAAAAAAAACCGGTGGCCAGCGGGCAGTAGAGTGGAAAAACCGGGAATGCGGCCGGAACAGGTGTGCTGCTGTTAATTTCGTACAGGAAACTTCGCTGTTCTTCTGCCAGAATGTGTTCAGTGTTCGGATGAAATCTTATCGTAAGGTTCATGAATAAAGTATAGTCTTTTTTTTGTAAAGATTGTAGTATCAGAATCATGAGATTTCTATCAGATTGTCTTGCGTTCCTTAAAAAAATACCTTCATTAGAAAAAAAACAGAAAATTGCAATTGCCCTTATATCAGCCTTTGTAATTTTAGATTTAAGTGTATTCTGCGTGCTTATGTGCGTAGGAAAATATTCTTCTGCAGAAATTGCATTTGATAATTCAACTTTTGAGCGTGAAAAACTTGTTGCTGTAAACAGACAGGCTTCTTCAAAAGTTATAAAAAAAGGTTATGCTTTTTACCGGTTTACGCCGGAACAGTCTGAACGGCTTTCTGCATATTACGAACATTTTGGTTCTGTTGGAATTAACGTTCGTGTAGGCTTAAAAAATGCCTGCGGCAGAAAATTTGATTCTGTAATGGAATCTGAAAAACTTTTTACTTTTGGTTTTATTTCGCAGGATGAATTTGACAGAAAGGATCGCTTTGTCAGTGCGGATCACCGGGTGCTTTCCGGCTGTGACTTAAGGAATTTTATAAAGCGTGGAAAAGGCTTTTCGTATTTTTCAAACGAACTTTCAATAGAAAAAAATCTTGATTCAAAAAAACTGCCGGCCGGAATTGAAATTTATTCTGAATATCCGGTTCAGGTTTTTGATTTTTTTGTAACGCAGGCCAGAATCGGCTATGATTTTACGGGTGAAATTCCTTTTTACGGTGTGTCTTCTAACGGCGGAAGTTTTGGCGGTACTTCAAGGGGATTTGATTTTTCAGGAAGCTCGCTTGTTTTTCCTGTAGAAAATTCAAACTATTCCATAATGCCTAAGGTTGAACTTGCCTTTTATGAAAGCGAGGATTACGGAACTCCTGCTGACCAGCTTAAGGTTGAACTTAATGCCGGCGGTGAAAAAATAAAAATCCGCCGTACAAAAAGCGTAGAAGAATGCGTAATTCAGGCGTCCCTTATGAATGCTCCGTTCAGCACCTATGATTTTTCTGAAAATTCGGGCCTCATAAAAAAGCTTATCATGTCTGCTAACGACAAGTCCCTTATTCCGGAAGAACCGGGCGTTGTTCTGGAACCGTTAAAAACGGATCCTGGACTTATTCTTGACGGCCGGCAGTCTGCATGGCGCACGATGGACTATGAACTTTATGAATGGGATCGATTTCCGGGCGTTCTGTTTTTTGATACGGCAGACTACGAGGTTCAGTCAGATTTTTTCAGAAGGCTTTCGTTTTTTGTTGAAAAGGCCGGATTCCGCGGTAGGCTTCTTACTGACGAACAGCTTGGCGACATGCACGGTTATAATGCTCATGACTATGGCGCAGAAGGACTTGCTTCGTTCTTTTCCAAAGCAAAGGCAGAAGGTTTTCCACTTAATAAAAAAGAACTTATTCTCCGTGACATTCTGCTCCGTAAAGGGGTAATTGTTCCGGATGCAAATACGTATAGGGCAGGAAGCGGGGCCCTTATTTCAATTTCCCGTGAATCTGCGCAGTATAACCGCCTTACTTTTCTTGCGCACGAGGCATGGCACGGAATATTTTTCATAGATGAAGATTTTCGCAATGCGGTTGCGGCCGTTTATTACACGGTTGATGATAAAACTATGTCCTTTATAAAAGGGTATTGGGCAAGCCAGCCGGGACTTGGCTATGATCCGGCAGATGATTTCCTTATGAAGAATGAATTTATGGCATACATAATGCAGCAGCCGCTTTCAAATGTGTCAGCATATTTCATTCATCTTGCTAACCGCGGTTCTGTAATGAATGCAATGCCAGATTTGTGTGCATGGGTAAGAAATACTTCTGCCGTTACCTTTGAAGATGCCGGCAGAATTCTGGATACATACGCCTTTGACAACTGGGGACTCAGGGCCGGAAGGGTCATGCTTATGTCTCGCTAGTTTCTGTGTCAGGCGTTCAGTCTCTGGAAAGATTTATGTTGAATTTTCTTTCTGCCCCGACAGAAGTTGGCGGTCCGTGTCCCGGTAAGAGAATCGTATTGTCCTGCTGGGACATTATTTTTTCATCAATGTTATGGCGCAGAAGGTGCCTTGAATAGCTGGAGTTTGTGTTTCCCAGTTTTCCGGCAGAAATTGAATCGCCGGTAAAAATTACGTTTCCAATCTGATAGATTATTGAGTCAGAGGTGTGCCCTGGAAGCGAAATGTACTTTATTGAAAGGTTTGCAAGACGCAGTGAACCGTCACCCGTAATTACGTTAGTTTCTTCTCCGGCAATTTCATAGTCTGCGCCATATATTTTAGGACTGTAGATTTTCATAAGGGTTTTCAGTCCGAAAACGTGGCTTCCGTGATTATGTGTAATAAGTATTGCAACAAGATCCAGTTCATTTTCTTCTATCTGTGAAATTATTTCTTCTGAAATTTTGCCCGGATCAACAATGATTGCTTCCTTTGTGTTTTCGTTTGCAATAATGTATGTGTTTGAAAAACCACCGGTATTCAGGTGTGAATAAATTTTCATAGGATGTCTCCTTTGATGGAAGATTCGTTCTTTTCACCGGATTCAAGGTTAAGCTCGCTGCCTTCTTCCGAAAACAATGCTTCCCTTGTGTTTGACATTTTGAAAGACGTATTTTCCTGAAAAATTTCAACGAATATGGCTTTCTTTAAGTTGCAGTTTCGGAATGATGTGTTTATTAGCCGTGAGCATATGAATCTTGAATTGTAAAGGTCGGAATCGTCAAAAGATGTCTGAATTGAGTTGATGCCGTTAAAATTGTCCTGAACCATGTCGCTGGAAGTGAACAGTACTCGCGAAAAAGTACAGCCTGCAAATGACGAAAACTGAATGTTACTTTCAATTAGGTTGCAGTCAGAAAAAACTGTGTCGTCAAAAATGCTCAAGCGGCTTCTTAAGTCTTTTGAGTGGCAGTTTGTAAATGTGCAGTGCATGAAGTTGCAGCCGTAAAATTTTTTGCCGGTCAGATCCAGATCCCTGAAGGTCATTCCGGACGCAGTAAGTCCTATTATTTTTTCATTGTTTTTTATGTAGTTTATTATGTCCTGTTGCAGTTTTCCCGGATTAGGAGAATGATCAAGACAGTAGTTTTTTTCTTCTGTAATGTTGCCGTTTTCATCAATTGCGGAAATGGCAAGATTGTGACAGGCCCGGACAAGGCATTTATTCAATGTGAACATAAAAAAATGGTAAAGGATTGTACATGTTTAGTCAAATCAATATTATTCTAAATATGAGCGTAAATTTTGCTTTTCTTGATTCAGGGGTAGGCGGACTTCCTTATCTTGATTATTTAAAAAAACTCTGTCCTGCGGCTGTCTGCGTCTATGTGGCAGATACAAAGAATTTTCCCTATGGTGAAAAGTTAAAGACTCAGATTGAAGAAAATGCCTGCGGCTGTGCAAAAAAGATAATAGAAAAGTGGAGTCCAGACGTAATTGTTGTTGCGTGCAATACAATTTCAGTTACGGCTCTTGATGAATTAAGAAAACGCTTCCCGGAAACTCCGTTTATTGGAACCGTTCCGGCCATTAAGCCTGCGGCTCAGTTCAGCAAGACCCGAAGAATAGGACTTCTGGCAACAAATGCAACTGTAAATCATCCGTATACAAAAAAACTTATAGAAGAATTTGCAAGTGACTGTACGATTGTTTCCCGCGGAGACCCGGAATTGATTTCATTCATAGAACATAAGTTCAATTCAGCTTCTGAACAGGAACGCCTTGATGCCGTAAAACCTGCCGTGGATTTCTTCAGGTCTAAAGACTGCGACTGCATTGTTCTTGCCTGTACGCATTTTTTGAATATGACTGAATATTTTAAGAAGGCGGGTGGCGGTGCCATAATTGTTGTGGATAGTCTGGACGGAGTAGTGCGCCACGCCCTTGAAGTAGAAAAAAGGGTATTCGCCGGAGTGGATTTGCAGGCTGAGCGAAACAGTTCGGATTCTTCGTCTTCTCTTTATGTAACTGGTTTTACTACGCAGAACGATTCTGCGTCTTACAAAAAAATGTGCGCGCGGCTTGGCATGAACTTTGGCGGAGTCCTGGAATAGACAGACCCCGCCTTATGAAGGATTTTAAGGATTTAGTTTGAGCTCTGTGCCCTTAATTTTTCTACAAAGTCTTCGATTGTGTCTGTAGATTCAATCGTGCATTCTGTCCCGGAAAAAATAAGGAATTCAGAAAGCCCGTATTCTTTTCCGTTGTCTGCCCAGTCGTATGTGTAGCCAAGCCTTGTCCATGGATATGCGCTGTCAAAATACGACCAGATTATGTTTGAATCAAACCATTTTTTGTAGTCAGAATCAAATGCATCGTCTCCGCTTTTCTGAAGCGTATTCTTCATTTCTGAGTTTTTGTTTGTAACGTATGCCGGGCGGTATAGAAGATCTGAGTCAATCCAGATTGAAGTTACGGTTGTTGCTTTTCCTTCCGGAAGCCCCATAAGCTGGTGAAGGCGCAGCGACCAGTCAGAAACATTTTCTGAATTATTCTTAATCCATTTCTGAAGTTCAAGGCTTGAAACGCACCATACGTTTCCCCATTTTAGCTGGATTTCCTGTCCTGCCGGGTAGCTGTCCGGGTATTTGTGCATGAATGAAACCAGAACCTTGTCTCCGTTCCAGATTACGTTAGGGTCATCTTTAGAAATATTTACAAGCGGAAGAATTTCATCTTCATCTGCAAAAACGGCATCCCGTACGGCAAGCCTATATAATTCTGCATTTGTCTTTTGAGCTGTATTATGATTTCTGCTGCATGCTAAAAAAACTAAAGCTCCGGCTAAACATAAGATGATGAATGAATTGATTTTTTTCATGTTAATCTCTCCAGTAAAATTACATCAGATAGAATTCTATGTTTTTCAATTTTTCTTTCATTTCATTATCACCCGAAATTAAAAAAATTGCATCATTTAAATCTGAACCGGCGCACCACCAGTCTGGAAAAAGTCCCGTTCCTTCGCCGTGCCATAAAGGATTTTTAATGATGGTTTCATTTTTTGAAAATGAGGTATGTATGTTCATTTTTGAATTTGGAAGTTGTATGTCAAAAACGTTCCAGTAAGCTGCCATTCCGAAGGTGTTTTCTCCGATTACTGTTACATTTTTTTCGCCCAGAATGTGTTTTGCAAAAATAACGGCAAATTCTCCTGCACTTACAGTATTTCTGTCTGTCAAAATGATTAGTTTGCCCTTGAATTTTGAACCTTTTGAAAAAAGATTTGATGGCTTAAGAATGTTCTGCACTACAATTCTTTCGCTTTTTTGTTTCTGCTCTTTTACTTTTGATTCTGCGTACATTTTTCCTGTTATGTTATTTCGATTTGAGTTATATTGCGCTAAAATCTGGTAATATGAAGGGGATAGAATTTGTTTGCGTTCAAAAAAAGATTCTGTGTCCCAGGTTGCAAGTCTGTCTATAAGAGTATCCGTATCATTGAAATTTTTATTTGTGTAGAGGCAGAATATAAATGCAAGAGGAAGTTCTGTTAATCCGCCTGAATTACTGCGAAGATCAAGAATGATATTTTTTTTGGAGTTATATTTTTGTCCTAGATTTATGAATTTATTGAAAACTATGTCAGCACTTTTTCTTTGTGGTGAATCTGCCTCTGGCCTCTTAAAATCATTGAGTTCAATATAAGCACTGTCTTTTGTTTCAAAAGACTTGTATTTCATCGGGCGCCGTTCAATTGCTCCGTCCTGTTTTAGTGGTACAGAAATACTTCCATTATTGAAAGAAAAATCTTTCTTAATTTCAGGAGTCATATCCGTTAAAAATCCTATTCGGTACGTGTCTTTTCCCTTTGAAGGATAATAAAAAAGGTAGGTTGTATCGTCTGTAAAAATGTCGCCTTTTTTTACAGCAGGAAGGTTACTTTCTGTTACGGAATAATTGTCTCCGTCTTTTTTAACAAAAATATCTGACCAGGCGCAGAATTTTCTAGTGGAAAAACTATATAAATCTGTAAAATGTGCAATCATAAAATGAGAATCATTTATGAAGGGTTTTAATCCATTTACAAGTGCAAAATAAAAATCCCTGGAATTAATTTCTTCTTTTTCTTTGAATTCTGATAGAATTTGTTCTTTAAAAGAATCAATGGTAAATCCGTTTTCAATCATGTCTTCGTAACCTGCGTATCCTGTGGAAATCAGATAGCAGAGAGCTCCCAGGTCTTCTTCAAATTCTGTGTGTGAAAGATTTGTTTTAATCTTTT
>Ga0310695_10011391_pt1 | contig 12717 bp, 4 predicted proteins | sample RumenRJG_04DNA_FD_203882 | JGI IMG/M metagenome (GOLD analysis project Ga0310695, IMG submission 203882) | Bovine rumen microbial communities from Lethbridge, Alberta, Canada - RJG_04 (v2) (version 2) | ecosystem: Host-associated > Mammals > Digestive system > Stomach > Rumen | place: Canada...
GCTGTCTGGCAAAGGCCAGGCAGTCGCCCTTGTGGACAACGATGGGCATCTCATATCGCTCGCTGGCCGAGATGGACGGCAGCTCAGAGCGGTAGAACCGCGACTCGGACGCGATGTCGGGGTTGAATTCCGGGTTGACCTCAACACCGTCCACCACATACTTGCCCTGCCGGACGACAGCGAGTGTGTCTTTCCACACCTTGATGCGAGGTTCATTGGTTGCCTCTTGCCTCTTCGCTGTCTCAAAGCTGGCCAACCAAGCTCGGGCATCCCATGTTCTGGCCGTGGACTGGCATGGCTCGAGCAGCGATTCCTCGTAGTTCAGCCCGTCGCTAAAGACCTTGGTCCAGAAGCAGTCATAGTCCCGATTGTTTCTTGCCTCTCTGCACTCCTCTTCTAGTGCCTGAAGCATTTCGGTGTCGGCATCCTTGCCCTGCAGAAATCCCATCAGGAAATCGGCTGGGCTGGTCGAGCTCAAGAAGGTCCGCTCGGCCTCGCAGTGGGTGCGGCTCATCCGGTATTCCATCCCCGAGGCAAAGAACTTGACGATGAGGGTTCCACGGGTCCTCATGTCGACTGTGTCATACTGTTTGCTGCACTGCATCTGTGCTTGTTGCAGAATCGTGCTGAATCTGGGTCTGTTCATCATTATTCTTGTTGTTTTGCATCCCAGGGGTTTCCACATCCCGGGAAATGTCGATACAATTTTCAGGTGATGTCATCAAAAGTATTTAATTCAACGTTCGCAAAATGGCTGATGTGTTTACTATCTGCTAGCAATTGCTAACCATGCATTAAACTACACCTCGTCAAATTCCTTAACGTTGCTGCGCTTCAATGAAAAAGCTGTTCATCTTCATGGTGAAGCCACCCACTTGCTCAAGCATCAGCGGGGGCAGAAATCCTTGTCCATTTGAAACAGTGTAGACCAGTTTGCTCAATCTCTTCAGTGGGTTTTGCTTGAGATATTCCTCGGCCTGTTGGCGGCACCACAGCATGCGCTGTTGGGCCCAGTCCCACAAACCTTGCGCCCTCTCGAGGTCGCTGCTCCCCAATTCTCCAATATTCACCATAGTCGTGTCGTTATTTAACAGTTACCACAATCCTAGTGCAAAGTTACTAAATTATCCTCAATATACCAAAACACCCTCAACAATTCTCCGCACCTCATGAATTTCGCTCTCCCAAAGGTTCTGATACAGAAACTATAGTAAGCATTCCGGGCGGAAACATACAACAAAAGGGAACTATATACCTGTTGTCCCCCCAAAGAATCTATTCAGCGATTCAGAAGAATCTCCTCTTACCCCCCTGTGCATCGAAGATGCAGAACGGGTCGGAGACCCGATTTTGTTCGTAAGACCATGCAAGTGCATCGTAGATGCACGCAGCTTGGTCCTGAGACTCGACCTGCCAAGTGCCTCGCAGAGGAACTTTAACTAGCTCGAAACTAGTTGTTTGGCTGTAAAAGTTCCTCTACGAGGCACTTTTGTTCTGCTCCTGTGTGGACCAAGCGGCGAGGACCTCCGGCCCTCTTGCATGGTCTTTCGAACAAATAGCTTCTTCGAAGCATTTTAGCGTCTCCGACGCAATCGGTGAATAGATACAGCAATGTGCAATCCTCACGGTTTCGGAAATCTTCGCCACTTCCTTGTTGGAGTGCTACGGCGACTATTCTGGATTGCTGCCAATGTTGTTCCCCAAGCCATTCCATCATCTGCAAGTTTGTTATCAGAGTTGGACAGGTTGGTCAAATCAATCAGTTCATTATGCCGAAAGAAAGGATTGGCAGGCTCGGTGTGCAATGGATAGCAGTCAAGCACTTCTTCCTTGCTCTTGCAGTTAAACCTCACAATGATATTTGGAAAAACCAGTCCTCTAATCTTCCAATAGCACTCACGCATGGTGATACGAATCATGCCCCATTGGTCTTCCAAGTCCTCGGCTACAACATAGAGATCCACATCATTAGCAAAGCCAAAGACCTTCTTGAACGAGAATCCAGGCAAAACTGAACAATAGACTCCACCGAACCCAAGCGTATCGGTGAATAACGAGAACACACCATAGTGCTCTTTTGGGTCCTTAGCCACAATCACCTCGCTAGATGATGGACTATAGCCCAGATACAATGACGCGACCATCTCGGCGTCCACTTGCTCACACCTGGCAAAATCCACAATCCCTGGTATCTCGAATGAGGTGTCAGTCTGGTCGTCATGCAACCACAACAAGTCGTTGCGCGTGTCTCGTAAGAAATGTCCTATAGGTTTAGCCATAATATTACAGTTTCAATACTATCCATTCATTAATCCTCAAGTATGACATCACTTGATGAATTCTTAGGAAACATATATTTCAAGAATATATTCCTATCTAGGTCATTGTTAAATTCTCCAATATTCACCATAGTCGTGTCATTGTTTAACAGTTACTACAATTCTAGCGCAAAGAATCATCCTCTTGCCATAAAAAATCTACCTCATTATTCCCTTCAATTCTTCGGGAGCAATTATGGTATCCTTATAGCGATGAATCATTGAATGACAATTCGAACAAATTGGAATTAAGTCGGTACTTGGATTCAATTTGTAGCTTGCACCTCTTTGAGAAATAGGTATAATATGATGTACTTCAATAAAGTCTTTGCCGAGCTCGCCATACCTTTCTTCGAAATCAAATCCGCATATTGAACATTTGCAACCAAATATTTCAATACACTGCTTTCGGGCAGTTTTGTTTCGTTCAAACCTAATGCTTTCCACGTTTTGCTCTTGCCCTTCTGTAAATTCGTCGTCATTGGAGTTGTCGTCCAAATCGGGAATTATAATATTAGGAAGTGTAAGATTGTGTTTAGCTGCAAAGAAATCAATATAGTAATCTATTGCTTTCGCAACATTATAATGAGAGAGCATAAGCTCCTCATTGGATTTAATTTGGAAGGACAAAAGCACCATGTCGTGTAATTCTTCACAATCATACAGACAAAAGGAACGTTTGTTGAAGTTTCTTTCCATCAATAAAGGAAGTTTTACTTCAATCGCATTGATTAATACATCAAGCCGTTGTTTAACCTGATTTTTTTCTGTTTTAAGGTAAGACCTAAACTCTTTGTGTATTATTTTTTGAGACTCTGTGAGCATTATTTATTGGCTTTCTTCATTACCATATAATACAAAACATCTTCATCGTTTCTTGTCACCCTAACGCTACCGTTTAGGTTGTCAATATTCATATATTTGCTGTCAGAACGATAGCCACCACTGATGCCATGGTCTGGTCGAATTTCAACAAAGCTACCATCGCTGGTCTTAAAACGCAGCCACCTATGATGAACGGCATCGTCAGGTGAGAAGTTTACATCTACGTCCAAAACCGATTCTATTAAACTTTGAGTATAATCATCTGCGTCATCTTCATTAGCAAAATTCATATTTATATACTGATAGTCGTTAAACGTGGGATTATTGCATTTGCGTTTTGGAGAATCAAGTTGCAGTGTGATGTTATCAATGTCAAACCCAAACAAGTCTCTAACTTCTTTTATGAGATAAACAAGCATTAAGCTCGCTAAAGCGCTGTTAACATACATATCACTAAAAGTGACAGAAACGGTCTTGCCTCTAAGCATATCGTTAATGAAATCCAAGTCACTAGACTTTAAAACGCATGGAGCTATTACTTGAGAAAAGTATTTAGAAATTTGGAATGACGAAATGTTTGTTATTCCTTCTCTAATTATTTCAGATGGAGAAACTGTGTACTGTGGCTCAGGCTGATTTTCGAAAATAGTTGTTTGATTGTCTGCAAAAATGTAGTTAAAGTCACCTCCCCAGTTGTTTGAAAACGACAGGGCACTGTCGCTATCAATAAAATATCGAACACTTCTATCGTTTGAAGTCTTGATAAGGGCTGTTTTTATATTGCCCATATCACGAATGAACTGCACATTACAATCGGGGAATTTACTTGCCAATTGAATAAACGGCAATTTAGAACTTATCGCTTCATGTAAATGGTCATGATACTCGACCTTTAGGTTTACAGTCTTACCTCTTTCTATGGCGCGATGTATAAGTTTGCCCATTTCTGACTGAAAGCTTGTCCAGTCGATTATAGCATAATCGTCTGTAAGGTCAGAAACGCAAATGGTTAGCGACATCACTTCAGGGTCAGCAATTGCGTCTTTTAATAAGTCCTTAAATGGACGGTATATAATCTGTGCGTTTGGACTTTCATTCCTGACTTGTGCAGAAAGAGTAACCGTATTACTTCGCTGAAGTCTAAGCCATTCAAGAGCCTTTGCCTTTGAAAGTTTCCCAGCAAAGCGATAGTTTGTGCGATCAATCAAGCATCTAGTGCAGGCTCCGCCATCCTCATGGCAGTTACAATTTGATGCTTCTAAATCAGCGAGCGCAATGCTAAACACTTCTAAGCACGTTGCCTCATCTGCGAGACGGGAAGAATATCCACATCCACCTTTTGAAACGTCATAAATAAATAAAGCCCAACCATCTTGTTCTTGCTTGACTCCGAAGTCAATTTCGCCCTCATCAATACCTTCATTTTTGGCCAGAGCGCGACGAATAACAACACCCAATGAAAGGACGAGTTGTTCATCTGCTTCAAATCTTCTTGAACTTGCGTTTTTCTTGAAACGAAGTACACTGTAGCAAGTTGGATGCATGCCGGTGAAAACTACATGGCGTGCAATGTCGTTTTCATTTGCCTCGCACTCATCACCCCATAAGCGTTTATGTCCAGGTCTTACACTATATGGAATATTACTTGCAGAAGAACCTTGTTCCGTTTCTACGGTGGCTCGCCCACATCGTTTACAGAATGCAAAACCATATTTATTGCCAACGTTATAGAAGAGAATATTGCCATTCTCGCCACTCGTGGCAACTTCGCACATATTCAGTTTAAGTGCACTAGACCAGTCTGTTTTAAGCAAAACTGGCTGAATATCATAATATCGCTTATCAGTTTTTTCTTCTCTTGAACTATCAACATTTTGGTCGGTCGTAAAGCCAATGGGTTCGTATGCTATAGTGTACGAACCATTAGTTTTATCGATAATGCCGTGGAACGGGTTTCCACAATTTGCACATACCTCACCCTCCTGCAAATTAGGGCGATACTCTGTACGACCACAATGCACGCAATGGTAAATAGCGCGAGTTTGAGTTTCAGCATTATATGCCCCCTTAAATTTTATGCCTGCCGATATATAGTTTTTCTCATTAACAACGACCGTTTGCCCAGGAGCGTACTCATTAAGGGCCGTCCTAATGTCGCGACTTGCACTTGTTGAACGAAGAATTTCATCAACTTTTTTCTGTTTGTTAAAGATGTCAGACTTTATGTCGTATTTTTCGCTTTCGCTTTCAGCGACATCTAAATTAGACTTTAATCTGTCTATTTGACGATAAAGACTTGTAAGTTTATTTAATTGGTCACTATCCATGAAGTCAAACTCCACAACATCAGTTGGCATGTTTGCGTTTGGTATAAACTGATGAATTGACAAGTGGCTGAGCAGGCGTTCTTCTTTTGTTTTTCTTATTTGACTGGCAATCGCTTTCTTTCTGCGCTCATCATTAGAATAGTTGGAAAAGGCATTCTCTAATTCTAGAATAACTTCGTTATAATCCTTTTGAATTCTCTTGATGGCCTCGATTGTGACATTAATACGGAAAGGAGTGTTTGCGCCAAAAACTTTATGGAACAGTTCTTTCTCTACATTCTTTGTGCTCATTTCTTCAAGGAACTCAATAAAAGCGTCGCAAGTTGATGTCATGAAGTCATCAACCGAAATGTTGGCTTGAATTCCGATTCCGTTGTCACAAACGAATTGTCGGAAGAAGAACGAGTTGATATGTCGCTGAATGATGGTCTGGCTTTCCTTTACTTGAATCATGTGGTTTGTGGTATTCAAAGCCCACATTGGGTTGCGGAAAGCATGTTGTCCAACCGGTGTGTCAGCACAAAGTGAGAATGCAATAGATTTACTTTGATGTGAACGTCCGGCACGTCCAACACGTTGCAGATAATTTGCAGCTGTTGGCGGAATTGTATCCATAAGAACTATATCAATATCGCCAATATCAACACCCATCTCCATTGTCGTAGAACAATGTAAAACATTCACACTGGGGTTATGTTTGCGGAAACCTTTTGTGTACCTGCGAAGTAGAAACTCTGATTGTTGGGCTGAATGTTCAGCAGCGATGTAAGAAGGAGCGCAAGGGTACGAGTATTTGTGGCGGTCGTTCCAAAGTCCCAGTTCTTTAAGATGAGCTACATTCTTATCAGTGATAATCCACTTTTCAACCTCGGCATCTTCATTTGGGCGAGTTGGCATGACAACTTTCTCACTTGCACATTTATAATTATTATATAGTTCTTGCGACAGTTCTCCAACCATTAAAGGACTATAACCCATAAATGTAGTGTCCAATAGGGTGTTGGTCATAGGGCACAACCATGCTTCTTTGGTAAGATGTATTTCGGCCGTCGTGTTGTTTTCTTTTCCTGACAGGTCTAAATAATAGCAACCGACAAACCGTTCGTCGCCATAGAAACGAGGATTATTATAGCCCTCACTGTCATCTGCGTTGACTCTTGTCAAGATCTTTTTATTAACAACGGTGTTCCAAGCTTCTTCAAGAATAGAATCAACATACGTGACATTCTCTTGGAGTTGTTGTATTGAATTTATATTTAGGCCCGCACAAAGGAGTAGTACAATCCTAGGCTGGGATGGCGATATCGAATGGTCTTCTTTTCGTTTAACAGTAGGCCATCGTGTGATTTTTTCTCTAATATCGTTAGGCGCAGAAATTGGCGTACTTATGTTCGCTTCACGAATGAATTTGCGCTCTCCTTCAACCAAAGGTTGAATGTGGTTGCCCATTCTCACAAAGTAGTCGAGAATGATTTTAATGAAGTTCTGCCAATCAATATCCGAAAGAGATAATCCCCGTCTATCACAATAATCTTGAAGAACTGAAGGCACTTTGACTTGTTTGAGGGCAGGGTAAACAAGAGTCACAAGTCCGAGAGTTTCAATATTGGCCTCGTACAACGGCTTACGACCGATGAAGTTCCTAAGCAACGCTGCCTTATAAGCTTCATGGTTCTTTTCTGCGTCGGTGATGGTTATATGGTCAAAAATCTTTTCGTCATAAATAATTCTTGACAATTGATAAAGAGATAGTTTGGAAGTCTTAGAGCCTTGATATTGTTGAAGAACAGCGTTCTTCTGTTCCTCTGTAAGGACAGCCAATGCTGCAAGAATTGCAGGGTCAATTTGTGGCCCTTGCGACAATTGTTTCATTGTCTTTTCTCTAGCTATTATTCTTTCAACATTTATATTGAAGGTTTTGGCAGAGATGGCCGTCCCTTGCCGGCTATCTGTAAAGGCGATGTATTTTCCCCAAGTGTGTTCGCCTTGTGCGCTTTCACGGAGAAGAACTGGCGATATGGTTTGGTTTATGAAACTGATTGGAATGCGGAAATGTTTCATGTTGAGGTTTTTGCCTTGTGCTAAACGGCCACAACATGGGCAGTAGGAATGCCCGTCATCTTTTCTAACCTCAACCCAAGTTCCGCTATTGTCATCACAAACCTCTAATAGTGATTGATTGAAAGAATGCTTTATATTAATAGTTTCTCTATGCGCTTTGCTCACGGGATTGAAAGTTGAATCAGGCACATTCGGCACAACAAAGAAAGTGTCGGGAGTAGAAACTGTTTCTTGCTCTTCAATTTCATCAAGTTCTTGGTCTGTGTCAATAGCGAAATAATCTGTTCTGCTGATACTCTCATCACAAGGTGAAACTTTGTGAGTTTGAGAGTCACTTGCTCCCATTACTATGAAACTGTCACAACGCTTACACTGTACAATCTCCAACATCGGTGCGTCACAATGAGGGCAAGAGTTTCGCTTTTCAGTGGTCAGATAACCATATTGAGGAAAAGCTTGATTTGCGTGTGCACAATGCTCATTGGCGCAAGCATAAAGACCACTTACTGTACGCATGAAGAAGTGAGCGCGAAGTGATAGTACAAAGTTGTCATTGCCTTGCGATAGCTCACATAGATTATCAACAAGTCGTAGTGCTTCAAGAATGTTGTAGTCACGGTCTATCCATAGCCACTCCCAAATTTGTTTGAGAGTCATGCCTGACACTTGATTTATTTTGCGCCTTAACGAAAGAACTTTATCAGCCGATGGTAAGTTTAGCTCTTTTAGTTGTACTTCCAGCTGTGACTTATCAAGCTCTTTGACAAGCCTATTGCCTCCAATGATTTGGATGTTTTCAACATCTTGGCCTGTTATAGTGGCAATAAAATTTGCAAGTTGTTCTGCTCCTTTTTCATCACCAATGGTCGCACTAGTACAGGCAAAGCGAACTTCATTGGCTTTTCTGCCGAAAGCTTCGAGGATTCTCTTAATTTGATATGCAAGCTCAACAGCTGCCGATCCCGAATAACTATGTGCTTCATCAATTATAATCCAGCGGAGTTTCCCAGCTGATTGCTGAAGCATAACCTGGTCTTTCTGTCTTACGAGTATGTATTCAAGCATACTTGGGTTAGACAAAAGAATCTGAGGGCGTGTTCCTTCCTCTTTTTCATCCCTTATTTCGGTTCGAGTTGCGACCTCGCAGGGTAATAAGTCATCTCTGCCGTCTGCACGATATTCGGGCGTGTCTCCGTTATAAACAGCAAATTTAAGCCTTGTTGCTTGGCAATATTCCGATAATCTTTCCTTTTGGTCCTCCATAAGAGCATTTAGGGGATAGAGGAATATTGCTTCGATAGCATTTACTTCACCTTGTTGGCATAGGTCGTTAAGCACTGGATACATGAAGCATTCCGTCTTACCAGAGCCTGTGCCTGATGTGACGACGATGCTTCTTCCTTCAGCAAGTGCTTTCCAGCTTTTAGCTTGATGTTCGTATGGCTTGTGTCTTTCGCCAATCTGCAGTCGTTTAATAAATGTTGAAGTGAACGCCTCTCTCCAACTTTCATCAGCAGCAGGTTCCCATCCAAATGTACTTTGGAATATAGGCTCCGCTAAAAGTTTCTCTCTGTTGAAGAGCTCCTCAATAGCAGGACGCATCGGATGTTTTCCTGGTGCCCACAAGGATAAAAGTGCCAAACGCACATTCTCCTCTGATTCTTTATAAATATTCTCAAATTTCATGATTATCTTATATTTAGTAGTCTGTTATTTAATTCAATCAAAAATCTTTCGTTATTTGCTTTCGCATAGAAAATAATGCTTCTTCTTGCATTATCTGGTAGGCTGAATATGTCTCGCTCGTTGTCACGATTTTGTAATTGAGCTACAACAGCTTCTACGCGTGATAGCAACTTGTTTTCATTTAGAGTGAGACTCTGAATTATTCGATAATTAAAACATTCCTCAACACTTCTATCGCTCTCTTGCACCTTTATTGGTGGGAGATTATATTCTTCAAACTCAATTCTTACAGCCTTATCTTTACTGAGAATGCGCTTCCCGATCTCATAGAATGAATGGACGTTTGTTCCTTCATATGATTCAACCAGTGAAGCTACACAAAGGTCTATCATCCAATTAGAGAATTGTTCGATAAGCGATTGAACACAAATGAGAGCGGGAGTAAAAAAATCTTCGCTGTTAATAGCCAAAAGATATTCCGCTGCTTTTTCTTTTTGTTGTATAGCCCATTTGATATAGATTTGTTCCTTGAAGTAATCAGAATCTATCAAAATATAGCTGCTAAGTTGAGGTAGTATATTGTCAAGATAAGGATGCAACCAGTACCACGAGAAGGCCAAGTCAGCACTAAAGGATTTAAGTTGCTCAATGAGGTTGTTTTGTTCTTCTTCGTTTTCACATTTAACAAAGAGTAAAAATGCAAATAACATTAGAGTGTTACCTTTATTTGCTACAGCAACAAGGTCGGTAAGAGAACTGGCGGGAATATCATCTTTTTGGGCACGCTCAAACCAAATGATAATACGTTTCCAAACATCTTCATCAAATCGGGATTTTTCTAATTCACACATCGTGTTTTCGATTGATGAAAGATAATTATGTTGACGCTCGCTTCTGCTCCATTCACGAGATAAGTCAACCATTCCCGGTGATATGCGACCTCTACTGCGACCATATACCAAAGTCATGCCCCAGTCTTTTATATCTTCTGGAAGATGATAGCCCATATCATCAGGATTCTTCTGAATGATAATAGGTGGAATATTTGGATTTGGAATGCTTAGCAGTTTTAAAGCTCCGCTAAATTTAATTGGAGAGCCGTTAATTGACATAATTACATCCTCACCAATTTGGCAAGGTCTATATGGAAATTCCTTGATGATGAAGTCTAATTGCTGTCTATCCTCAGTTATAAGGGTAACGGGAATTTCTGCATTTAGATGGTTTTGAGAAGTACGGTCAAGCATGTATCGCAATCTTTCTCTTGACCCAAATAATGTAAGTAAACTACCTTCATACGGAATGGGAACCCATTCACCATCAGCAACAATATTAAGTTTATCTTCGTACCATCGTAATTGCTGAGTAACATTGCCAAATTTCATCATTCGAATATCCTGCCCTACAAGATGATAGATATACTTGTCTATATCAGTGTATGGGATATAACTACCACTTGGAACGTTATCTCCATGAATGTCAATGATGGCAAACTCCTTAAATGGAGCTTTAAGTGTCAAATTGAATTGATTTCTGCTATTGCCAGTTGGTATCAGAGTAAAACGCAGATGATGAGGTTCAGAGCAATTCTCTTTCTTAAAAGTCCAAATACTATTGGCCTTTCTTTGCCCCTCATCAGAGGTTACACGACCATGAGCCCATGATATTTTAATATCACAAGTGTCTTGGTCTGCTTTTACGACTTTTATATTCAATCCGTCGCCCACGTTGATAAATTTGGTGGGTGTAACGAACATTCCGGGTTCTCCAATGGCGCGAGCATATATCTCGCCAAATGATGGAGTGAGTGACCATGTAGTTTGGAATTTGTTACGATATTGAATATTATCAGTCCTCACAGATTTCGTTCCATTTTCCGTATCTATCGACAACACGAAACGACAAGAAGATGCGTCGTATAGTTGCTCAACGACATCAGGAAGATGTATTGGGTGGGATTGCAATTCAGTCCAACTCATTGCAGTATCTTTGCTGAATGTAATCTTACCATCATGACTTCTAAGAACAATATCACCAACATAGTTCTCAGGCAATGAAATGCCCAACAACTTGTTGCCGTCATTTTCACGTTCCCATAGGAACTTGATAATTTCAAACTGTTCTGAATTCTCAATCTCCCATTCTTTAGGGAATAGAATTAGGGATTTGTCCGTGCCCAAGTGGTTTCCCAAAACATATTTATTATCTTTATTGAGATAAAGAATATGGGGCACAGTCATATCCAATGTGTCTGATATGTGCGCTTGTGCGTTGTCGTCAATATAAACAGAGATTACATCGTCGTGATAGTATGGATGCTTGCTAAAAACGGTGTAACGACAGAAGTTGTTGACAAACTCAAAAGTATCAACGATATTTCCATTCTTGTGAACCCTAGTAAGAAAGTATCGTTTACCCAGTAATTGATTATCCTCAAGAAACACTTGTGGTAAGCGTTGCATGCCTTTTACCACATATTTAGTGCTTATTTTCTTTTCAACGAAATCAACAGTAAATTCCCAGTCAAGAGAGAACGGATGTGCTTGCTTTTGGGGGTCTACTTGCTCTGTAAGCTTTATAAGATATATAAACCAACCGTTGTTTTCGTTCTCACAGTAAAAAGGCATTAACTTATAACATTTAGTTTCAATACCTTGAATAAGTTGGTCACAGTATTCTTTCAGACTGTTACTTTGCTGAGCAATAACTCCAAGATTTAACTCGTCAAAGTCAACATGACGGCGCACCAACCTTCGCGTAAACCTATCCCAAACAGAGTTGGTTACATTACCAGTGACTAGTTTCATGGGTAGTCCGCCTTGATAAAGCATATCATTCAAAGGGTCAACTCGCCCTCCCATATATTGCTCAATATTCAAGTCTCTTGCACCATCAACAGCAGCTGAATATAAAAAGTCTATTAGCTCATGGTTATAAGTGACAGTGTTCAGCCCTTCATAGACCATTTGTTTGCTATGTGGGCCGTCTTTATATTCTCTGCGCCAATATTCAGCAAAGAAAAGTGCCGCTTCTTTTTTTAGGCTAGTGAATGGGTTGCTAAAATGATATGGCCGAGATAAAGCTTTTAACTTTAACTCTTCACGTAGTTCCTCAAACTCTCTTTGAGTTAGTTTTAACTTCCACAAAGGGAGTGGACATTTCGACTTATTGCGGGCAGCAAGTATTTTCTTAAAAACAGCCATTTTTACAACAAGAATAATTAAGGTGAACCAAGCATAGCCCCACCATAAAACAAAAATTTAGCGCGAGAACCGATGTTGTCCACAAAGTTGGAAAGCAACATGCGCTACAATTTATAAATTCTTGCAAAAAACTATGCCAAAAACAGCGTTTTGCTGAAATTTTGGCAAAGGTAGTGAATTTTGTTGGGATTTCCAAGCAGCGTGATGGAAAAATGGTGCGTTAGAGCGCAAAATATCGGAAAAATTAGGAATTTCCAGAAATGTTTCGTATCTTTGCGGTTCAAGTTCGTTGCAGGA
>Ga0310695_10011392_pt1 | contig 12717 bp, 11 predicted proteins | sample RumenRJG_04DNA_FD_203882 | JGI IMG/M metagenome (GOLD analysis project Ga0310695, IMG submission 203882) | Bovine rumen microbial communities from Lethbridge, Alberta, Canada - RJG_04 (v2) (version 2) | ecosystem: Host-associated > Mammals > Digestive system > Stomach > Rumen | place: Canada...
TTTGTCACTTTTTAAGAAAAACTGCCGGCAGCTTTTCTCAGATACCGGCAGTTTAAAGTGTGTTCAGCATTAGCCGCTGAGTCCCGGAAGCCATGTAACGAATCCAGGAACGTATGTGATCAGGAAGAGTACGATCAGCAGCGGAATAAGGAAAGGAATAACCGCTTTATACATCTCTTCGATTCTGATCTTTGCTGTCTTCGCGCAGATGAACAGGCTCGTTCCTACAGGAGGTGTGCAGAGTCCGATCATCAGGTTGAGTACCAGTACTACACCAAGGTGTACAGGGTCGATACCGAATGAGCCCATCAGAGGGATCAGGAACGGTACAGTGATCGTCATAACAGCAAGAGCTTCCATGAACATACCGATGATCAGGAACGCGATGTTCAGGATCAGCAGCATGATGTACTTGTTGTCTGTCAGGCTTGTCAGCACGTGAGACAGAGCGTTGGTCATGCCCATCATGGTTACGAGCCATGAGAATGCAGCAGCACCGCAGATGATGTTGAGGATTCCTGCGCCGTCAGCAACGGACTGCTTGAGAGCCTCATAGATCTCCCTGAGTGTCATACCCTTGTAAAGGATAACTGACAGGAAGAAAGCATATACTACAGCGATACATGCAGCTTCTGTCGGCGAGAAGATTCCGGTCCAGATACCGCCGATGATGATAACCGGTGTCATCAGGGACAGGAAAGCTTCCTTAGTAGCTACGAGCAGCTCCCTGCCGTTGAATTTTCTTGTCGGATAGTTTCTCTTCTTGGAGATCATGAATACCAGGATACTTGTAGCAAGAGCAAGCAGCAGTCCAGGTACGATGCCTCCTACGAAGAGGATACCTACAGGAACCTCTGTCATCATTCCGTATACGACCATAGGGATCGAAGGCGGGATGATAGGTCCGATAGTAGCGCTCGCGCATGTTACTGCAGCGGAGAAGTCAGGGTCAAAACCGTCATCGATCATGGCGTCGACCTCGATCTGTCCGAGTCCGCCGGCGTCAGCAACAGCCGATCCGCTCATTCCGGAGAATACGATAGAAGCAAGTACGTTAGCGTGTCCGAGCCCGCCCGGGATCCATCCGATCGCAGCCGAGCATGCCCGGAATATTCGTCGTGTTATACCTCCGGTATTCATCAGCTTGGCCGCCAGTATGAAGAACGGGATGGCCAGAAGCGTATACGACGATGCATTTCCTATCATTCGGTGTACGATAGCAGTCGGCTCAAACTGGCCTGTTACGAAGGCTGTTACCATCGCGGATATAGCCAGCGAGAATCCGATCGGTACACCCATGATCATGAGGATCAGGAAGACTCCCATGATCAGAATTACCATTTTTAACATAATTTATTTCCCTCCTGATCCTAGTTCTCTGCAGCAGCTGCCTCAGGTGCAGTTTCTGCCTCTGCAGCCTTGATTCTCTTGTAGCCTACATTGACTATCTGGAACAGCGAGAAGAGTGCTCCGATCGGGAAAGGCATGTAGAAGAGGCCTTTTGGGATCGGGACAGTCTGGTACATCGTATGCATAGCGTTCTGTATGATCGAGATCGACAGGATTCCTGCTATTACAAGGAATACAAAACAGAACATATCCATTGCTGTCAGCCAGATTGCGCGCATTTTAGGCTCGAATCTGTTGGATACGAAGGTCAGTCTCATGTGCTCATCATTATGGAATGTCATGGACATGCCGATGAAAACGATCCAGGACAGGCATACGAGTGTGATCTCATACTGCCATGCTACCGGACTGTTGAATGCAAAACGGCTGATGACTGACCATGTAATCAGGAGGATAAGGAATACCATCATGGCTACAGTGATAGCCGATGCGATATTATTGATCACCTCACAGATTTTGTCAAATTTCTTCATAAGTGTGATTCCTCTCTTGATTATCCGCGGGCCGGGGAAGCGGCTGCTCCCCGGCCCAGATAAGGTCTTTTTTTAAGGTGCTTTTACCTCAGGTTTTAAGATTTTAAACTATGCTATTCAGCCATCTTCTCTCTGATGCGGTTTACGAGATCTTCAGCCCAGTCATTCTCTGCATATAAGTCATCATATACAGATGCTGTAGCTTCCTTAAGAGCGTCGATGTCAGGATTTGTTACTTCCATACCAGCTTCCTGGAGCTCCTTGAGCTGCTGATCCTGGCTGTCTACGATAGCCTGTCTGTGCTCATCACCGAACTTCTTAGCAGCTTCCTTGAGGAGGTTCTGAACATCTTCAGGATACTTTTCCCATGAAGTCAGGGAGAAGATCATGTTCTTGCACTCATACTTGTGGTTTGTCATAGCGAGGTACTTCTGAACATCCTGGAAGTTGTTAGCGTGGATGTTGGATATAGGGTTCTCCTGACCATCGAATGTACCCTGCTGGAGAGCGAGGTACAGCTCGGAGAATGCAAGAGGTGAAGGCGAAGCGCCGAGTGCCTCGAAGATAGCGATTGTCATAGCATCCTCAGGTGTACGGATCTTGAGTCCCTTGAAGTCATCCGGTCCGTTCAGAGGTCTCTTGGAGTTTGTTGTCTGACGGAGACCGTTCTCCCAGTAAGCGAGCTGGATCATGTTGTGATCAGCAAGGTCAGCAACGAGCTCTTCACCGATTTCGCTGTCAAGAACTTTGTATACGGATTCATAATCCTCGAAGAGGAACGGAAGTCCGAGTGTATTGATCTTAGGTGCGAGCTTAGCTTCCTCACCCTGAGGGATCATCATGGCATCGAGTGATCCCATCTCGACCATCTCAGCCATCTCTGCGTTGGATCCGAGCTGCTCTGCTGCGTAGATGTCTACTGTTACAGCGCCGCCGGACTGCTCCTCAACATAAGCCTTGAAGTTCTCAAGAGAAACATGGATAAGGTTGGATGTGGTGTCACTGTGGCCGATCTTGATTGCAAAAGTCTGGCCGCCGGCAAATTCATTGGAGTCTGCAGCTTCGCCGCTGTCTGATGAACCACCACATGCTGCAAGTGCAAATACCATTACAGCTGCCATCATGAGAGCTAATAATTTCTTCTTCATTGTTTCCTCCATTCGTTGACTTGTCTAAGTCAAATTAAACCTAATGATTTGCATAGTCTTTGCGGTTTCTTTTACGAAACCTTCAGTTTCCCTTTCCCTGTAGAAATCAGCACCTCCTTTCCATGAGCTCGGTCTCGAAATAAGTCTCTCTGACTTTTTCACTGAGATCCTCCTCGTTACCTTGCTTTATGGCGTCGAGCAAAACGGTGTGAGCTTCATACAGCTTCCGCCCTTTGCCCTGTTTTATCATCGATGAAACAGTTTCATATCTCACGGCATAGGTAAGTGTTCTGACGACTTTGTTTATCTTGTCAGCCATTGCATTCTTTCCCATTTCTGAGATCGTGTCGTGAAATCTGTCGTCTGCCTCAAAGAATGCTTTGATTGCCTCCTCATCGGTGCCCCCGAGAGTGGCTTCCATTTCGCGAAGCCTCTGTTCCAGTTCTGCTACCTCTTCCTTATCGTGGTGTTTAATTGCAAGTCGCAGAAGTCCGGCTTCGGTCATCTCTCTGAGCTCCATCAGATTGTCGAAAGAATCCTGATTGAGGATGATGCCGTAAACCATAGGGTCTATCATGCTCTCCTCGAACCCGCTGCATACGAACGTACCTTCATGGCGCTTGCTCTCAAGCACTCCCAGGTAAGTCAGGATCTTGATCGCTTCTCTGATGCTGCTTCTTGCCACACCCAGAGAATCAGCCAGTTCAGGCTCAGTCGGGATCTTGTCCCCCGGCTTCAGCTCTCCCCTTCTCATTCCCTCGGTGAGGCGGTTTATTACACTCTGTACAACTGATTCTTTTTTCAAGCTGGCGAGATATGATGGCTTCTGTACCATATCTTTTCCTCTCTGTCTTTATCCATCCGGCTGACTGACGGTCTTCCGCAGCCGGGCAAAATCGACTATTCAAGTGTGATATGTGCCGGTACCCCTCCGGCAAAATGCGGCTGCAGTTCTCCGATGATCAGCGGTCTTGCATAAGTGATGAATTCGTCGCTTACATAAGTACCATCGTTGATGATCCAGCTCTGCGGCACTTTGCGTTCTACATTGGCGATTTCATGGATGTCAAACTGGCTGTACTCGACTATGTATGGCTTTCTTGAAGTGACCTGGATGGTGACCATCATTCCGGTATTTCCTTCCATTGCCTTCTTTGCTGCAAGATAGCCTGCGCCGTAAGCCTCGTCTGCATCTGTAAGTGATGTCAGATGTGCTGCGCATCTCTGAAGAGTTGAGAACTCTATTGAGCGTGCCTTGAACTCTGTCTCTGCAGTGATCATGGATGCGAGGTATGAGCCTACTCCCGACAGCTGCTTGTGACCGAAAGCATCAAGCTTTCCGGATTCGCCCTCAATCTCGCAAACAAATCTTCCGTCTGCAAGTTTTATCCCTTCTGATACTGCGATGACGATAGAATGTTTCTTCTTCGCGAGCTCCTTGACCCTCTTCATGAAGTCTTTAGGATCAAATGCAACTTCAGGCAGATAGACGAGATCCGGTCCGTCGCAGTCTGGTCCCTTGGACAGCATCGATGCTGCTGTCAGCCATCCTGCGTGTCTTCCCATGATCTCTACGATAACTATGTTGGTTCTAGCTGCTCCATACACTGCGTTGTCTCTGATGATTTCTTTCATCGATGCAGCGATATACTTTGCTGCTGATCCGAATCCAGGGCAATGGTCTGTCATAGGCAGATCATTGTCGATGGTCTTCGGAATACCCATGAATTTCTGAGACTTGTTGTGAGTTGCGGCATAATCTGACAGCATTTTGACTGTGTCCATTGAGTCGTTGCCGCCGTTGTAGAGAAGGTATTCGATGTTGTACTTTTCCAGTATCCCGAACAGCTTCTCGTATACTGCTTCATTTCCCTCGATCTCAGGGAGCTTGTATCTGCAGGATCCGAGGAATGCAGAAGGGGTCCTTCTCAGAAGAGCGAGATCCTGTGACGTTTTGATATGGTCATTAAGATCAACGATATCCTCTTTAAGAAGCCCCTCTATTCCGCAGTGCATGCCATATATCTTTTTGACGCCTGCATCTCTTGCCGCCTCGATCACTCCTGCGAGACTTGAATTGATTACTGCCGTCGGTCCCCCTGACTGTCCGACAATGATGTTTCCTTTTATTTTCATATTTAAAGCCCTTTTCTGTTCCTGTGTTTTCAGGCCCGCGGGATGCTGACCGCATCCCGCTGATCTTATTTGCCTGAAAGATATGTAAGGAGTTCTGTCTTAAGTGCCCCTCCGGTCAGAGTGTGCGGCACATAAGGAGCATTGTGCCGCAGCTTCCCTGCCGTTGTGCGAGAGTGGCAAATATGAATTCTGTATTATGCTCTACTGAAGAGCCTCAGCTGTAGCTACGATGTTCTCAACTGTGATGCCGTTCTTGGCGAGCAGTCTCTCATAAGGAGCAGACTCACCGAACTGATCCTGGATACCGATTCTCTTTACGATACCCTTGCCCATCTCAGCAGCAACTTCGCATACAGCACTTCCGAGTCCGTTGATGATGTTGTGGTCTTCTACTGTGATGACCTTGCCGATCTCCTCTACGCATGCCTTTACTGCATCAACATCAAGAGGCTTGATTGTGTGCATATCGAGTACTCTTGCGGAGATTCCCTTTGCCTCGAGCTCCTTCGCAGCCTTGATAGCGAGGGATACTGTATCTCCGTTAGCGATGATAGCTACATCTTTACCATCCTGGATCTGATATGCCTTGCCGATCTCGAACTCTACGTCCGGTCCGTAAACCTGCTCCATAGCATCTCTTGTGAATCTCAGGTACATTGGTCCGTAAGTCTCAGCAGCTGCTCTTACCAGCTTGCGTGCCTGGTTGTAGTCAGCAGGCATCATGATCGAGATGTTAGGAATAGTTCTGAGGATACCCATATCCTCGATAGCCTGGTGGGATGCACCGTCGTTAGCCGGTGTGAATCCGCCGTGTGAGCATGCGATCTTGACGTTGAGGTTGGTGTAGCAGATCTCCTGTCTGATCATCTCGCAGATTCTCATTGAACCGAATGCTGCGTATGTTACTACGAAAGGAATCTTGCCGCATGTTGCGAGTCCTGCAGCTACTGCAGCACCGTTCTGCTCAGCGATACCTACGTTGATGTACTGATCAGGAAGCTCTTTTCTGAAGTCCTGAGTCTTGCAGCTCTTGCCGATATCTATGTCCAGAACGACTACTTCCGGATGGTCTTTACCAACCGCTACGATTTCGTCACCAAATCCGTTACGGGTAGGGATCTTTTTCAGTTCACTCATCTTAATGTCCTCCTGTTATATCAGCTGAGCCTTGAGCTCTTCCATTGCCTGTGCATACTGTTCATCGTTAGGAGCAACTCCGTGCCAGCCTACCTGATTCTCCATGAAGCTTACGCCCTTGCCCTTGACTGTCTTTCCGATGATAGCCTTAGGGTTGCCGTTCTGAGCTTCGTCTGAGTAGCACCAGTCGAGAGCTTTGCAGACTTCTTCCATGTCATTTCCGTTGATGTAGCATACGTCCCAGCCGAATGCCTTGAACTTCTCGCCGAGGTCTCCGTTAGGCATGATCTCGTCGCATGGTCCGTCAAGCTGCAGACCGTTGTCATCAACGAATACGATGAAGTTATCGAGCTTATACTTGTTGGCTGTGTTAGCGCCTTCCCAGATGATTCCTTCCTGAGCTTCGCCGTCTCCGAGTACGCAGAAGACCTTGTAGTCCTTCTTGTTCATCTTTCCGCCGAGAGCCATTCCTGCTGCGCAGGCCATGCCCTGTCCGAGGGAACCTGTGGAGATGTCGATGCCAGGGCACTTGATCATTGAAGGGTGTCCCTGCAGAGGGGATCCTTCTTTACGGAGTGTGTCGAGAACTTCCTCAGGGAAGAATCCGAGTGTTCCGAGACATGCATACTGGATCGGACATACGTGGCCCTTGGAGAGGACCATTCTGTCTCTGTCTTCCCACTTCGGGTTCTCAGGATCTACATTCATATACTTGAAGTAGCATGCTGTTACGAACTCAGCGGCCGACAGGGATCCGCCCGGATGACCGGACTGTGCCTTGTAGATCATGTCTACGACCTTCATGCGCATCTCTGTTGCTTTGTTCTTGAGGTCTTTCATAGAAATGTCGTTCATGTGTTTCTCCTTTTTTTATGTGGTGAAATAGGATATCGTGTGTTGCTACTGACTCCGTAATGCATGTCTGTTGTCTGTTTAGTTCTGACCGTGTGTCAGATTGTCCTTTGTCAGACATTGTTACGTAGTGCAATGTTATATTGTTTTTTCAGATATCGCAATCTGAAATATTTATTTAACAAAACCTCGTCTTTTCCCCTGTGCCTGTGCAGCGATCAGCCCTTTGACCAAGCTGTCGCCGCGCATGACAGTAAGGGAAAAATTTGTAAGGAGATTAATCTGTTTTGTGTGCTGCTGCCGGTTTTCTGTCTGGAGCGGACCTTCTTTATTTTCTTCCTAGGATGAATCCCAGCACCAGAGCTGCGACCAGCATTCCTGCCGTTCCCAGTGCAAGGTTCCTTGCACCTGCTGCCGTGACTATGAACATCGGCGCTATCGTCAGGTAGAAGTTCTGTGTACTTATCTGCCACAGCGGTGTAGCCGCTACCAGATTAGGACCTGCGTCTGTCTCAAGCTCAGGATCGGATATCTTCAGGAGCATCATTCCTGTAGCTGTCGATCCGGTCCATGCTCCGAACATTACCATTGCATTCTCGAGCCAGTTCTCTTTGAGCCACAGCTTTGGCAGTATCATCAGGATCACAGTTGTCAGGATCAGTCCGACAAGTGATATCGACAGGATAGCGCTTGCGTTATTCATGATAACGTCCAGCTTCATCGTTGCTATGGCTGTGATGATCAGATACTCAAGTGCCAGATTTCCGATGTGGGCAAGTGACTCATTATCTATAAACTCCGCTGCCGGTGTCTTCTTGACCACTACCCCGAATACCAGAGATACCAGGATCGCAGGTACGTAGATAGCGAAGCCTGAGAACAGCGGTACCATGTGCAGGATCTTCAGAAGTCCGTATGCCACCAGCATGATCCCCATCACGATGCCGAAATGAAGTGTGATCGGGTCAAAGGCGATGTCTGATGTGTAGGCAGTCATGAACTTGAAACGGTTCTCCCTGGCAAGGATACCTGTGTAGTCTTCCTTGCTGAGGTTGCCTGACTTCTCTGCTGCGCACCAGCCTTTACGGATACCATAGTTCAGGATCGCGATACCTACGATGATGCCGTACAGCATTCCGATAGTTGCATATGTCGTTCCGAATGCGGATGCCTCATCATAGTTCCAGTAACCGAGTGTGTCATAGATACCCGCGATTACCTGAGGTATTCCATGTGCCCCGTAGAATGCTCCGAATGGCAGGAGTGCCGCTCCGTCCGGAAGACCGAACAGCTTGCCCATGCCCATCGCTGACAGCACCTGAGCTGCGATTACGGTTGCTGAGATCAGGAATATCAGGGAGCACTTCTTGATCATCTTCCTGTCGAACTTCAGCGCTATGAACTGTGTTACGAAGAGGATCGCCAGAAGCGGATTGGCAAAACCGCTGACATTATCCGACCAATGTATGTAGTACGGGCAGAATTTTCCGAGAACCTCTGAGCCGAGGAGCAGTCCGACCAGTCCGCCGATAACAGCTACCGGTATGAACATCTTCTGCAGGATGCCCACCTTAGCTCTCAGAAACAGGCCTATAATGAGCAGCATGCTCGCCCAGGCAAAATCCATCAGTATCGTCTCAAACATAACCATTTCCCTCCTGAATCACTCTGTCACTCTTAAACCGGTTACGGCAATCGACCGTCAGTCGGCCGTGGCTGCTATCTCGCGGATCCTTGCAACCAGATTTGCCGTCCAATCATTCTGAAGTTCAAAGTCGGTGTAAACTTCTCTTGTTGCTGTCTTGAAAGCCTCGATGTCCGGATCTTTTATCACAGTCATGCCTGCCTTCTCCAGCTCTTCGATCTGCTTCTCCTCGTCAGCGGCTACCGCATTACGGTGCTCCTGTCCGAAGGTCTTTGCTCCCTCCAGCAGGACTTCCTGTATGTCTTCAGGAAGCTTGTTCCATGTGCTGAGTGAGAATACCAGATTCTTGGATTCGTATTTATGATTGGTGAGAGTCATATATGAATTGACTTCATTTATCTTGCTTGCGTATATGTTGGCGACAGGATTTTCCTGGCCGTCGAAGGTCCCCTGCTTGAGAGCATCGTACGTCTTGCTCCAGGCGAACTTCGTTGTTGATGCTCCGAGCTCACTGAAGATGGCATCTGTCATAGCATCATCCGGGATCCTGATCTTAAGACCATTTACATCGTCCGGAGTCTTCACTTCCCTGACGCTGTTGGTGATCTGCCTCATTCCGTTTTCCCAGAATGCCAGCTGGATCATGTTGTAGTCCTCAAGGCCCTGCGTGAGTCCTTCAGCTACTTCTTCGTCTTCCGTAACAGCCCATGCCTGTTCGTATGATGTGAACAGGAACGGAAGTCCGAGTGTTGCGATCTTAGGTGCGTATGTAGCTTCAACTCCCTGCGGCATCATCATAGCATCGAGCTCGCCGGTCACAAGCTGCTGTGCCATGTCCGTATTGTCCCCGAGTTTCTCATCCGGATACAGTCTTATGATGACCCGTCCGTCAGTCTGCTCTTTGACCCAGTCCGCATAATGCATAAGAGACACATTGATCAGATTGTCCTCTGTATCACTGTGCCCCAGGCGGATAACATACTCTACGCCTGAGTCACCTGATTTGTCTGAACTTCCCGGTATGTTGCATGAGGACAGTGATAAAGCAAGCACCATCAGCACTGCCAGTATCGCTGTGAATCCCTTTCTCATTTTCCCCATCTCGCTCACGTCTCCTCGTTCTTTAAACTGTGTGATTGATCTGTCCGTATCGTATGAAAATGTTATTGTTTTGTCATAATGTCCTTTGTCAGACATTATGATGTAATGCAATATTATCTATTTGCGAATCGTATTGCAACCATTTTCGAAAAATTTGATAGTTTAATATTTTTTTGTCAAAATTCGAAAACCATTTCGCTTTTTCCGGGTCATTCAGACAACAAAATACGGCCCTTTTTCACGAGGGCCGTACTATGTGTAGTTGTAAGGAGTGTGATTTATTATTCAATCTGAAAGGTCATTATCTTCCCAGATAGATTGACTGTTTTGCAAGAACGAGGTTGAGGATCATGTCATTGCATGGTGTAGGGATTCCGTGCTCCTTGCCGAGCTTGGAAACAGCACCGTTGATGATTCTGATCTCTGTCTCGCGGTGATGTGTTACATCCTGTACCATCGAGCTGATAGTCTCATCTGTCTTGCGGGATACATCAAATGCATGCTCGAGAACTTCTTCATACTCGAGTGTGCAGCCGGAAGCGTTTGCAACTGTGATAGCTTCCTTGATCAGCATCTTAGCGAGCTCGTTTGCATACTGATTCTTGGCGATGAATCCGTTAGGAGTCTCAAGAAGCGCGCTGACGCCGTTGATAGCTACGTTAGCTGCCAGCTTGTACCAGATTGCATTGAATACGTTCTCATGTACTTCAGTCTCAAGGCCTGCGATGCGGAATGCTTCAGCAACCTCTTCAACCTTAGCTATAGGAGCCTTAGGTGATCCCATGTTGGTTCCGCCGTAACCTGTGTTTGCAACGTGTCCCGGTGAAATAGGAGTAGCACCGAATGCAGTGTTTCCGATAATGATCTGCTCTTCAGGGATTACCTTAGCGATCTCATCATAGTTGCCGTAACCATTCTGCAGGCACAGTACCATTGTGTGCTCATCTACCATCGGCAGTGCGTTGCGTACAGCAGCCTCAAGATACTGATAGTGAACGAATACTACTAGCAGGTCTACAACGCCGATCTCCTTCGGATCTGTTGTTGCGATTGCAGGATGTACGGCCTTAGTCTGTCCGTCGCCGTGACCAGGGGCAACCATGTCAACGAGGATGCCGTTCTTTTTGATGTTTTCGATTACAGGTTCAAATGTGTCAAGAACACATACTTCATGCTTGGATACGAGATAGCTTGCATAGCAGCTTCCGATAGCGCCGCATCCGACAAATCCGATTCTCATAGTCTATTGTCCTCCGTTTCTCATTCAGTGGAAAAATCTCATTAGTTAGACATATTGACCAACTTTGTCCTTTGTCAGACATAGTTGTGTAACGCAATATTATTACTGAGCTACCGAAATTGCAAGAGAAATTTTGTCTTATGTCCGACAAAATATTTATTTAACGAAAAAAGGGTCTCCGGTTTTTTGGGCGACCCTAAAGATTTTTCGCACTATCCATATAAAAGCCGTTGCTGTCTGCTCCTGTTTTACACCAGCACCAGGTCCGCGAGCATCAGCACCAGTGGCAGAGTGATTATCGATACCAGTGTGGTAATTGCGACAGTCTGGCAGGCATACGGATAGTCGCGGTCGTACAGCTGTGCATACACTGCGACGTTCGCTCCTATCGGAGTGCTCAGCGCTATGAATACGGTCAGCAAAATCTCTATGTTGACCGGGATCAGGCTGAACACGGCCAGCGTTGCGGCAGGTATTATAAGGAGCCTCACGGCGCACAGCTTATACAGCCCGGCAGAGGTGAACAGTTTTCTGAAGTCCGACTGGGCAAGATATGAACCCAGGACTATCATGGCGAGCGGAGCATTCAGCGCGCTGACCCCGCCGAGTGCGGTCGTGACTACATCCGGAAGATGCGTGCTCATATCTGTGAGGAATATGAGCAGGCCGATGCCGATCGCGGCGAAAATAGGATTGACCACCAGATGTCTGATCCCTACTGCCGATTTCTCTCCGGTGAGAAGGCCCACACCGTATGACCACTGCAGCATGTTCATGAGAGCGACCAGCGGAACGATCCAGAATACGGCTTTGTCCCCGAAGGCCGCCTGCACGAGAGGTATCCCTATGAATCCTGCGTTGGAGAAGGCTGCTCCGAAGTGCTCGACAGGCTTGTTCCTGTATATAAGTCTGGCGATGATTATGGAAATTATAAGTCCCGCCACTGTTATGAGCGTGCACTGAAACAGCTCAACGGCCTTGTCCCAGGTCCGCTCTACGCAGAAGCTGTTCACTATAACGGCAGGGATGACCAGCCACACCAGCAGCGACGCTATGTCCCTGCTGCCTTTTATCGTCATCTTCTCGGTCCTGAACATCACATATCCTGCGAACATGTACAGGAACATGACTACCGTCTGCCTGAATACGATCAATGCGATTTCCATCTAGGTTCTCCGTCCCTTTCCCCTCTTCATCAGCCACGGTATATTCCGTGCCGTGACAGTTGCTCATAATCATATTCTTTACGCATGATGTTTTCAAGAAGCAAAAAATCCGGCCATAATGGCCGGATCGTTTTGCGTATATGTGTCATATGACCGGAAGCGCCGGTTTTGCACTACTTGGTTCCGAAGATCCTGTCTCCTGCATCTCCGAGGCCGGGTACGATGTATGCGTTCTCGTTCAGATGATCATCCTTTGCTGCGATATAGATGTCTACATCCGGGTGTGCCTTGGTCAGAGCTTCGATTCCTTCAGGTGCTGCGATAAGGAACATGAGGCTGATGTCCTTTGCTCCTCTCTTCTTGACGAAGTCAACAGCTGCGATAGCGCTTCCGCCTGTAGCGAGCATAG
>Ga0310695_10011395_pt1 | contig 12715 bp, 12 predicted proteins | sample RumenRJG_04DNA_FD_203882 | JGI IMG/M metagenome (GOLD analysis project Ga0310695, IMG submission 203882) | Bovine rumen microbial communities from Lethbridge, Alberta, Canada - RJG_04 (v2) (version 2) | ecosystem: Host-associated > Mammals > Digestive system > Stomach > Rumen | place: Canada...
CACCGTTTGAGCCTTGACGAGAAGAGTTAGCAGTAGTAAGGCCGTTGTCAGCATCAGCCTTTTCCTAGTCATAAGTCTTAATATGTTTTTGTGTAGTCTAGTTATTTCTTCAGCAGATTAGCCACCCAGAGAATGACCACCGCACCGATAATGGCTGTTCCCAGTTGTCCCAGAAGACCACCCCACTCGATGCCCAGCATGCCAAAAATCCAACCGCCCAGCAGTCCGCCAAACAGACCCAGCAGCAGGTTCATCAGGAAGCCAAAGCCTCCACCTTTCATTAACTTGCCGGCACAAAAACCAGCCAAACATCCAATGATAATTGATAATATCAGTCCCATAATACTTATTTATTGTAATAATTCACCGCAAAGATACACATAATTTGAAAAAAATGCGTAACTTTGCGACAAAATTAACTCTAAAACAAAAAAATTATGCAAAGTGACCCCAAACAGTGCCTTTATTGCACGAACAATGAGACCCTACACAATCTGATGATTGAGTTTGCAACCCTGCGTGTTTCACGCGCCTTCCTCTTTAAGGAGCAGACCTATCGTGGACGTTGCCTCGTGGCATACAAAGACCACGTGAACGACCTGAACGAACTGAGCGATGAGAACCGCAACGCCTTTATGGCTGATGTGGCGCAAGTGACGCGTGCTATGCAAAAGGCCTTCAACCCTGAAAAGATTAACTATGGTGCATACAGTGACAAGTTGTCGCACCTGCACTTCCACCTGGCTCCTAAGTATGTAGATGGACCCGACTACGGAGGCACGTTCCAGATGAATCCAGGCAAAGTGTATCTCTCTGATGCAGAATACGCAGAGATGATTAACAAAATCAAGGCAAACCTGTAACGGTTAACGGTTTATTGGTTAATGTTTAACGGTTATTGGTTATTGTTTATTGTTTAACGGATAAAATATCATGGCAATAGTAAAACCATTCAAAGGAATACGCCCACCGAAGGAATTGGTGGAGCAGGTTGAGAGTCGTCCTTACGACGTGCTGGACTCAGAAGAAGCACGTGCAGAGGCTGGCGATAACGAAAAAAGTCTGTATCACATCATCAAACCCGAGATTGACTTCCCCGAAGGCACGTCAGAGTATGACCCACGTGTCTATGAGAAGGCTGCCGAGAACTTCCAGAAGTTCCAGGACAAGGGCTGGCTGGTGCAGGACGACAAGGAACATTATTATATATATGCCCAGACCATGCAGGGCAAGACGCAGTACGGACTGGTGGTGTGCGCCCATACCGACGATTACCAGAAAGGTAATATCAAGAAGCACGAGCTGACCCGTCGCGACAAGGAGGAAGACCGCATGAATCACGTGCGTGTGAACAATGCCAACATCGAGCCCGTGTTCTTTGCCTATCCTGACAATGCCGTACTGAACGAGCTGATTATGCGCTATGCTGCCACGAAACCTGAGTACGACTTCATCGCACCCATCGACGGATTCCGTCATCAGTTCTGGATCATTGACAATGACAAGGACACAGAGACCATCACCGCTGAGTTTGCCAAGATGCCAAGTCTGTACATCGCTGACGGACACCACCGTTCAGCAGCTGCTGCCCTCGTAGGTCAGGAGAAACAGAAGCAGAATCCCAACCATCGTGGCGACGAGGAGTACAACTTCTTCATGGCAGTATGCTTCCAGGCTTCGCAGCTGACTATCCTGGACTACAACCGCGTAGTGAAAGACCTGAACGGACTCTCGTCGGAGGAGTTCCTGGCTGCCCTGCAGGTGAACTTCACCGTAGAAGACAAAGGTACTGACATCTACAAGCCTCAGCAACTACATGAGTTCTCGCTCTATCTGGACGGACATTGGTTCAGCCTGAAGGCCAAGGAGGGCACTTACGACAATACTGACCCCATCGGCGTACTGGATGTCGATATCTCTAGCCGACTGATTCTGGACGAGATACTGAACATCGGTGACCTACGCTCGTCGAAGCGCATTGACTTCGTAGGTGGACTGCGTGGACTGGGCGAACTGAAACGCCGTGTAGATTCCGGTGAGATGCGTGCCGCACTGGCCCTCTACCCCGTCACCATGCAACAGATTATGGACATTGCCGACTCGGGTAAGATCATGCCTCCGAAGGCAACGTGGTTCGAGCCGAAACTGCGCTCAGGACTAGTGATTCATAAATTGGTATAACTAGATTCTCTAGAACTCCTAGAATATCTTGAACATCTAGAAGAACTAGAAAAAGCATGACTGACGAGTTCAAGACGATAGCAACCACTAGCGAGGGCTACTACACTGAAAAGCGTAGTAAGTTCCTCGCTTTTGCCCATCACGTGCAAACCGTTGACGAGGTGAAGGACATTATAGCCCAGTATCGCAAGAAATACTATGATGCGCGCCACGTGTGCTATGCCTATATGCTGGGCGCTGAGCGTCTGGAGTTCCGAGCCAACGACGACGGAGAACCTTCATCGACAGCCGGCAAGCCCATCCTGGGACAAATCAACAGCAACGAACTGACAGATATCCTCATTGTTGTTGTTCGCTACTATGGTGGCGTCAACCTGGGCACCAGCGGACTTATTGTTGCCTATCGTGAGGCTGCCGCTGACGCCATAGCCCACGCCAATATCGAGACGCGCCAAGTGGAAGATATCGTGAAATACTCGTTTGCCTATCCGCAGATGAACGATGTGATGCGCATCGTGAAAGACATGAATCCTCGCATCATCTCACAAACCTACGACAACACGTGCGAGATAGTGTTGTCCATCAGAAAAAGCGAAGCCGAACAGCTTCGCAACAGATTAAATAGTCTGCTATAGACAGACTAGAGATTCCAAATTGTCTAGAAAACTAGAATTCAAGGTAAGCAGCGCACATCTCTGCACAGCGTTCACCATCCACCCCTGCAGAAACGATTCCTCCGGCATAGCCGGCACCCTCGCCACAGGGAAAGAGCCCCTGCAAACGGACATGCATCAAGGTATCATTGTTGCGGACAATGCGGACGGGACTGGAGGTGCGCGTCTCCACACCAATCACCACAGCCTCGTTGGTGAGGAATCCGTGACTGGACTTGCCAAACTGTTTGAAACCTTCCTGCAGACGATGGCTGATAGCCTGGGGTAGCCAAAAGTGCAGAGGCGAGGAGATGAGTCCTGGGGCATAGGAGGAACGAGGCAGATCATAGCTCAGACGCTTATTGACAAAGTCTGCCATACGCTGTGCTGGTGCCGTTTGGCGCATATTGCCCTGTTGCCAGCAGTTACGTTCCAACTCTTCCTGGAAGTGCATGACGCGTAATGCGTCATTACCCTCAATGTCTTCAGGTCGCAATTCAACCACCATACCACTGTTACTCCACTGACCACCACGATTCGAGGGCGACATGCCATTGACGACTATCTGCTGTTTGTCAGTAGCAGCAGGGATGACGAAGCCACCAGGACACATGCAGAAGCTGTAAACACCGCGCCCGTCAACCTGTGTGACAAACGAGTATTCAGCTGCAGGCAGGTACTTCCCTCTACCCTGCTTGTTATGGTATTGTATCTGGTCGATAAGCATGGAAGGGTGTTCCAAACGGACTCCTACGGCTATTCCCTTCGCTTCTATCTCTATGTTGCTCTCTGCCAGATAGCGATAGACATCACGGGCGGAATGACCTGTAGCGAGAATGACAGGGCCTTTATATTCCTTGTCAGCTGTGGCACAACCAACTACACGATTGTCTTCCAGCAGCAAATGTGTCATCTTGGTCTGGAAATGTACCTCGCCACCACAACGAAGAATGGTGTTGCGCATGTTTTCAATGACACGTGGCAACTTGTCCGTACCGATGTGTGGATGGGCATCGGCCAGGATATTCGTCGAAGCACCATGCTGACAGAAAACGTTGAGAATCTTCTCGATGTTGCCGCGTTTCTTACTGCGGGTATAGAGCTTACCATCAGAGTAAGCACCAGCCCCTCCCTCGCCAAAGCAGTAGTTGCTCTCTGGGTCAACTTGCTGGGTCTTGGTAATCTGCGACAAGTCTTTCTTGCGCTCATGTACATCCTTACCACGTTCCAGCACAATAGGACGCAAGCCTAGCTCTATCAGTCGGAGGGCTGCAAACAATCCACCAGGACCAGCACCCACGACAATGACTTGTGGCTTACCGCTGACATCAGGATACTCAACTGGTGTGAACTCGTCGGCCTGTGGCTGTTCGTTGATATAGACTCGTACTTTTAAGTTGACAAAGATGGTACGCTGGCGGGCATCAATGCTACGACGCAGAATGCGCACACTCGTCACCGTACGGACATCAAATCCGTACTCATCTGCCAGCCACATACGCAGCGACTGCTCATTGGCAGCCACTTGGGGCAGTACTCGAACCTGATACTCCTGTATCATTCCTGCTTAAAGAGGTCGTTGATTTCCTCGTCAATCTCGTCCTCGTCGAACCATTTGTACAACTTCTCCTTGGCCTTGGTCTGAATGTCTGGATCGATGTCCGTCCATACTTTCTTCAACACAAAGAGCAACACAGCTAGGTCGTCCGACAGTCCGGCAATGGGAATGGCGTCGGGAATCACGTCCAAAGGACTGATCATGTAGCCCAACGCGCCAATAATCATGGCCTTATTGGCTGTGCTCACCTTGTCGCTTTGCAAGGTATAGTAAAGGATAAGTGCTGCATACACCAACTTAGCACCTGCACGCTTGGCGATGCTGGAAATCTTCTCCACAAAGTCCGTCTGTGAGAACTTGTTGGCATAGTTCATAAAATCGGGTAATTCCATCTTATTTTTTTATTTACTATTTGACTATTTGACTATTTGACTCATTTATTCTGATGACACGGATGCCCGTATGGGTCTTATGCTTTCCTAAATATTGACGAAGCGTCATGGGTTCTGTCACCACTTTATGGTGCAACTGCGAGGCGTTGAGCAGATGGAGTCCATCCTTTTGCCAGACAGCAAATCCCAGATGGGCTATCTCCAAGCCCTTCTTGTTGCAGGTAATGGCGATGATGTCGCCATTACGAACGGTCTTGCGCATCAGCTTGGTATTCCTGACCTCCTGTTTAGGAATATAACGGAACATCTTGCCTGTCAATTTCTGCTCTTGCTGGCGAATCTCCTTCACCAGCGAGGGGTTCGCCTTCAAGGCCTTATAATAGTTGGGATGCTGACTCATGAAATCGGCACTGACACGCTGAACAGCCGTAAAGGGAGGATTGGGTTGCTGTATCTCGCTGACCAGTCCCATCTGTTGCTTATCTAATATCCAGTCGGTAAAATAGTGCAGACGACTGGGATAGCCATCCAACACGCCCTGTCGATAGCGCAGGGTGCGAAGCATCTGCAGATAGTCTGCCCACTGGCGTTTCTCCTGCTGTACGCAAAGCGTTAAGGCTGTCACCGTTTCCACCAGCGTGGTACAGTCCAGTTCCCGCGTGTTCACCACCAATTGTTCCAGGTCGTTTACCTCCAAGGTGTGTGCCACATAGGGAATGCCCTGAAACTGACGGGCAAACCAAAGCGTAGAAGCTTGCTGGGGTGCCTCTTTCAGCAGTTTACAAATGGTCAGACTATCAGCCTGCGTGTATGTCACCTGAGCCGACAAGGTCAGACACATCAGCAGACTTATGATTCCTAGGATATATTTCTTCATACCTATTTCTTCTTTTTATATTGTGACCTAAGTCCAAAATTATAACCGATAAAGAGACACACCTCACCCAACACGTTGTTGGCTACGAACCTATCTTGTTTATATCTATAGGTACGCACAATGGCATTGGCTCCCGCATACCATCTGGTATTGTTATAGACCAAGCCGAAGCGTCCGATAGCATCTACATTGAAGTTATTCACATCGAAACCGCCTTTGTCGTCATTAGCTGTCTCACCACGACTTTTCTTATAGGCCAAGGCAACCGAACCACTGGCGCAGAACAAACAGTTGCGTGCAAACACCCAGTTGTAGGCATAGCCCACAGAGGCGTTGATATTATAGTACTTCACCGAGTTGAACATCAAGGCGCTGTCCAGTTTTACCTTTTGCGCACCATAGCGCTCGTCAATCAACTGCTGGAACTTCTCATGGTCAAACTCCAGACTGTTGTTCATATATCCGATGCCTGCCATCCACGAACCACAGCTTATCTTCTGGCAAGTGCTTTGCGCAAAGGCTGCTGGATAGGAGAATCGCTGGTGGTTGAAAATGTAGTACAGACTAACACCTGTTGTTCCCACATTGATTCCGTCAAACGGCACGTCTTCCAACAGACGCTCATTAACTCCCTTGCCCAAATTCACCTCACGCAGCATGTAGTCATTCTGGGTGTGGTGATAATACACATCGGCACCTATCTGTGCACTGTATATACTGGCATCGATGCCTTTCCATCCTGAGCCTCCCAGGTTAAAACTGATGTTCCTCAAATCGACGGTATAGCCCAGAAATACCCAGCGCCATCCGAAATAAGGACCCACCTTGAAGATGTGACGGGGCGAGAATGCCACCAACTGGCCGTCACTGCCCGTCGTACTCAGGCGGTAGAAATCCCAGGCATAGCGTCCTAACAACATCACGGACCAGTTGTAATGCTGTGGCTCTACATAATTCTCGTCAATATAGCTGAAGCCACGAATAGTACGACGCAACCAACTCAGTTCCTTTTTCTTCGGTTCCTTAGTTTCCGGTTCCTTGGGCTGATCCACCGTCAAGGTGTCAGTAGCCGCTGCTCTGACACTCGTTACCATCATCAATACTATCGTCAGAATCAGTCGCATTGCTCAGAATTTCCCTAAGATTCGGTCCAACACCCAGTTGACGGGCGTAGCCGACACGCTGGTACACTCACAGATGGCCAAGCCCTGCAAGTGCTCACAGACTTTCTTGATAATGGGATATTGCACATAGGGAGGGTTAGGAACCGTAATGGTCTGAGTCCCCTCGCTGGTATGCAGTTTGATGGGTTGATAGTCGAAAACCGAAAAACTGACCGACCCTTGGTCGCCAATAATCTCGATACGGTCTTCCTGTGCCGATTCATGGGCTACAAAGCACCATGAGCCACTGCCTGGCAGACCTCCTTCAAACTCAAAGCTGGCACATACCGAGTCCTCGGCTCCATACAGTCCGCCACGATTGGCACGGATGCCGTGTGCCTCGGTTATCACGCCAAAGATATGCTGCAACAAGTCCAACTGATGTGGAGCCAAGTCATAGAAATACCCTCCACCGGCAATGTCCGGTTGCAGTCGCCAGGGCAGTTTCCCGTCTTTTCCGTAGTCCTGCTCACGTGGAGGGGTAGCAAAACGTATCTGTACATTAATGGTCTTGCCGATGATGCCGTTGTCCACGATATCCTTGACTTTCTGGAAATAAGGTAGGTAGCGACGATAGTAAGCCACAAAACAGGGCATCCCCGTCTCTTCGCTCACTCTGTTCACACGCGCACAGTCTTCATAAGTGGCTGCCAAAGGCTTCTCCACATACACTGGCTTGCCTGCCTTCATCGCCATAATGGCATACGTGGCATGACTGCTGGGAGGCGTTGCTATATAGATGGCATTCACATCGGGGTCGTCTATCAATTCCTGAGCATCGGTGTACCACTTCGGTATGCCGTGCCTTTCCGCATAACTGCGCGCATTTTTCTCATGACGACTCATCACCGCCACCACGCTGGAGCCTTCTACCTCAGAGAAAGCCGGGCCGCTTTTCAATTCTGTCACTTCACCGCATCCGATGAAGCCCCATTGCAATATTTTCATAATTTATCTTTAAAGATGGTGCAAAGATACGAAAAAATGCCTACCTTTGCAACACTAAATGCAAAAATAGTCATAAAAAGATGGAAAAAACTCAAGATGACATACTGATGAAGGCTCGCAGTTATCGCGGAATTACGACTTCCGCACTGCGTTTGTACACAGCCTCCTTCCGTAGAATTTTCAAAGCCACATGGCTGTTCGCCTTCCTTTATTCAATGATTGTATCAGTGTTAGGCTCCCTGCTTACCACTAAGCTATTACCCATCATGCTCCAAATAGTTGCTTTGCCTCAATATAAATGGCTCATCGCCCAAGAGCATCTTCGCCTCATCATTGCCTTTATGATATTCTTTGGCTTGGGGCTGGTGGTGTTCCTCCTTATTTGTGGCATCGTGGCTGGCAAGTTGAAAGAGCATCAGGACACCAACTTGATAACGACTCCCCTGCGATGGTTTGCCAAGCCGACCTTTCTACGTCCTTTCCGAAGCATGCTGAAAGCGGCTGGTCGCCACTGGCTGTTGACCTTAGGCATCCTTCTGGTGGCACTGGTGGTTCTCGTACCCATCTGTCTCTTTGCGTGCCTGCCTGCCATCATTCTCACCGTAGCCGCCGTCCAGGCACATATCGGGACCTTGATGGGCGATCCTTTCGGCATGCCTACCTATATCGAGTATCTTGCTGCTGGAACGTGGTTTCTTGCCGCTTTCCTGCAAGTCTATATACTGATGAGCCTTCTCTTCGTAGGCTATTACGCCTATGGCTCTGCTGAGACCCAGAAGAAAGAACGTGAAGAACAGAAACTGAACATACAATGAAGAAAATACTATTCATCGATCGCGACGGTACCATTATCCGCGAACCTGCTGACGAGCAGATTGACGCTTTTGAGAAACTGCAATTCGTACCACGAGCCATCAGTAACCTCGTGTTCCTGCGCCAGCATACCGACTATCTCTTTGTCATGGTGAGCAATCAGGACGGACTGGGAACAGACGCCTTCCCCGAAGATACGTTCTGGCCTGTCCATAACTTCATCCTCGATACACTGAAGGGCGAGGGTGTCGAGTTCGACGAGATACTGATAGACCCCCATTTCCCTGAAGACAATGCCCCAACGCGCAAGCCTAACACAGGATTGGTGGAAAAATACATGAACAATCCCGAATACGACATCAAGCACAGCTATGTCATTGGCGATAGGGAGACCGACCGTAAATTTGCTGAGAACATCGGTTGCGGATTCCTGCAAGTGGGCGACTGGGACAAGGTGGCAGCCATTGCCTATGGCGGTGAGCGCACTGCTGAAGTAAAGCGCACCACCAAGGAGACCGATATATATATTAAGGTGGACCTGGACGGCAACGGACATTGTGACATCCAGACGGGTTTGGGATTCTTCGACCACATGTTGGAACAGATTGGCAAACACGGCATGATGGATCTCACCATTCAGGTGAAGGGTGACTTGCACGTAGACGAGCACCACACCATCGAGGACACGGCCCTTGCTTTGGGTGAGTGTCTGCTGAAGGCATTGGGCGACAAGCGTGGCATTGAGCGCTATGGCTATGCCCTTCCTATGGACGACTGCCTTTGTTCCGTATGTCTGGACTTCGGTGGTCGCCCCTGGCTGGTATGGGATGCCGAGTTCCATCGCGAGAAGATTGGAGAAATGCCCACGGAGATGTTCCTGCATTTCTTCAAGAGCCTCAGCGATGCTGCTAAGATGAACCTGAACATCAAAGCTGAGGGACAGAACGAACACCATAAAATTGAAGGCATTTTCAAGGCACTGGCCCGTGCACTCAAAATGGCTGTACGCCGTGATGTCTATCACTACGAACTGCCTTCTACGAAAGGAATGTTATAAGAAAGAGGTGAGAGGTGAGAGAATAGAGGTGAGTAATTTTATGAATACTGACGAGAAGATATCAAGAATGCAACAGCTCGTCCGCGAGTTGAACGAAGCCAGCGAGGCTTATTACAACGGACTTGGCGAGCGGATGACCGACTATGAGTGGGATGCTCTCTTCGACGAACTGCGCCAATTGGAACAGAAGACAGGCACTACCCTGCCCGATTCGCCCACTCAGAAGGTATCAGAGGACAGCATCACTGGACAAAAGGAGGAACATGAGTTTGCTGCCCTCTCACTGGCTAAGACCAAGCAGACTGCAGAACTTATCAAATGGGCCGATCAGAAGCCCATCTGGATTTCGTGGAAACTGGATGGTCTGACATTGGTTGTCACCTACGACGATGGTAAGCTGACAAAGGTTGTCACACGTGGCAACGGGCATATCGGCACTAACATCACCCATCTGGCATCTGCCATCAGCGGCATTCCTGCCACCATTCCTGCTCAGGGACATACCGTCATACGTGGCGAAGCAGTCATCAGCTACGATGACTTCGACCGTTTTCTGATGGAGAGTGGTGAAGATTATGCGAATCCGCGCAACCTGGCTTCCGGCTCTCTCACCCTAAAAGATGTTGAGGAGGTGCGCCAGCGCCATATCCAGTGGATACCCTTTACCTTAGTATATACAGAGGAAGACATCAACTCATGGGGTGAGCGTATGGACTGGCTCGACCATCAGGGGTTCAACACCGTAGAGCGACAGTTGGTGGAGCAACCTGACTCGTCTTCTGTTGAAACTGTCATAAACACCTTCACACAGGAGGTCACCAGTCGTCAGAACCCTTTCCCTGTCGATGGACTTGTTGTCTGCTACGACGATACCGTCTATGCCCAGACAGGCTCTGTTACAGGTCATCACGCCACGCGTGCAGGCTTGGCTTTCAAGTGGCAGGACGAAGCCGCAGAAACCACGTTGAAGGAGATAGAGTGGTCGTGTGCCGCTTCTACCATCTCGCCTGTAGCCATCTTCGAACCTGTAGAGTTGGAGGGTACTACTGTCAAACGTGCCTCGCTGTGCAACATCAGCGAGTGCGAACGACTGGGCATCGGTGCTGCTGGTACCCGTATCAGTGTGATCAAAGCCAACAAGATTATCCCCAAAGTCATCAAGGTGGTTAGCCCTATAGGCGCACTGGTCATTCCCGACCGTTGTCCCGTCTGCCACGCCCCCGCTGTTGTCAAGACCAGCGAGGCCAGTGGCACCAAGACACTCCATTGCTCCAATACCGAGTGTCCTGCCAAGCAATTGAAGAAGTTTGCCCGCTTTGTGTCGAAGGAAGGTATGAACATCGACGGTATCTCCGAACAGACGCTTTCCAAGTTCATCAACCTGGGATGGGTCAGCGAATATGCTGATATCTACCTACTGCGCAGTCACATCCGCGAACTGGCCCAGATGGAGGGATTTGGTGAAAAATCTGCCTCTAACATCATGCGCTCTATTGACAAGAGCCGTGAGGTGGAAGCCCACCGCTTGCTTTACGCCTTGAACATCCCCCTCTGTGGACTGGATGTCTGCAAGCGACTGCTGTCAGCCTATCCTTTGGACGAGCTAGTAGCGAAGGCCTCCCCCAGCCCCTCAGAGGGAAGGGGTGTTAAGATACAAGAGCCCCTTGATTTATTTGCCCCTGTCTCTAATCAGACATCCCCTCTCTCGGAGGGGCTTGGGGAGGCTTCTGAAATCTTTGCGCACATCAACGGCATTGGTCCAGAGAAGTCAGCATCCTTTGTGCGCTGGTTCCGCGACGAACACAACCTGACACGCTATCGTCACCTGATGGAACACATCAGCGTCAGCCAGGCAGACAATACCCCCAAAGGCAATCGCTGCGAGGGACTCACCTTTGTCATCACGGGCGATGTACACCACTATAAGAACCGTAACGAGTTGAAAGCCTATATCGAGTCACAAGGTGGTAAGGTGGCCTCAGCCGTCAGCGGCTCTACCTCCTACCTTATTAATAATGATGTTACATCCACCTCTGGCAAGAACAAGAAGGCCAAAGAGCTGAACATCCCCATCATCTCAGAAAACGAATTTATGGCGGCCTATGGCCTAGTGAAGAGTGAAGAGTGAAAAGTAAAAAGTGAAGAGTGAAAAGTGAAAAGTGAAAAGTGAAAAATGAAAAATAAAAAATAATATGACACAGAAAATGAAAACTGCAACGCTTTGCGTTCAGGGTGGCTGGAAACCTAAGAATGGTGACCCACGCGTACTGCCCATCATCCAGAGCACTACATTCAAGTATGACAACACAGAAGAAATGGCTGATCTCTTCGATTTGAAGAAGGAAGGCTATTTCTACACTCGTCTGCAAAACCCCACCAACGATGCGGTGGCCTCGAAGATTGCTGCCCTCGAGGGTGGCGTAGGTGCCGTACTGACCTCCTCAGGTCAGGCCGCCAATTTCTATGCCTTGTTCAATATTTGCGAGGCTGGTGACCACTTTGTCACCTCCAACGAGATTTATGGCGGAACCTATAACCTGTTTGGTGTCACACTCAAGAAGCTAGGCATCGAGTGTACCTTCATCTCGCAGGAAGCCTCTGAAGAGGAGATTGACGCTGCTTTCCGTCCTAACACCAAGGCACTGTTTGGCGAGACGATCTCCAACCCTGGTTGCCAGATTCTCGACATCGAGAAGTTTGCCCGCATCGCCCACAAGCATGGCGTTCCCTTGATTGTGGACAACACCTTCCCCACCCCCATCAACTGTCGTCCTTTCGAATGGGGTGCCGACATCGTGACCCATTCTACGACCAAGTATATGGACGGTCACGCTACTCAGGTTGGTGGTGTCGTGGTGGATAGCGGTAATTTCGACTGGGACGCCCATAGCGACAAGTTCCCTGGGCTGACTACGCCCGATGAGTCATATCACGGACTCACCTACACCAAGAAGTTTGGCAAGATGGCTTACACTACCAAACTCGTAGCTCAGCTGATGCGTGACCTTGGCAGCATTCCCGCTCCTCAGAACTCGTTCCTGTTGAACCTCGGACTGGAAACGCTCCACCTGCG
>Ga0310695_10011396_pt1 | contig 12713 bp, 10 predicted proteins | sample RumenRJG_04DNA_FD_203882 | JGI IMG/M metagenome (GOLD analysis project Ga0310695, IMG submission 203882) | Bovine rumen microbial communities from Lethbridge, Alberta, Canada - RJG_04 (v2) (version 2) | ecosystem: Host-associated > Mammals > Digestive system > Stomach > Rumen | place: Canada...
GTTCTCGCGCCCATGTCTGCCTGATTTGTGAGCACATGATGAAAGCGCAAATATCACACATAAAGTCTGCAAAAACAAGAAGTATATTTTATTCTTCTGCATTTTCAATAATGTTTTTGGGAATTATATGAATAACAAATCTTTGGTTGTCTTTTTCCTTTTGACCTCTTTCTCTCATGAGCGTGCTATCAAGTTGATTGAAAAGTTCTGTTTCTTCGCCTCCTGTATAGCCAAAATTATATCGCCCATCTCCACTTCCTGCAATTTGAAATTCACAATTAGAACCAAAATTAATTTTGCAAACATCTTTCCAGAATTTCATCAGAGTAAATGCTCTTTGAAAACTCCAAAAATAATTTTGCGCTGTCAGTTTCATAGAGTTGCGAGATGCTTGACCTTCAATAATTAGCAAGTAATGATTGTTATCATTCCTATCAAGAAATTCTTTAATCTCAGAGCCTGCATGATGTAAACGCATAGTATCTGACTGTAAATCTTTCAATTCATATTTAGTCTCAGGAAAATAACATTTTACATCTAAGACATATTTTTTATATTCAGGTTTATATGCAAAATTTTTAGACCTCTCTAGTTCTTTGGTAGAAGCTTCAACTCTTCTAATTTCCTCTAACTGTTTTTCGGTTGTTTCCATCCTTTTATGGAGCAATACAATTACCAAAACAAAAAGTGTTAACATGATGAAAAACAAACTTGTCATCAAGTCAGAATAACTTGTCCAAAAGAAAGATTCCTTTTTGTTCGCCATGTGATTAATTATTATTGCCCATATTGTAATTATCGTTTATATGCCCAATCGTATCTTGGACTTCATCATATGTCGTGATTAAAGAATCTGTTTGACTTTCATATATTTGTTCATCACTCATTTTAGCACTTACATTATTTTGTGGCAAAATGTTATTAATTGTATTTGTAACACAAGCAAATGATATAACTGAAAGAAGCAATTCATCCATTTAGGAAATAATTGAGAATTTTGCGGCTGTGAAATCTTTCTAGATTCATTGACAACATTTGCCATTTGTTGAACAGACCTATCCATTGACATAACAAACGACTTATATAGTAAACTGTTTGATGTCGACAGACTATCTAATAATGCATTCAATTTCGATGGAATTTCAGATATTTCCGATAATTTCTCAGCTAGCATAGGCATCTGACTAATCTGTTGACTAAATTGAGCCTTCAAGTCATTATTAAAATTCTCAAAAGATTCTTTTTCGTCTTTTATGATTTGCTTAAAATCTTCAGCTTGTCTTACAAAAATACTATTTAATTCAGTAGCATTTGATTCTGATGATTCTCTTAAAGATCGTAAAGCTTCTCTTAATGCGACATCAGAATCTGCTGCATCTTTTGCAATTTCTGCTTTATGGCGTGAGAAATACTGCTGAATTTCCTCTAAAACATGTAATCGGTTTGATTCTTGCTCAAACTGAGTTGTGAATTTGTGGATGGCATCAGTATAGCCATGAATATCGTTAAGATACTCATTAAAAAGTTCTAGTTTGTCTGTGCATTCCTTTAATTCTTCAAGAACACGCACGTTAGCCTTGGCCATCTTCATCACATCCATGTCATGCACAGCTTTGATGATGTCGCCTTGTATTCGATAAGACTCATTCACTTCACGCAAAGCGCCCCGCAAAGAAGATGTGTTTTCAGCAAAAGTATTATTGAATTTGTTGAGGTTTTTAACTAAGCGGTTAAGAGCGTCTGAAGTATCAGAAGGTAACTCTGGCAGCAATCTTGCCTGTAGCCATGCAAGGAAAGTGTTCTTTCCTGATTCACCTTGTAGCTTATAACTTTTAAATAAGAGAGAGGCTGTTGTGGTGAGCAAAATACCCATGATACTTGCAAGCATAGCCCAAGCAACACCCGATAGAAGGTCATTTACTCCATTTGCAGCACTACCAAAGTTACCAGAGCCTGATGAGAGTAAATCCGTGATACTACCTGTTGTAATAAGCGAGCCTAGACCCACTATTACACCTGCCATAGTTCCAGCAAGACCACAATACAAAGGTGTCGGTGTTAGTGTATTGATGTCATTCTCTACTGAATCGCAGTGACGATCTACAGCATCTTTTAGAAGTGAGAAGTCAATTACTGACCCCGAGTTATTTTCTAGATACTTATTTATAGAGTCTTTGATTGATTCAAATACATGGTTGCCATTACCATAAATACCAGAGACGAATTTCGTTTCAGAATCATGTGCAATTCCCCAAGAACTTTCATCAGCAAAAATCTGTTTGTACTCCTGCATACGGAGCACATTCTTCACGAAAAAGAATATCTGTAGCGCAATGATAAACGCGACAATTACCTGTACTAATAGTGACATATCAATTCGTCAGTTTAATTTTAAGAGGTTTAATAACTTGCCAAGTGCTATCTTCGACCTTTTCACAAATACCTTTGTCAACTTCTTTGAAACCTGTTGCTTCTTCTATCGAACCCGTATATTCAACAACTTCTTGCCATCCGTTCCTAGATTTGATTTTATCTAATGAGATTATTGTAAACTCTCCTTTGGTTTCATTAATAAACTTAATTGAAAATACGCATGTTTCTTGACTTGAATCCAGAATCTTTGTAAAGTATTTGCCCGTATTAATATTTGCATAGCCAACTTTGGTTGTTCTGGTCTCGAAATAAAGATGGGGCTTCGGAGTAGTCGAACTAGTTGACATTGGATTAGTATTTCCGCTATCTTCCACCCGTTTAACCCTTGTTTCTATTGGATTCGTATTTCCGCTATCTTCCATACGTCTAACCCTCATTTCCAAATCCATCAGCTTCCTGTCGGAATAACCATCATTATGATTTGATTTTGAAGATTGTTTCCCAATATCTCTGATATTATTTTCAGCCCGATTCATGCGATATTCTAAGTCTTTTAGCAAGTGTCTTGTCAGGTCTTCAACTTCCCATCTGCTAACCTTTTTATTAATCATTCTAATCGATATGATTAAGGCAATAATTGAAATTAACAATGACAATAGAGCAGTGCCAGCAAAAAAACGACTAGGGGATTTTAATTGTGTTATCTCAGACTGTAGCTGTTCAATCTCGTTCTTTGAAGCGTTCAATTCAGTCGTTAGCGTATCAATTTTTGATATGAGTCCTCGTTTAAGAGAATCTTGCTCGATTAGATACAATCTGACAGAGTCCGGGAACACCTCTATTGTCTTAACTTCCTTATTTTCCTTTTTTTCTGACTCATCAATCCAATCACATGAAATACATATCATCGGAAGTAAGAAGAATATATATATGAAAAGATTCTTTCTCATGTTATTTCGCATTTTGTTTGTAATATTCATTTATTTTCTCTGACAATGCTTGAAGGACGCCTTTTATTGGATAGAAAGTGAGGGCATCTTCTATCTGGTTGTCCTTGTTGCCCGATTCCTTTATGGAGAGTTCTATTCCTTTTTCAAGGTATGTATCCAAATCATTTTTACATTCATCTTGAGCAATCTTCATTGAAATATTATCTACGCCGAAGTTGTTATCAAGATTAAAAGCCGTAGGAATGTCGGTGAGCACAAACTTAAAGAAATCTTTCACAGCACTTATTATTTCATTTTTTTGCACATCGGAAATAGAGTCATAAGTATCAGTCGCCTCAACCAACTTTCCAGAAGAGTCCCTTAATATAAGGGTCTCGGGGGCTTCTTCATATGCCTCTGTCGCTATCAATCCGCCTTTGCAAGTTGACTCTTTTGGATTAGAACCCTGTTCTAATCCCAATATGTCTAAAGCTGATGTATAATCACGACCCAACACTTTCTCAAAAACAACCTTTGTGTATTGTGCTAATATTTTGGAGTCTGTAGTAATAATACTGATAATCTTACTTCCATTCCCACTAAAAGCAATATGGCGTGGAACTTTAAGATTTTTTGTTTTCACGATCTTTGCGATATGATAAATAATCGCAGTGTAGAAGATGATAAATACAATCTTAAATTTCGTGTCGTTTTGCAGAATTTTATTGAAGTCTATGTTGTTCCTTGACAAATCTTTTGTTGCGGAATTGTCTTTTAGCGAGAATAAGAATGACGCCATATTTGAAGGCTGACCAACATTGCTGTTGAAAATGTTGACAAGTTCATTGAGTTCAGGTTTAGATACCAGAAGGTTATATATGTCATTTTTAAACCAGTCAACAATACCATTATTCGGATTAATATCTGAGAAAGAATCTTCAAACAGGGAATTTGCTGCAAATTTAAATGAAGTGATATATTCTACTTTGCCGTTTGATGAGAATGCAATATCTGTGGTTCCACCACCAATGTCGACATTGACAAGGTTCGTCGCTGTAGCATATCTACGGAAATAGAACTGTATAGGCGCCACTGATTCTGATAGATTTCTAGTGGAACCTTCACTGTTAAACAACTCGTTGTAAGAATCATTCCATGCCATACGCAATTGAGAAAGGCGACGCGGAGACATACTATTCGGATAGAACCATGTTATTTTTGTTCGAGCAAGGCTACCATTGTTAGCAATCACCTTGTTACGAATAATCATCATGATGTTACGGATGTATGCTTGCATCGCTGACTGAGCATTTGGCTTGCTGCTCCATTTAATATTAACTAATGGTTTGGCATTATATGCGATACCCAGCTTTTTATTGTATGTAATATCGAAGTTTAGCAATCCGAAAGTCCTAAGTTTTTCCGTCCAATCCGTTGATTTTGCGTAAGAAAGTGCTGTTCTTGTTGGAAATGAAAAATCAGAGTCACCGCCTACCATTGCTGGAAGATAGTCGCGGACAAGCAAATCATTCTCGTCTATCAAGTCTAGAGGGATTAACTTTCCTTGAATCTCTCTATATGACTGAACAAAGAATGTACTGAAAATAGATTCTGATTCTTTGTAGTTTAAAGGATCGGAATTGTTGCTGTCTACCTTCTTAAATTCAATGTGTGTATTGGATGTTCCCAAGTCTACAGCGAACTCATAGACTTCCAAATTTTGATGAATAAGGAAATTCGGAATTATGATATTGCTAACACCATTCTTATTCGAAACTCTTATAAAGTCAAAATTGTTATTCTGGATGGTGTAAGTTTCCGCCTTGAAATCAAAGAGACCTCTCTCTCTGTTTCTGCAATCTACTGGTATGTCACGTATGATTTCGCCTTCGTGGTAAAAATCAAATCTAAACTGATTGGAGAAAGTGCTAATACATGAAACGGTATATATAGCATCCTCCTCGTTCTGGAACTTCATGCTAGGCATAACCAGACCGGTAAAATCGAATGAAGTCATGCCACCAGAATTCTGAGTTTCAGACACATCAGCTTGGTGCTGTGAATAATAGATACGCTGATATTCTATGTAGCTGATAATGCCGTTACCAATAATTGGGATACGAATAACTACGTTCACAGAGCCTCCGGCTATTGATTCCATTTCAAAAGCGAGTTTTCCATCTGGCATTGTGGAATTCAATGTCTCTATAGAGAAATACTGGAAATACAGTGGTTTGATAGGAAGTAGGAATGAGGTCATTGGTTCTACATCATTCAAGTTTCCATTGAAGAAGTACTTTTTATTTAGGGTATGAGGTACCTTCACTATCGTGTCTTCAAGAAAATCGCTTATTGTAAGATATGCGTAAACGGATCCGTCATAAGGTAAAGTTCTTCTCTCAATGTCCGCTATTATCGGCTTATATGGAGCTTTGTTTGTGTTTCCCCAAGTACCATTAGCATATTGAAGATTTGAATATTTGTTGCCAGATTCTACAGGCAGTACAAGAGGTTTGATTCCTGCCACATTCCTCTCTGGGCGTATTGTAAATTCATTTTCTATTTCAACTTGGCTTTTTTTCTTAAATAATACAGTCCCAAGCACTTCTACCTGGTTGCTCTGCTGATGTGTCTGTACGTCAATTAAATCAAAGTCCTTCGCAGATGCCGACGTAATAGAATTTAATTTGTTTTTAATCTGCTGGTCAGAGATGGCCTTAAATGTTAGATTAAGGTAGGATTCTATTTCTGGGAAGAGGTTGGAGAAAGTAGGAATCGTTTTACGCAATGTCCACCATGCTTTTATATATTCAAAATCGCGATTATAAAGCGCAGCATAATCGACATCAAAAGGTCGATCGTTATTTGAAAAGAATATGTCTTGAATGTAATCAAGATTATTTGCACCACTAAAAAATAGTGTAGCGGGAGAAGTGGCACCAATAATATTCAATTCATCGGGACCATTAGTATAATTGAGAAGGTATATATTTTTTAATTGATCAAAATTATAAGTCTTAGCATCTGATTGTAAATACTTATCTAATGCATCTGCAACATAGAAATGACTTACATTGTTATCATCTTTAAGTGCAGGAATCATTAATGAAGGATCCCAAGTTATAATCTCAATTTTGTTTTTAAACTTGTCTATATTGAAAAATATCTCTCCGACATCTAAGGAGTCAGATACCATTTTGTGATAAATGGTATTACCATCCAACTCTTTAATATCTTTAGTTGCTCTACGACAAACCTCCCTAAATGCCGTTTTTACTAAATCTATTCGGGCAAAAGGAGACGGGATAGATGTTATTTCGTTTTTTGCACTGGCACCATCAGGATCCTCAATAGTATCTCGTGCATTTGAATTGTAAGGGAATGCAGGGCTTTCATTCCAACCTTGATAGGTAGTGGTACCTTCTTTATATAATCTAAATACTTTTGACATATTGGTTACGAATTAAATTTCTCATTAAACAATCTTGACATCGCAATATAAAACATTTCAAGGAATTTGTCATTATCTTCGTTGCTTTGGCATTTCTTAACTGCAGAATTTAGCCGACCTGTAACCAAATCATAATCAGACATTAGACTAACGATTTTCTTAGGCTTACAACCTGTTACAATTTCAAAAGGTTTGTCTTTTGAATTGAGATTAAACAAGTCCAAAGAACGCTTGTTCCTTTTCATTTCATCTAACCATTCAATGAACAAGGTTGCCATTGATTGTAATTCAGACATGAAAGAGGAATTATATAAGCCATTGAAATTGTCATTATTGGCGTTGAAATCCTTTGAAGAGTAATAACTCATCTTGTAAGTTAAGCAGTTTGCCATCATCATAAATTCTGTGAGGGGAGCAAAGAGCATCTTTTTCTGTTTGTCATAGAAAGAGTCGAATGTAATGGCTCCACCTGTAACATCTTTTAGACCAAGTTCTTTGTTAGCTATGTTCTGGTGAGTTTTGTTGCTAAAATCTACTATGGCAGTTGCAGCAAGGAACTCAATAAGGTGTGCGTCATTTAGTTGAGCAGAGCCACCTTCATGGTTCTCGTAAGTATTGGTCATGTTGTCTGCCAGGAAATAGAGAGCATCAATAGAACCGTTTTTGCTAATATTATTCTCGTAGTAAGCCAAAGCTGATTTTGTTTTGGAGATAAATGTCGAGGAGTCTATTTCGCTCTCGTCATCATTCTTTAGTTTAAAGTAAGGTAAAATGGTAATCGCTCCGATTTCTGCTTTGTTTATCAAATCATTATTGGGGAACGATGTACCCGTTCTAAGCGTCTTTAACAGCAGAGGGAATCCACTTGCACCGGTTCCACCAAATATAGAGCTAATGATAAAAATCTTATCGCCTGATTCAAAATTGTTGGCAAAATCCTGAAAGTCGTTAGAGTCAACAATTTGGTTAAGCACAATACTACCGATATTTGGATTCCCTTTAAATCCAACATCCATAGATGAAGCCAAATTCTTTTCTGAAAATAACATTCTCATCATCGCTTGCGAAGATTTCTCCATAGATGGCAAGTCGATAAATTGTTGAAAGGTCTTGTCGTCAGTGTCGTTAATGCGCAATGTGTAATTGACTAGGATTTGAGAAAGTTCCTTTCTAAAGAACTGAGATTCATTCTTTTTTGTGAAAGTCAATTCTGAGCGTACAGCTCTGTAGTTGTTCATTAGAGCGACTGTTCGCGTCAAATCAGCATTGGATGCATCTGGGTCAATAATAATTGGCACAATTTCATCTGATCCAATGGCTACGCCAGAAGCCATCATCATTGTAAATGAACGGAGGACGCGAGCGCCTGTTCCCCCTATACCGAATATATATAATTTAGCCATAATTGAGAATGTTTAAAGTTAGAATGGAGCACGAGAGCAGTTTGTACTCCACCATTTAATGAAATAAGAAAAAATCAAGAAAGCAAGAATAGCATCTATCATATTGGTAACACCAAAAGCGATAATGTCTGATTCATAAATATGCAATTCTTCCATTTTACCAGTGGTAGCGCTCTTTGCAACCATTAGCCCACCATAATAGTCCTTCAGAACCCACTGCCAGCCTACTACAAAGTTAATCGCTGCATTCACACTCGCAAAAATGAGCCAACCCCACCAGTTGTTCAGTCTGGGATGATTAACTACATAGTAGTAGATTACCACCATAAGGAATGAAATACATAGCATCGATAATCCAATGCCAATGTACATGTTACTGTCTTGCTCTGGAGATGACTGTCCCCAAAGATAATCAGCTAATTCAAGTCCAAAAAAGTCCTCAAGCCAACAATAAATGCTTCCGAAAAATTCTCCCATATTATAATCGTTTTTTTATTTGTTTTTCAAACTGAATGATATTGTTCCATAGTTTGTATGGCCTTTGTATGCTTCTGCTACGCCTTTAACCAACGAAAGGATTCCTGTCGTTTTGTCAATGTTGTTGTCTATGTCTGTGCCCGTGGAATCATTGGCTGCTTCAACCCATGAATCCAAATAGGGGTAAGAAAAAGATATATTCTCCTCTTTTTTCATTGTCTCAGGATTTGTGACCTCAAATTCTATGACATGAGAGTATGAACTATTGGGCGCGTCTATCTCTTGAACAGATAAGATTGTCATTTGAGAGGGATTTGATACCTTATAGTTTCCGAGATTTTTGATTACTAAGCCATTTTGCAAGGATGCAGACATGTCCGTTACAAGTTCAACTTTAATTTTCTTTGTATGATTGACTTTGAAAGTAGACTTCTCAAAGGTAAACGGGATAGGCTGTGAGGATGCGTATGCACTATAATTCTTGATGCCCCCAATAATATCATCAACTTTTACGGATTTGTTGAGTTTTGCTAGAATCCGCTGATCACCAATTAACCATATGTAGTAAGGGCGTTTTATGTCTGACAATTTCTTGCTATTCCTACCACAAAACCAAAATCCGTCAAATTTTGATTCCAACTGAATAATTTCAACTCCCAAATAAGGGTTCTGTGATAAAGCATTGTTGAATACATTTTTAATGTGAACTTGGCAGTTCCCAAAATAGTCTGTTGCACTTTGTGGAATGTCTAAAATACAATCTGAAATCAAGACAGAAACGGTCTTGCTATCGTGAGCCTCCATAATCATTGAGAAAATGTTTCTCAGGTCTGTATTGCTACGATTACCTCCGGCTTTTGCAAAGGATTGTGGTGTCAAGTCTTTTATATATGCTTCAAGTATGCCACTCCGATATGGTATTCTTGTGGAGTTAATATAGAAAAGAGAATCTAAGGTTGAATATTTTTTCAAGTCACTTATATAATCAAACACAGCATCCTTCAAATCTGAACCTGCACACATATAAGCATCCATACTTCCAGAGTTCTCGAGATATACCTTTAATATAATAGAGTCAGGGGCTTCTTTATTAGGAGCTACCGGAATCCATCCTAATTCTATTTTACCTTTGGGTCCAATACAATTGAATAGAATAAAAACGATAAGCAATGAGCCTAACACAATAGGAATAATTATTTTCTTGTTCATAATGACTATGCCGATAATAATCGACTGCTTATTGTCCTCCCAAGTTTCAGCTATATAGTTTTAGTTATATGAAAAGACGTGGGAGTCACTACTTCTCGCTTATCCCATGTGCAGGCTCTCGCATCGCCTCTCTCTTAGGACAAGCAACTCGAGTTAGCCCACGCCGAAGTATATTGTAATAGTGTACAATACACCCTACGCAGACGTTTCGGTTGCGTTCCTTCGAAGAGAGTTCTAATTTGCGAGATTAGCACATCGAAGATAACGTTCGTAAACGTCCTTTTACCAATAAGTTATGACCCTCTCGCCCTTTTGAGGCTAACTGAGTCGATTGCAAAAATAAGAAGATTTTTCGAACAATCCAAATTTTTTGGAAAGAAATTGCTAAAAAAAATATTTCACAAGCCTTGTGAAAGCACAAAGCGGCCAATTTTATGACTTATCCAATAAGATAAATCACCAACAATTTTGTTCTGAAATCAAATTTATACAATTCGGATTACATATAAAAATCATTTCCGAAATCTTTCTCAACCTTCTCGTAATACTCCATTACTGCAATTCTATAATTCTTCTCAGATAGAAGGCTCCACTTCCGGAGCTTTTCATCATCCAATAGTTTTAGGAAAGTAAGATAAAGGTCTCTCCCTAAATGAGCTACAGGGAATCCACAATCAGAATAGTCAATGTCATCCGTTTTCTTGTATTCCAATTGCATCCGTTTGATCAATCTTTTTTTAAGAATCCATTTTAACATAATTGTGCTATCTAATTATTACATTAGTTGTGGAATCATATTTATTCCCATTTCACAGATGTTCGCATAGCCAACATTATGGCATCTCCAACGAGTACCGAATTTAAGAGCATATAATGGCTCTGGTTGAACCATGAGAGAGAAGTCAATACTGTCTCTGCCGTTTTAAGCAGTCCCTTTCTTACGTCTGAATCCTGGAAATATGTAGCTGGTCCAAGAGCGAAGCCCGTTCCAGATGAGCTGAGATTCAGTATCACAGGCCCGGCATCAACATCCACTCCAAACCAGCACGACCTGTCGTAATACTCTTTGAAACCTAATACCGGCCAATTCTGCAAGAAATACTTCTTCAGCTTCTCATACTGGTCTCTCGCAAATTCCTCATCTATGAATGTCAGATAATAGCAATTCAATGCAGAATACGATCCCTTCAGCAAGTCGTCTGGCGGCAAGAATGATACAAGAAGGCCTGTTTCCTTATTAAGCCATTCGTTCTTTGCTCTCTCTATCCACATCCTTACTGTACCATCATATTCTCCATTAAACTGCCTTGAATAGTTCGCTAAGGCAACAATAGCCACGAGCATATCTGGAATATAGATGTATTCACCGGGATAAGTTGACACATTCAGTATCGGACTCTGCCTAATCCTTTTATTCATCGCTTCGCACAGCGTGCTGTACATGAAATCGTATTTCTTATCTCCTCCTATTTGTTTATAGGCACTTATCATCCAAGCAAGATGACTGTAATATGAGATGTGGCTCAGATCGCCATATATGCCGTCGAGAGGATCTTCACCCCACCGAACTGTATCGTATTCCCTTATCTCTTCTGACATCGCAATATCAATAATCTTGGCAATATACTTGAGCGACATTTCCTTGTTCTGTGGATATAACAGGGCGATATTCGCAAAGGCAGCACAACTCATAGAGCAAGTGTATATAGCCCATTCTCCCTTAAACTGATCACCAAGTATCTCGGGCATCCCGTTAACGAGAGTCTGCGGAGGCACTATGACATTTTTCGCCAGATAGTTCGCCCTCTTAATGATGTCCTCCTTCTCTCCGTCCCAGGAGCCGTGCTCACTCGTGGCACACCACACCCATACCACCTTTATTAATATAAGGGCGATTATCACCACTCCAAGAATTAGCCACATCCTTTTTCTCTTCACAAACACCGATTTTAATTTGATGCCACAAAGTTACAATTTTTATTTGAATAAAAGAAAGATAGTTGTTCCGCAAGCCTTGTGAACAGCACGTTAGAGTTTTTTAATATTCAATTCTTTGGGGAAGAATTACTTAACCAATAATGAAATCCACCATGCCCATTTCCCCATATCCAATGACAGGATGAACCAAGAAATATCCTTTGCAAGCAGATATGGGGATAAAGATCCTTATGTATTATTGATAATGGTCTTATAGCAGCTACATCTATCCAACCACAATCTGTCTGCTTGATTTTCCGAATCTTCCTATCGACAGAACCATAATGCGCTTCAGAGTAAATCGAGTGTTCTGTATAGTTAAACGTTGTGTAGGCTGTATGGGCAGGACAACATGAATGAGCTGTTATTATAGAATATGGGAATACCTCTGAGACATCTTGTGAATCTTTAAAAACAAACACTTCTCCATCCAGTACAGAAACTATCTCATGAGAGCCATCAAAATCCACATCGACATACCAATCTCCATCATAGTCTATGGTTGTCTCTGAAAAAAACATTTTCTCCTCTGAATAAATCATTTGGAGTGGTGCCAATGCAAAAAATAGAACCGCAATAAGTCTAAGCATTGCTATAGGGTTATCCCGATTTTCCAATTTTTCCATAACGTCAATATTCTTCGCCATTCACAATCTTATCAAACCTCTCGCTTACATCCACCATCCAGTCTGGCAGCATTTTCATCGCCTGGTATACCAGAGCATCTGGCATCTTCTTATAATAAGCGTAAGCCATTGGGCCGGCAATGGCAGCGAGAGTATCAGAATCTCCTCCAAGAGATATGGCGAGTTTGATGCAGTCCACATAATCCTTTGATTCTAAGAAGCAGATCATTGCTGGACCAACTGTTCCTGGACAGGTAGAGTTGAAGGT
>Ga0310695_10011397_pt1 | contig 12712 bp, 13 predicted proteins | sample RumenRJG_04DNA_FD_203882 | JGI IMG/M metagenome (GOLD analysis project Ga0310695, IMG submission 203882) | Bovine rumen microbial communities from Lethbridge, Alberta, Canada - RJG_04 (v2) (version 2) | ecosystem: Host-associated > Mammals > Digestive system > Stomach > Rumen | place: Canada...
CCCAGATGTGGATTATTCTATATCTGTTCACAAACTACCCCAGAGGTCGCTCTTTAGTTGTCAATACGTACTTGCGACACTTCGGGTGATTTTCCAAGCGCCGTCAACTTTCTTAAAGCTGCATTTCTGCTGCAGGCGCCAGTTGGACCTTCCGCCGCCGAAGACAGCTGCCGCAACATAGGACTGCCCGGTTAGTACTGCCGTGCTGTCAGAGGAGATCTCCACAGGCATGTTCTCGTGTTCGGCAGAATAGTGTCTACAAACTACCCCAGAGGTCCCTTTTTGCGTTCAGAGGTCCCTTTACGTTTTTCTCAGATCAGCCCATTTGCCTTCAGCCAGCGCTCCACGCTGCTCTTGGAACTTGCAGCTGCGCTGCCGGTGATGGGCAGGCCCTTCTTAACATCTGCACCGGGGCAGGTCTTCTTGATCTCGCGCTCGCTTGAGCCCATGCCGCTTCCTTCGTTGGTGCACAGCGGAAGGATAGTCTTGCCGGAGAAATCGAAGCTCTCCAGGAAGGTGTAGACAGCCATCGGCATCGTTCCCCAGTAGTTCGGGTAAGCCAGGATCACTGTGTCGTACTCGTCGATGCTCTCAGGCACGCTCACGAGTTCCGGACGGGCTTTTGCCCGAAGGTCCTTCTTGGCTTCTTCGATACAGGTCATGTAAACGGGAGAGTAGGGATTTTTCATCTCAATCTTGAATGAATCCGCCGGGATCAGGTCCTTTATGATTCCCGCTACGATTTCGGTGTTGCCTACCTTTACATAGCGCATCGCGCCGCCAAAATAGTTCTCATCTGCTCTTGAAAAGAATGCGATCAGTGTTTTTGCCATTTTACTGTCCTCCTGTTTTATCTTCTTAAGTGTAAGTTTATTCTTTGGTTTGACCTGGCCCGACGGCCGGTCTTGTATGCGGTTTTGCGTTTCTTTATGATCTCATTTTAAGTGAGTACTATTGCAAAGTCCAATTCAAACACTATATAATTGATTTAAATATTAAATAACTGAGTGCAAGAGACCTCTGGGGTAGTTTGTTGACACATGAGGATTATTCTACATCTGTCTACAAACTACCCCAGAGGTCGATTGAAACCGGTCGCTAAAAAAAGGAGCCTGCCATGACCACCAAACAAATTGATTATTGTATAGAAGTTGCCCACACTCTGAATTTCAGCCGGGCGGCGGACAATCTTTTTGTCAGCCAGCCGACTTTCTCTTATCAGATCAGGCTTCTCGAGGAGGAAATCGGGTTTACGATTTTTGAGCGGAATGGCAAAGGCGCGGCGCTCACGCCGGCCGGCGCCCAGTTTGTAACTTTTCTCACATCCATGAGGGAGGATCTCAAGCGCGCCATCGAGCAGGGGCAGAACTTCAGCGCGAAATACAAGGACAGCATCTCCATCAGCCTGATGGTTCGGCCAGCGGTGTTTTTCCTGCCCGAAGCTATGCGCCTTTTCGCGGAAACCAATCCCGAGGTCCAGATTCTTCCTTTGTTCCAATACGAAGGCGGCGTGGAGACTTTTCTCCGAAACGAGGTCGATATTTTGTTCGCTCTGAAAGAACAGACCAGGCAGATCCCCGGAATTCACGTCCACGATCTGTTTGAGAGCCACATCTACCTGATCGCACAGCGGGACGACCCTCTCGCTGCCAAAAACCTGATCACCGAAGAAGACTTGTATGGACGGACGCTGATGGTAGGCGGCGGATCTCCGCAGGCATTGAAAGCGGTCCAGTATAGGCTGATCTCGACAGGGAAGATCGACTATTTCAATAGCGCGGACCACGACACAACGCTCACCAATGTGGCGGCCGGGCGGGGCGTCTGCCTGGCACCGGGCTTTCTCAACGATCACAGCGGACAGTTTGCATGGATTCCTTTCGACTGCAGGGAAAGTTTTTCCTGTGTCCTCTGCACTCACAGAGATGACAACCGGCCTGGCGTAAAGGTATTCCTCGATATTTTGAAGAAGCTTTATGCGGAAGCGGTCGCTTTCCCGATGTGAATATGTCAAGGGGACGGTTCTTCTGACACCTTTTTGTCCCAAAAGGTGTCAGAAGAACCGTCCCCTTGACATGTTTCACCAGTTCTCATATCGCTCATGGCGATCAAGAGCTTGGATTCTCTGCATCTCATTTTCCGTCAATTCGAAATCGAAGATATCATAATTCTCCGCAATATGGTCCGGATCAGAGGAGCCCGGAATGGCGATAAATCCTGCCTGGAGCTGCCACCGGAGGATGATCTGGGCAGAAGACTTTCCATATTTATCAGCCAGTTCTGTAATCACTTCATTTCCGAAGTGCTCTGAAGTGTGTCCCCGGCCTCCAAAAGGATACCAGGACTCGATCACTATGTTATATTGGCGGACATAATCCTGAAGATCTGTATTTTGATAGTAAAGATGGTTTTCGTTCTGGATGACCGCCGGCGTGATCGTGGCAAAAGACAGCACCTTGTCGACCTGCTCCTTCGTGTAATAATTGGAGATTCCGATCGACCGGAGCTTGCCGTCTCTTACGGCTTCCTCCATGGCTCTGTAGACGCCTTCATCATCAGCTCCTGGCTGGTGAATCAGAAGCAGGTCGATGTAATCCACGTTCAGGTCTTTGAGGGCGTCATCAATGATCCCGCCTGCACGCTCGTAGTTGCCGCCGTAAATCTTGGTGGTGATGAACACTTCTTCCCGTGTGACGATTCCTTCGTCGATCGCTTTTTGAAGTCCGCGTCCGACCCCGACTTCATTTCCATAGTACCTGGCCGTATCGATCAGGCGCATCCCGGACTCTAAAGCATGGTACACGGAATTCTCAGCCTCGTCGTCGGAAAGGGTCCACGTTCCAAGTCCGATCACAGGCATCTCATATCCGCTGTTTAAGAGCACGGTTCTTTTTTCGAGATTAAATACGCCTTCGGACTGAGAAAGAGTGGCTGTGGTATTTCTGCCGCCGGAGGTTTCTCTTTGCGCTTCCTCAGACGAATAGGCAACACCCGTTTTCTCCTCGTCACTCGATTTTAATATGCCGCCTGCGCCACATCCTGCGAGGAGCAGCATTATGGCAGCAATGGCAAAACAGTGCTTTCCTCTACGCAGGCGATTTCCTGAATTCATATGTTTTCACCGACTCTTACTGCAAATACTGATTGAAGAACGACTCCAGCTTATCGAACGGAATCGCATTCTTGCCGCCGCCGTCATAGAGATCCGTGTGGACTGCATCCGGAATGATCATCAGTTCCTTGTTATCCGCATACTTGCTGTCTTTGATCATGTTTGTATAAGCGTCCCGTGAAAAATAGCAGGAGTGCGCCTTGTCACCGTGAATAATGAGGACCGCGCTGCGGATCTCATTGCTGTACTGCAGGATCGGCTGATTGATGAAGCTCTCGCAGCCGATGACGTTCCACCCGCCGTTGGAATTGAGGGAACGGGCATGGTAGCCACGGCTGGTCTTATAGTAATCATAGTAATCCTTAACGAAGAAAGGCGCGTCTTCCGGCAGGGGATCGACGACACCGCCGCCCAGCTTATACTCACCGTTCTTAAGGTCTTCCAACCTCTGAGCACACATGGCTGCCTTCGCCTGGTAGCGGGCTTCTTCGCTGTCTGCAGAGTCAAAATAACCCTTGGCATTCACACGGGTCATATCGTACATGGTAGAAGCCACCGTTGCCTTGATGCGGGTATCGAGAGCCGCCGTGTTCAGAGCCATGCCGCCCCAGCCGCAGATACCGATGATGCCGATTCGGTCCGGATCAACTTTATCGCACAGGGACAGAAAATCCACCGCCGCCATGAAATCTTCTGTGTTGATGTCAGGAGATGCCATGTATCGCACGCCACCGCCGCTCTCGCCGGTAAAAGACGGATCAAAAGCAACAGTAACAAATCCGCGTTCCGCCATGGTCTGGGCATACAGACCGGAGCACTGCTCCTTGACGGCTCCAAAGGGTCCGCTCACCGCAATAGCCGGGAGCTTTCCCTCCGCGTTCTTGGGAACGTACATGTCTGCTGCCAATGTGATGCCGTATCTATTTACGAAGGTCACTTTAGAGTGATCGACTTTTTCGCTTTTCGGGAAGGTCTTGTCCCATGCCTTTGTGAGAGTGAGTTCTTCTTTTCTGATCATGATTTTCTCCTTATTGCTCTTCACTGTAGTGTTTTGACTGTCTGCCGGATCAAGAAATCCAGGCAGTCCACTTTTCGCTGGCTCTCATGGAGCTCCTCCATCCGGCTGCATCGGCATTTTCGAAAGTATTGTATCAGGGCTTTTGTATCGCCTGATTTATAGAGCAGTTTTGCTCTTTCTACCTCCTCGCTTCCGCACCCGGCATCCTTGAGATTTGTGAGTATTTCTTCCAGTTCTTCCTTCATGTGTGGTGTCTCCCATACACTTTTTTGCTGTCTGTGAGCTTATTATAGGGGCTTAACAGATACCTTGCTAATGGGTATAATGAATATCGTGATATTCTTATTTAGAATATCAGGAAAAAGATACCCCAGAGGTCGTTTTTTCGAGGTCGATTTTTGAAGAGGTCGATTTTTGATGTTAGATCGTCTCCCGGACCCGGTCAATAAACATCTGCACCGCCGGCGAGAAGACCTGGTACTTCTTCCAAATCAGATATCCGGCGGACTTCATGGAAGGCACGAGAGGCCTCATACACAGAGGGCTGTCCCCGGTCGTGTTAATCAGCTTGTCGAAGCAGATGGCGTACCCAAGCCCGTCTTCCACGAGAAGGGAGGCATTATAGACAAGGTTGTAGGTGGCAACGACATTCAGCGAGGACACCCCTCCGACGCCCGTCAAATAAGGCTCAGCCGCTCTCGAAATAATGACAGGGAGACCTCTGAGGTCGGAGAGACAGATTTCCGACTTCTCTGCAAGAGGGCAGTCTTTTGGCATCAGCAGGCCAAAAGAGTCCTCAGCCGGCAACTCAATAGACTGATAGAGAGTGTGGTCCACCTCAGTGAAGATGACAGCAAAATCGATCAACCCGTTGTTCAGCTCATCCATCAGGTCCTGCGTGTCCCCGCTGGTGATATGAAAGCGGATATCCGGGTGCGCTGCAGCAATATCCGCCGCCGCCCGCGAAAGGTAATGGAAGGACCAGGACTCTCCGGCGCCAATCCGCACGGAGCCCGAGATATGGTTTTTGATCTGCGAGATCTCTTCCTCGGTCATCTGCATCAGGCGCACCATTTCTTCGGCCCTTTTCCGAAGCACCATCCCTTCTTCGGTGAGCGTGATCTTCCGGTTCCCGCGCGCAAAAAGGGACACGCCGAGTTCCTCCTCCAGTTCCTTCATCTGCCGCGACAAAGAGGGCTGGGCGACATGAAGCGTCTGAGCCGCCGCGGAAATCGTGCCTTCCCGCACCACTGCCAGATAGTATTGCATTGTTCGTATATCCATAAGAAAACTCCTTTCTCGACTTCATATTCATTTTATGTATAGGAATCCATATACATCAAGTATTTGATTATAGGAAAATCCGCGAATATAATAAAGCCATAACAAAGAATTATGCAGATTTTACTTGGCTGTTATTTAAAAGGAGACTATGATGAGAAAAGGGTTTATGGGAATCATATCGCTGATTATGATATTTTGCCTTGTTCTTTCCGGGTGCGGTTCGGCCCAGGCAAAAGACAGCGGCAGTGAAGGTACCTCAGAGGTCACTCCCGCAGAGGAAGGCACCTCAGAGGTCGATTCTGATGCGCAAACCACCTCAGAGGTCGGTTCTGACACGCAAACTACCCCAGAAGTCGATTCTGACACGCAAACTACCCCAGAGGTCGAGGTCGTTTCAGCAGAACAGGCAGAAGAAGGAGAAGAGGCTATGTCCGCAGGAACTTACACAACACAGGAAATTTGGGTGCAGAACGGCGATAAAAGGATTTACGGCGTCGCCTATGTGCCTGCATCAGAAGCCGGCAAAAAAGTGCCGCTTGTGATTTTCTCCCACGAGCTTGGAAACGATCACACGTCCGGCGAGAGGTATGCCGAGAGACTGGCGGAAGCAGGCTACTCGGCTTATGTCTTTGATTTCTGCGGCGGCACGGTCGGCGGCAACAAAAGTGACGGCAGCAATAATGAAATGTCCATCCTGACCGAGGCGTCGGATTTAGAGGCAGTGTTGGCATCCGCTAAAACATGGGATTTTGTTGATCCTGACAAAATCGTACTTCTCGGGGGCAGTATGGGTGGACTTGTCACGACCGTTGTGGGCAGCACGCATCAGGACGAGATCGCGGGCATGATCCTCATGTACCCTGCACTGTCCGCCAAGGACGACAGCGGGGCGGAGCAGTATCAATCAGAGGATGAAGTTCCGGAGGACGTCAGCCTGTTCGGCGGCTGGATCCATGTGGGCAAAAACTACATCACCGATCTGTGGAAAGTTGATTTCAACCGGCTGCTCTCTTCCTATCAGGGGCATATGCTGCTTCTTCACGGCGATAAAGACAGTACTGTTCCGTTCTCTTACTCTGAGGAGGCCAGTAAGATCATCCCGGACTGCGAATTCTATGTGATCAAGGACGGCGGGCACGAGTTCTTCGGACAGCTGTTTGAGGATGCGATGAGCTATATTTTGCCTTATCTTGAGGGGCAGCTTAGTGGTGAAAACATATCAGGAACATCAGAAAACGAGGAGGGCGAAGCAGTGCTGCAGATGACGATCGGGGAAACCCCTGTTGAAGTGAAATGGGAAGACAATGAATCCGTGGAGGCGCTGAAGCAGTTGTGCCGAGAAGAGCCCTTGACCATTCAGATGTCTATGTACGGCGGCTTTGAGCAGGTCGGGTCCATCGGGCAGAGCCTGCCTAGAAATGACAGCCAAACGACCACGCAGGCCGGCGACATCGTTCTTTACTCCGGCGACCAGATCGTCGTTTTCTACGGATCCAATTCATGGGCGTATACCAGGCTGGGCCACATTACGGATAAGACCGATCAGGAGCTGGCGGAGCTGCTTGGAAATGGAGACGTGACGATTACAATTGAATGATTGTGTGTAAGAAGCGACCTCTGGGGTAGTTTGTGGACAGGTGGTGATTATTCCACATCTGTCCGCAAACTACCCCAGAGGTCACCTTCTCAAAGAGGTCGCCTTCTCAATAAAACAGCCGCTTACTCGCCTATAACTAAAACCTGCCCGCGTGCATCCGGATCATCCATGATCACCTCGCCGACAGATTCTGCCGTAATCCTCCCACTGTGAGGATTTTTGATACTGACTACCGTTGAAACGATCGACGCCTCAACATCTGATTTTTCGAAAGCCAGATCGCAATCGACCATACGGCAGTTGATCAGTTTGAGTCCCTTGCAGTAGCACAACGGTTGTGTGCCGATGATCGTGCAGTTCTCAAAAGTCACATTCTCACAGTACCATGCCAGGTACTCGCCCTTTATAACGCTGTCCTTAACAACGACATTCTTCGCATGCCAGAAGGCATCTTTTGTATCAAACTCACAGCCGGTAAAAACAGAGTCCGCAATATACTGAAAGGAATACTTCCCCTTGAGCCTGACTTTGTCAAAATACAGATGATCCGAACGCATCATGAAATACTCGCTTTGTGCGCTTGTGTCCTTCATCTCGATTCCACGAATTGACCATCCAAATTCAGGGGATATGATATCGCAGTGAAGGATTCTGACATCTGCGCACTCTCTGAGCGCTTTGATCCCATGCATCTTCGTGTCCGTTATCTCAATGTCTTCAGAATACCAAAGCGCCGCCCGGCAAGCTGAAGTCATCTCGCTTCTGACAATTCTCAATCTTTTGTCATGCCAGAAAGGATATCTTAAGTTAAAGAAGCAATCCTGTACTGCTATATCTCTGCATTCCTTAAATGCACTTTCGCCATCTGCCGGTCCGTCAAAGCGGCATCCTGCCACTTCCACATTTTTGCTTCCATAGAAAGCTCTTTCTTCATCAAAGGTTTGATCTGTTATCGTCTGCATAGTATGGCTCCTCCCGGGCTGCAGCGGGCACATCATTATGTATTCTTCGTCATTCTCATCTACGATCTCAAACCCGACTTTTCTATACATTCGCACCGCATAGTTCGCTTTTTGCACGGCGAGAGAGGCTTGTTTGAAACCCTGTTCCTTTAACAGGATGAGCATGTCTCTCATCAGCCGGGTTCCGATTCCCTGCCCTCTGTTTTCAGGCAGCAGAGATATGGCAAATGACGGCGTTTCGTCATTCACATGACCGTAGTCATTCATGATCCTGGTCCACACGGCGCCCACCACCCGGCCGTCTGCCTCTGCCACAAGGCAGTGATCCGCTGCACCGCTGCCAAAATTCTCATAATAGAGCCGCAGTTCCGGCCGTTCCACGATATCTCCGGCCGGAGGCTCCACGCCTTCCGGGACGAAGATCGCCTCATACAGGAAATCTTTCAGCAGATCTTTCTCGCAGGAGAGCAGCTTTCGTATCAAAATACCGTCATGAATCTCGACCAGATCTTCCGCATCAATGCATCGGAAGCCATTTTTCATGAGGAGCTGTGCGGTCACGCCGGCTCCACTTACCAGCGTTCCGGTAAAAGTGCCATCATAGCGCTGCTTCACACCGCAGCTGGGACTGCGCGGCTGCAGTACGACCAGATCCGGCTGCTCGCGCCTGGCGATCTCCAGGCACTTTTCTGCCCCCGCGCGGAATTGCACATCCACGTTCCGGCCATCCTTTGCTGTGACCACGCCCTCTCTGATCTCCGAAGGAATGCGCGGCGTAGGCAGGCCCCCCATCTGCTCCGGGCAGACGGTGATCACGTCACCCGCGGAAAACAGCTGCAGGACTTTTTCATTGCGGTTGTTACCGCCGTTATATTTACAGTTTTCACCTGTCAGGCAGGCGCTGACCATGATCTTCATAGAAACTACCCCTCAGGCTGTCCTTCTTGTTTGTGCCCCTCGCCATGGAATCCCTTATCCTTCTTCAGTGCCGCACTCAGGGAGTTCGGAATACCGCGCGGTCCCCGGACAGCGTAGATTCCATACTCCGATTTTAGGACCTCAAACGTAAATCTGTCCGGCGCATAGCGCTTCTGCAGCCTGATCTTCATAAGTGCTTTGATCGTGATATGTTCGTTTTTGTGCTCATAAGGAATGCCGGTTTCCAGCACCTTACATTTGTACAGCACAGCCGAGACCGGCGCGGCAACATACAAATAGACGGTATCTCCTTTTTTGATCCCGGCTCCCTGCTTCCAGTTTATGAGATCCGTGTCGTCAAAGGCATGTATGATATCGTAGTACTTCGGGTTCGCCGGAATGATCCATTCCTTCGGAGGCCGGATTTTCTCTTTCTTCTTCGCCGACGCCGTCGCCAAAAAGCTCATATCGATCAGGTCAAAAACCTGTTCCTTCGGCACGCTGCCGTCCAGCAGAACGGAGATCCAGTGCATTTTGTTCATATGGTAGGCCGGCATGATCCCCTTTTTCTGAATGATCATGTCCCGGAAGATCATATCATCAATCTTGAGATTGATCACGTCTACATAATCCGTTCCGAAGAGTCCGACCTTGTCACCCTGCACGTCCATCACCAGCGCAAACCACTTGTTATTATCCGTATGACGGAAAACGGCACTTCCATTGTATTTTCGCCAGGGATACTCCGGCTGTACCTTATATTTCTTTATAATATAGTCAAAAACTGTCTGCCGATTCATCACATAGTTCCTTATTTTGTGGTGTCAAGAAACTGCAAGCTGAAGCAAAACACCGATGATGGCCGCAGCCATGATGAGAACAGCGGGCAAAAGAGGATTCTTTTTGGCCGCTGTTTTTTGACCTGCATACTTGAGAGCTTGTACGATCTGTGTCCCGACGAATGCCCAGAAGGACAGCATGAGTAAGTTCTCCAAAATGACCAGCCAGCCGGCCTTGTCATAATCCAAAAAAGCAAACGGTACCCGGAAGAACAGATAATCCGGTATCCCATTCCGAAGGAACAGGTACAGACCGATCCCTCCGGCAATGGTAAAGATACAAGTAAGAATTGCTTTTGTCCGGTCCTTCCACTTGAAGCCGGCTGTCATCGCAGGGATATGCATTCCCAGATGCATCCCCATCAGAACAAAGGCCCAGTGGGACATGGACAGGTGCATTCTGCGCGCAAAAGAGGCCGGTGCCATGCCATACATAAAAGGTACCGCATGGCCGCTCATAGACATACCGCAGAATGCCGTCAGCGCAATACAAAACAGGAGCAGAATGTTCACGGCCGTAGACAGGATCCGGTAAGGATTGTATTTTCCCTTAAACAGAGCACCGTACCACTTCCGGTTCAGGATCTGATGGACGATCACAAGGGCCGTCATGCCCATGCCGATCCATTCATGTGCCGATTCCCCTGTGACCTGATAGGCCATTAGGAACAGCAGAAGAACGGTCATAACCGCATCCACGATTCTTTTGACGCCGCTGTTTTTAATATTTCTGTTTTTGCTGCCGCCGTTTTTGAGATCACCGGCTGATTTAGACTTGGACATGATCATACGCCCCTTAATCTTCAAGGTTTACTTCAGGCTCTCGATCCAGGACTGCAGTTCCTCTTCAGAAACATTACCGTCGAAACGCTCTCCCTGCAGCCAGCTGCCGCTGCCTGCAAGAGCTTCCATGTTGGGACCGCTCTTGCCGATGCCGCTTCCGCCGGATGTGCAGAACGGGATCACAGTGATTCCTTCAAAATTATATTTCTCGACAAAAGTATCCAAGATGCGCGGCTCCTCACCCCACCAGATCGGGAAGCCGAGATAAATGGTCGTGTAACCCTCGAGGGAAATCTCTTCACTGCCGATCTCCGGGCGAACGCTCTTGTCATTCTGCTCTTTCGTAGAACGGCTGTTGTCGTCGTTGTAGTTCAGGTCGTCCTCTGTATATGGATCAGCTGCCTGGATCTCGTAGAGATCTCCGCCGGTAACGGAAGCGATTCGCTCTGCGACGCCTTTCGTTGTGCCGGTGGCAGAGAAATATGCGATCAGAACATCCGAATGAGCCGCCGGAGCCTGTCCCTGACTATCTGTTTCTGCAGCAGCTTCTTCTGCAGCTGCTTCTGTCTCCTGTGTTGTCTCCTCCTGCTTTGCTTCCGGCTCTGCTGCGGCCTGGTCCTCAGCCGCCTCTTCCTGCGACTCTGTCACAGCCTGTGCGTCATTTTCCGCCGCCTGTGCGTCTGTTGCTGCCGCCTGTGAATTGCCTCCGCAGGCAGTAAGTGCGATCGTCAAAACAGTGACTGCAATTAAAGATACTATTTTTTTCATATCGTTCGTATAACTCCTTTTATATTTTTTTCTAGTTTATTTTCTGATTTTCTGATCACCTGTGGAGCAGACATGTTTCTCTTTTGCTGCTGCCGGCTTATTAGAGTACTTGATTCAGCCAGCGGCGGATCTGTGTTTCGTTCGGACGGTTGATCTGTATGCCCTTTTCCCATTTCACATTGCCGCTGACATTTTTGTGGAGCGCGGTGTCGCTTCTTCCTACGCCGCTGCCGCCGGAGGTGCAGAAGGGAATGATCTTTTTGCCGCTGAATTCATAGCTTTCCAGGAAAGTCTCTATGATCCTGGGAGCAATGCCCCACCAGATCGGAAATCCCACAATGACAGTATCGTAAGACGCCATATTTATGGCACTTCCTGCGATTTCCGGTCTTGCGGACGGGTCATTCATTTCCACACTGCTGCGGCTCTTCTTGTTCATCCAATCAAGATCGGCGGGGGTATAGATCTGTTTCGGGACGATCTCATAGAAATCCGCGCCGGCGATCCGGGCGATCTCCTCTCCGACTTTTCTCGTAACACCGCTGGCGGAGAATACCGCCACTAAAACTTTCTTTGTCATTCCTTAGATCTCCTTTTTGGTGTTTGTTTTATTGATCATTTGTTGCTGCCTGTTCGCTCATTCCCCCAGCAGCCGGGTCAGGCAGCTGCGGGTCAGTTCATAAACGGTCTGGTACACATAATTGACTCCTGCTTCCTCCATGGCGGCTTTCTGCTTCTCAGTTACGGTCGTATAGGGATAAATGCCGAACATAAAGGGGAAGAAAATATAGCTGAAGTTCTGAATGTCCGCCACACTCATGTCCGGACAGAACTTCGTGAGCAGCATGCTCATACGGCGAAGAGAATTACCGTAAGATTCCTTGAACGAGGTCAGAAGTTCCTGCCGGCTGTTGGCTTCCATATCGTAGTTGTTCATGGAAAGGAGCTTTAAAAGCTGCTGCCTTTCCGCCAGAGACTCTGCGATCTTCTCAGCCAGCTGTACTTTGGTCAGCCGTTCATTTTCCTCAAAAATCACTGTCAGATTCTCGTTCCAGCGGTCGTACTCCCGCTTGAAAAGGGCCAGAAAGATCTCTTCCTTCGTTTCAAAGTAGTTGTAGATCGTGGGACGGGAGAAAGAGGTGATCTTGCTGATCTCCTTGAGCGTGATCTCCTTAAAGCTCATTGTCTGGTAAAGATGCTCGCAGGCATCCACGATCTCTTCCCGCTTCCGGGCGATCTCTTCCGGGGTCCCTTTTCTCATTACAAAATCCTCCGCGTTTCCTTTCAGTAGTACTGACATTGTGTCAGCATATGGATTATATCTCTTTCTTGACACTGTGTCAACATGTTTTCAGAAAGAGGCCGCAATAAAAAAGGTGTCAGAGGGCGGTTCGGTGTCAAGGGGGTGTCAAGGGGACGGTTCTACTGACA
>Ga0310695_10011399_pt1 | contig 12711 bp, 6 predicted proteins | sample RumenRJG_04DNA_FD_203882 | JGI IMG/M metagenome (GOLD analysis project Ga0310695, IMG submission 203882) | Bovine rumen microbial communities from Lethbridge, Alberta, Canada - RJG_04 (v2) (version 2) | ecosystem: Host-associated > Mammals > Digestive system > Stomach > Rumen | place: Canada...
AGATACAACTTCGCGCTGGCGCATAGCAGATCCTGTAAAATTTTATCAGAGCCTTACAATCATGGACAATGCTTATAATCGTCTTAGTGATATTATTGATTCTTCAACGAGAACTGTTATTACTCAGAACCGTCTTAGTGAAATAGTTCGCAGCTCTAATGTTATAAATGATTTGAAATCTGAAAATCAGCAGACGGATGAAGATACTAAAGAGATTGAAGCTCTTATTAACACAAATGTAGAAAATGAACTTATTTTAAAAGGTCGTGGTGTTTTATGTAAGGAAATGCTTGCAGAAGCATGTAAACTTGTTCCTGAATATGGAATTGAACTTATTGATATTCTTCCGCGACAGATAAAATATTCGGATGAACTTACAGAATCAGTTTATAACCGAATGATAAAAGACCGAAATCAGTTTGCCCAGGCTTACCGTTCTCGTGGAGAAGGTAAGAAAGCTGAATGGCTTGGTAAACTTGACAGCGATAAGCGAACAATTTCTTCGGAGGCATACCGCCGCTCAGAGGAAATAAAAGGTACGGCAGATGCTCAGGCAGCGGCAATTTACGCTGCGGCTTATAATAAAGACCCTGAATTTTATGCTTTCTGGAAAAGTATGGAATCTTACAAACAGAACTTAAAGGATTATCCTGCAACTTATAGTACAAATATGGATTACTTTAAGTATTTATATTCTGCGAACGGACGAAAGTAATATGGCAAAAATGAATCTTGCTTCAATTGAAGGTGGCAGAATAAGGCTAAATTCCGGACTGAATGAAATTGCATTTGGAAAAACTCATTTTTCGTCGGTAGAAAACTATAAGGGCTTTTATTTTGATGGAAATGAGTTTCATGAATGGGCATTTTCAGATATAAAGTCTGGAACAGAAGCTGGTGCTGATTTTGTTTATTTTGAGGGAGAAAATCCTCTTTCAGATAAGGCAGAAACACTTTATTCAGTTTTTGAAAGTGAAAACAAAACGGTAATTGAAACTTCTGTAAAAAAAGTCTGTCTTGCTACTGAGATTGCGGTTAAAAATAAGATTCCTCTTTCTGCAACAGGTTCAGGTGCAATAATTATTGAGAGTGAATCAAAAGATAACAGGATTCTTTTTTTGCCTCCTGAACTTTTTGAAAATGCGGCTTCTACACTTGAAAGTAAACTTTTTTCTGAACTTTATTTAAATTGGGTAAATGAATCTTTGCGCGACAGATATGCGCTAAGTTTTATGCGTGCAGCATTTGTATACAAAATGCTTACGGGGTGTGCACCTTTTCCTGAAACAAACAAAAATACCCGTTTTGAAGAGCTTCGGGATAAAAATTTTATTCCTGTGCAGTATTATGCAAGAAACTTGACGTCGTCTTTTGCGGCAAATATAAACAATGCACTGGGGCTTAGGGCTTTATCCGAAGATGATGAAAAATTTGCCGTTCGGAAGGACGATTATATTTTCCCGATTTCGGCACTTGATTCAGAAGATTTCGAAGTTGTGACTGCTTCTGAAAGTGAAAAAGTTTTGGGCACAACTGCCGATTCATTCAAAAAGAATCAACGGCTTGCGTTAAATACCCGCAGACTGTTCCGCCGTAATTCCACGTTGTTCGCGGTCTGCGTTTGCGCGGTAATTTTTGCTTTTATGTTTGGAAAATCTATCCAGAAATCGCGGCGCGGTGAATTTACTTCAAAGGGTCTTAATTCGATTCAGACAGTGCAGTGCTTTTTTAAGGCTGTAAACAAAAAGGATCTTCCTTTTTTGCAGAATATAATAAACGGTCGTGTTCCTCAGAAATATGCAGATTCAGTTTCTCAGATTTTTGTGACAAGTAAAAACCGCGAAATTTATTACCGTGATAACGGCATTGCTTCTATGGAAAACTGGCTGTATTACGTTACCAGCGCCCAAAAAGATCCGCTTTCGGGGCTTTACGGTATTACGAATGTACGCATAGATGGTGTCCCTTACGAGCTTAATGTAAAGGCAAATAAAATAGATGATAATCCTCTTCCTGTTGAAAAGGAAGGTGATGTAACTGTTGAGAATGGAATGCAGTCTGTGCATAAAGTTCAGTATTATCTTGTTCATTCTGAGGGCGAAGAAAACAATCTTCTGGTTGATGATATAGAAGAGACTTTTGTTCTTGTCTTTAAAAAAAGCTGTTGGGTTGTTACAGATATTATAAACCGGAAAGTTAATGCAGATATAAATCAGGATTCTTTTAAGAACGAATATTTTGCCCTTCTTGAAAAAAATGGCGGTGATGTTATTTCTTCGGTAAACGAGCTTCGTTCAAAATACAGCTGGCTGCCTTCTGAACAGGCTTTAATTATTGAAAAGTCAGAATAGAGAACTCGAGGCAGGAGTCTTTATTAAGGCAATTGCATTGTAAACTGCATTTTCATTATACTGAGCGAATGTCAAATATAAGAAAGCTTTTTGATGGAATTGAAAAGAAATATATAGCAAAAACTTTTTTTACACCGCTTGTAATGGTTGTAGAAGTTATACTCGAGGTGTTCATTCCGTTTTTGTTTTCAAAAATCATAGATAACGGCGTAGCAGACAGAAATATTCCGTACATTGTAAAAACAGGTCTTTTAATGGTTTTTATTTCGCTGGCTTCTCTGTGCAGCGGCTGTTTTGGCTCGTATTTTGCGGCCGGAGCTTCTCAGGGGCTTTCTCATCATCTTAGAAACAGATTGTTTGCAAAGGTTCAGTCCTTTTCTTTTTCAAATATAGACAAATTTAGCACAGCTTCACTGGTCACAAGGCTCACAACAGATGTAACAATGTGCCAGAATACATTTCAGATGATTATTAAATCATGTGCCCGTTCTCCGATTATGCTCATTGCCGGCACTGTGATGGCTTTTAATATTAACAAAAGTTTGTCTTTTCTGTTTTTTATTTCCATTCCAATACTTCTGGTCGCCGTTCTCGGTTTGTCTTCACTAGCGTATCCCCGCTTTTCAGATTTGATGAAAAAATACGATACGCTTAATGCGTCGGTTCAGGAAAATTTGATTGGAATAAGAATTGTAAAAGCTTTTGTCCGCGAAAAATTTGAAGAAGAAAAATTTACAAAGGCGTGTGATGCTGTTCGTAAGGCGCAGGTTCATGCAGAAAAAGTGATTATATTTTTAATGCCGGTGATGCAGCTTGTAATGTATCTTTCCATTGCGGCAGTTGTATGGTTTGGCGGTCATAAAGTGATTTTTGGAACAATGCTGCCCGGTCAGCTTGTAAGTTTCTTTACTTATGTAATGCAGATTCTTATGTCTCTTATGATGCTCGGTATGGTTTTTGTTTCTACAGTAATGGTTCGGGCTTCAATAAAGCGAATTTGCGAAGTTCTTGACGAAGAGCCTTCTATTGTTTCGCCGGAAAATGCCGTTAAGCAGGTAAAGAATGGAAGCATTGAATTTTGTAATGTAAATTTCAGCTATACTGCCGAAAAAGCAAACTGTGTCCTTGAAAATATTAATCTTAAAATTCAAAGCGGTCAGACTGTGGGAATAATCGGTGGAACAGGTTCGTCAAAAACAACTCTGGTTTCACTTGTTCCGCGCCTTTATGATTGTCTTGAAGGTTGTGTGAAGGTTGGCGGTGAAGATGTCCGTAATTACGACCTTGAAGTGCTTCGTGATTCAGTTTCAATGGTTCTTCAAAAAAATGTTTTATTTACAGGTACAATCAGAGAAAATCTGCTTTGGGGAAACGAAAATGCAACTGACGAACAGATTGTTCAGGCATGTAAGGCTGCTGATGCAGATTCATTTATACGCTCCTTTTCGCTAGGCTATGATACAGTGCTGGGACAGGGCGGTGTAAATGTTTCCGGTGGACAGAAGCAAAGGCTTTGTATTGCCCGGGCTCTCTTAAAAAATCCAAAAATTCTTATTCTTGACGATAGTACTTCGGCTGTAGATACTGCAACAGAAGCTCGTATAAGAACAGCTCTAAAACAGCTTGCGCCCGAAACAACAAAAATCATAATTGCACAGAGAATATCTTCTGTAAAAGATGCAGACATCATTTTTGTAATGGAAGATGGAAAAATAAACGGCTGCGGAACACATTCGTGGCTGCTGGAAAATAATGAAATATACCGCGAGGTTTTTGAATCTCAGCAGCAGGGTAGCGGCGATGCCGATTTATCCTAATAAAAGGAAGTTTTTATGCCACCAGTAAAACCAAAAGGATTCAGTAAACCAAAAAATACAAAAAAAACAGTTCAGCGTCTTTTGCAATATATGGGAAAGTTCAAGTCTTTGTGGATTCTTGTCTTTTTGCTTGTATTATGTTCGTCAATTTCTACAGTTGCCGGAACCTATTTTATAAGACCTGCCATAAATGATTATATCACACCGCTTTCAAAAAAAGTGCTGGAAGGAGCGGGAATCAATGAAATCTCAGACGGGCTTTGGGCTCTGGCTCATATTCTCTTTTTATTAATTGGAATTTTTCTTGTTGGCGTAACTGCTTCGCTTATAAACAACAGAATTATGGTCTATATTTCTACAACGATGCTTTATAATATCCGCTGTGATTTATTTTCGCATTTGGAAAAGCTCCCTGTAAAATTTTATGACAAATATACTCACGGCGAACTTATGTCGCACTTTACTAACGATACGGATGCGCTTCGCGAAATGATGAGTATAACGGTTCCGCAGCTTTTTTCTTCCGTAATTTCTGTAGTCTCTGTTTTTTTTATGATGCTTTTTTTAAGCCCGCTTTTGACGCTTATAATGATTGTTTCGATGTTTTTTATGATAAAACTAGCGCGTCAGGTTGGTAAAAAAAGTGCGGAATCGTTTAAGGAAAATCAAAAAAACATTGGAATTGTTAACGGCTATATCGAAGAAATGATTGAAGGCCAGCGAGTCATAAAAATTTTCAATCACGAAAAAACTGTAATTCAGAATTTCAGCGATCTAAATGGAAATTTACGCAAGGCTGGAACAAATGCGAATGTATTCGGAAATATTTTAGGACCTATGATGAATAATCTTTCGCACATTCAGTACGCGCTTGTTGCAATGACAGGCGCAATAAGAATTATTCTTGGCTATATGGATTTGGGAACGCTTGCTCTTTTTATGCAGTATACTCGTTCTTTCAGTATGCCAATCAGTATGATGAGCATGCAGGCAAACAGCGTGCTTAATGCTCTTGCCGGTGCGGAACGTATTTTTGCTGTAATTGATGAACCAGTCGAAATTGATGAAGGAGAATATTCTCTTGTAAATGCATACGAAACAAAAGACACTTTAGGAAAGCAAAAACTTGTTCAGTCATTTGCTTTTACAGGAGAGTGGGCATGGAAAAATCCTGCCGATAATTCGCTTACGCCGCTTAAAGGCGAAGTTGTTTTTGATCATGTAACTTTTGGATATAAAAATGATAAAACAATTTTGCATGATATTTGTATTCACGCAAAACCTGGAACAAAAATTGCCTTGGTTGGTTCTACAGGTTCCGGTAAAACTACGACGGTAAATCTTTTGTCGCGATTTTTTGATGTACCAGACGGCTGCGGGCAAATTGCATATGATGGCATTTCTCTGAATAAAATCACAAAAGAATCTTTAAGGCGTTCTCTTGGAATGGTTCAACAGAATACCCATTTATTTACAGGAACAATCCGGGAAAACATACGCTTTGGAAATCTTGGTGCTTCAGATTTACAGGTATACGAAGCGGCAAAACTTGCAAATGCCGATTCTTTTATAAAGCATCTTCCTCAGGGCTACGATACAATAATTTCAGGTGATGGAGCATCTTTAAGCCAGGGTCAAAGACAACTGCTTGCAATTGCCCGGGCGGCTATAGCGGATCCTCCGGTTCTTATTCTGGATGAAGCAACTTCTTCTATTGATACACGTACTGAAAAACTTATAGAAAAAGGAATGGATTCTCTTATGAAAGGAAGAACTTCTTTTGTAATTGCGCACCGTCTTTCTACAGTTCGCAATGCAGATGAAATTCTTGTTCTTGAAAAAGGCAAAATCATTGAGCGGGGAACTCATGCACAGCTTATTGCCGCAAAAGGCCGTTATTACTTTTTATATACCGGAAACAAAATTGCTTCTGAAGATTAAAAAAATATAACAAAAGATGCGTAAATAATTATTCGCATTCTTCGTCGTGTAAAATATCTTCAATAACGAGCATAAGCTGTTTTATCGATTCAAAATGTTTTTTTATTGTGATTCTGTAAAAAATCTGTGTTCCGTGTTTTACCGGCTCAATTAAACCGCTGTCTTTTAAAACCTTAAGATGATGTGAAATTGCAGGACGGGAAAGTATTGATTTTCCTGACAATTGAGAAACGTTTATTCCTTCTGTACCTGAATCTGCCAGATCGAGAAGAATTTTCTGCCTTATAGGGTCTCCAAGGGCAATAAAAAGCGCAGAACAACTTTTAAATTTTTCTTCAGCGTCCAAAAGTTTTTCTTTTTGAATCATTTCTATTACACCTCGCAAAAAAATCTTTAAGGGCAAGAAAACCTAAAAGGTTTATATTCTTCCCTTGACGTATTAAAAACAGATTGTTATATTTAGTTCATCAGTTTAATTACTTGAACCAATATAAATCATAAAAGATTGTTTTGCAAGTCTTTTGAACTGTAAAACTTTATAAATATTTTTTTAATAAATGGAGAAAGACAAAAATGATTAAAAAAATGCTCAGGAATTCCTGGCTTGTAATTACTGCTTGTATTTTGCTTACGTTGTTTTTTGGCTGGCAGCTTCGTACAATCAAAATTGAAAATACAAGCCGTACTTTTATGCCAAAGGATGATCCGTCTTATCAGCTTATGCTCGATACTGAGAAAAGTTTTGGAAGTATGCTTATGCTCGGTATTTCGCTCGAAACAAAAGGTTCAACAATCCTTACTCCTGAATACATTGATGTTGTAAGACGCATTACAGAGCGCATTGAAAGTGTTGATTACGTTGAAAATATTGATTCCATCGCGAATATCGATTTTATCCGCGGTGAAACAAATGCCGATGGAGAAGGTACACTTAAGGCTTCCAGTCTTCTTGGAGAAGATGATGAGTATACCGGAAGCAAGGAAGATATGCGTTTAATCCGTCAGAGAATTATCGACTGGCAGGAAATGTACAATCGTGTAATTGTTGATGATGATTTTAATACAACTCAGATGATGATTACTATTCAGGCTTCAACAGAAGACGGACAGGAGCTTCCTTCTGAAATTCAGACTTCAATCCTGGCTAAAATTCAGGATATTTGTACAGAAGAACTTGCTGGTTCTGATCTTGAAATCCGCTATTTTGGTGATCCTGTAATGTCGCACGATGCAAGAGACTTTCTTATGGATGACCTTCTTCACTTAATTCCGTTTGTCGCACTTATTGTACTTCTATCGCTTTATTTTTCATTCCACACAATCAGCGGAACATTGTTCCCTCTTGTAACTGTTCTTGTAAGTACAATCTGGTCTGTAGGTCTTTTGTGTCTTTTGGGATACACATTTACAATTATCGGAAGTATGATTCCGGTTTGTCTTATTGCGTGTGGTTCTGCGTATGGTATTCACGTAATGACACATTATTACATTGGAATAGATAGGATTGAAGGAGAAATTACAAAGGAAAAACATATGGGTGCAATTGAGTTTGCCCTTAAAGATGTTTGGGTTGCTGTTCTTCTTGCCGCAATCACAACAATTGCCGGTTTTATTTCTAACGTATCAAGCCCTCTACGTCCTTTGCGCTCTTTCTCAATTTTCTCGGCAGCCGGTGTGGCTTTTTCTTTAATTCTTTCTATTACTCTTATTCCTGCAATGCTTTACGTTACACCAATCAGCATTGTTGGAAAGCATTGGAAAAATAAAGATCATCTTTCTACAAAACTTCGTATGAAGCTTGAACATGAACTTGCACGTCGTGGCGGAAAATCTCCGGAAGAGGCCAGTGGTCAGTCTTTGTACAATATTTACCGCTTCTTTGCAGGAACAAAAACTCGTCTTGTAATTTTCGTGATTGTAATTCTTGCAGCTTCTTCATTTGGAATTTATAAACTTATTGTTGATACCGCAATGGTAAATTACTTTCCGGAAACAAGTAAGTTCCGTCAGGATCTGGCTTATGTAGATGAAAATCTTTCTGGAACAAACAGCATTTATATTGTTGTAAAAGGAAACGAAAAGTCTGCCGAAGAAATTTCTGATTCTTCAGATTCTGCCGCAGATTTTGGTGATTTTGATTTTTCCGGCGCAGATGATTCTGCCGCAAGTGATTTTGATTTTTCTTCATCTGAAGCTTCATCAGATTTTGATTTTGGTGACTTTAATTTTGATTCAGCTGATTCTTCGTCTGTAGTGGAATCTATGCCTGCCGTTAAGCAGTACTATTCACTTACAGACCCGGTTGTTCTTAAGGCTGTAGATGACATGCAGAATTACCTTTCAATTAATCATCCGGAAATTGGAAAAATTGTTTCGTTTACAACATTTATTAAGAGAATGAATCAGGTTATGCATGTACCTGTAGAAGGAGCTACCGGCGGAATAGAATCTGAGCATATTAAAACATTGGATTCTACTGCATCTATTCAGCAGATGCTTGATATTATTAATACAGCGTATGCTCAGGCAGGCGGCGAAAAAGCTAAGCCTTCTGAAATTGTACGCGAAATTGAGCGTGAACTTAATTACAATGGACTTGCTTATTACGAAATTCCGTATGATGTAGAAAAATATCCTGTAGACCGACAGGAAGCACTTTCTGATCTCGTTACTCAGTATTTGTATCTTCTTTCCAGCGATGCAATTACGCGTTTTGCTGATGATATGACAAATCCTAAAGCAATCAGAATTCAGATGCAGCTTAAAACTCACAGCACTGTAGATACAGGAAAGCTTATAGACGATATTAATGCTTATGCTGCAAAATACTTCCCTAAGAACTATACAGTTTCTGCAACTGGTAGTGCGGCTTTGGAATATACAATGAGTAATCTTGTAATAAACAGCCAGATGGTGTCTATTGTATTCTCGCTTATTATGGTATTCCTGATTATTGCACTGTCTTTCAAAAGTGGCTGGGCAGGACTTATTGGAGCAATTCCGCTGGGGCTTGTAATTATGCTGAACTTTATGGTAATGGGATTTACTGGAATTAAGCTTGATTTGTGTACAAGTATTGTTTCATCAATCGCAATTGGTGTAGGTATTGATTATACAATTCACTTTATGGAAACCTATCAGCATGAGCGTGCTTCCTGTGAAAATTCTGAAGAGGTCGCTAAAAAGACATTTAATTCCAGCGGAAAAGGTATTATTACAAATGCAATTGCCGTAGGATTTGGATTCCTTGTTCTTGTGTTCAGTAAGTTTATCATTCTGCGTTACATTGGAATTCTTGTTGCAGTAGTTATGTTCACAAGTTCTACAGCCGCAATGACAATTATTCCTGGTGTCTTGAATGCATTTGATCCAAAATTTATGTGGCCAAAAGAAAAACGCGAAGCTTATAAAGCAAAAATTGCTCAGGAAAAAGTAAAAAAATAATAATCACATATTGGTTCGTAACTTTGAACCAATGTAGTGGTTATCAAAATATAGAATGGGGGTAACTCAAATGAAATTAATTAAAACTTTGGCAGCACTTGCTGTAATGACTTTGTGCACTTCTGCATTTGCAATTGACGGTACAGAAATTATGAAAAATGTTTTTGACCGACAGAAACCGGATTTTTCAAAAGCTGCAGTTCAGGTAACTTTAGCAAAAAATGGTGCAGTAGAAGAAGTTCGTAATGTAGGTGAGTACGGACGCTGTAAAGATAATCTTTCAGATGTTGTAATGATTTTCTTGTCTCCTGCATCAGTAAAAGATACACGCTTTTTGCAGAAAGAAAATGATGGAAAAGATGATGACAAGTGGATTTATCTTCCTTCATTAAAATCAACTCGCCGTGTTGCCGCTTCTGATGGTTCAAAAGCTTTTGTTGGAACAGATTTTAGCTATGATGATATGAGTTCACGTGAAGTTGACGAAGACGTTCATGAACTTTTGAAGCAGAGTGAAGATAAAGGTAACTTTAAGGATTTGTATGTTGTAAAATCAACTCCAAAAGATCCAAAATCAAGCCAGTATTCTTATAGAATTTCATGGGTTACAAAGGATTCATGGATTCCAACATATATTGAACTTTACGACAAAAAAGGCAAATTGATTAAAGTAAACGAAATTAAGGCAATTAAGAAAATGCCTGGAACAAATGGTCGTGTTTATAACATTCCATTGGAAAACGTTATGACAAATGTTCAGACAAATCACGCAACTGTAATGAAAATGGTAAATATCGAAGTTGATAAATCTCTTCCAGATGGATATTTTACACCAAACTTCTTGAATACAGGTCGTTTGTAATACTATTTTATAAGTAACCTTGAAGGCAGGCTGAATGGTCTGCCTTTTTTATTTGTCAGGACGCAAAGCGGAAGGCTTTTCTTATAACGATAATTATAATGCGTTTGTCATGAGGCACCTTTGTGCAGGAATAATGCCTGAAATAATGCGCTAATGACAAATAAATTGAAAAACATTATAATTTTGAGCAATATTCAGGGGTTATTAAAACCCCTGAAAACGACGAAGTCAGGGCTTTAAGCGACAGCGTGCCTTGACTCGGCGTATCTAACGAGGAATTTACAGAATGAAAGCAATTGAATTGGAAAAGGCTTACGAGCCTAAATCTTTTGAAGACAGAATCTACGAGCAGTGGGAGAAAAACGGCTACTTTAAGCCTGCAAGTGATGAAAAATCTCCTGTTCATGCACAGTACAAGTGCCAGTGCGAAGACTGCAACAAAAAAACAAATACATATTCTGTCGTCATTCCTCCTCCAAATGTAACCGGCGTCCTACATATGGGACACGGCCTTAACAATACGCTTCAGGATATAGTTGTACGTTATCACCGCATGAAGGGCGACAATACTCTCTGGCTCACTGGAACAGACCATGCCGGAATCGCTACACAGAACGTAGTTGAACGCCAGCTTAAAAAAGAAGGCCTTACACGCAACGACCTTGGTCGCGAAAAGTTTCTTGAACGTACATGGCAGGTAAAAGAAGACCATCACAATACAATCGTAAAACAGCAGAGAAAACTCGGAAACTCTACAGACTGGGACCGCGAGCGCTTTACTTATGATGAAGGCTTGTCGGCTGCAGTTCGCGATGTTTTCGTAACTTTGTACGAGCGCGGTCTTATGTACCGTGGTAAGCGCCTTGTAAACTGGTGTCCGCGTTGTGGTACTGCCCTTGCTGATGATGAAGTTGACCATGAAGATACACAGGGTGCAATGTATCACCTTTATTATGAATATGCAGACGGAAGCGGAAAGATTGAAGTTGCAACAACCCGTCCGGAAACTTTCTTTGGTGATACTGCCGTTGCCGTAAACCCAACTGATGAACGCTATACAGCCCTTGTTGGGAAGAAATTGAAGCTTCCGCTCACAGGAAAAGAGATTCCTATCATTGCTGATGAATATGTTGATAAGGAATTTGGAACCGGTATGGTAAAGATTACACCGGCTCATGACCCTAACGACTGGGAAGTTGGTAAACGCCACAACCTCGAAGTAATCAATCTTTTGACCCCTGATGGTCGCCTCAATGAAAATGTTCCTGAAAAATACCGCGGACTTAAGCCGGAACAGGCACGTGCTCTTGTAATAGAAGATTTAACTGCTGCCGGCCTCTTTAAGGGTGAAGAAAAAATGGTTCACTCGGTTGGTCACTGCTACCGCTGTAAAACAGTCGTTGAGCCATATTTAAGCGACCAGTGGTTTGTAAAAATGAAGCCAATGGCAGACAAGGCTCTTGCCGCATGGAAAAAAGGTGAAATTCAGTTCTTCCCGCAGAAATGGGAAAACACATATTCACACTGGCTTGAAAATATCCGTGACTGGTGTGTAAGCCGCCAGATCTGGTGGGGACATAGAATTCCTGCATGGTACTGCCAGAAGTGCGGCGAAGTAATCGTAAGCCGCGAAGATCCCTGCAAGTGCCCTAAGTGCGGTGCTCCGGCAAGTGAACTCAAACAGGATGAAGACGTTCTTGATACATGGTTTTCTTCATGGCTCTGGCCTTTCTCAACATTGGGCTGGCCTCAGGAAACAGAGGATCTTAAAAAATTCTATCCTACAACTGCCCTTGTAACAGCATACGATATCATCTTCTTCTGGGTTAGCCGTATGATTATGGCTGGTCTTGAATTTACAGGAAAAGCTCCATTCCATGATATCTATATTCACGGTCTTGTACGCGATAAGCAGGGACGCAAAATGTCTAAGTCTCTTGGCAACGGTATGGACCCTCTTGAAATCATCGATATGTACGGTGCCGATGCCCTTAAGTTCACACTCGGATTTATGTGCGCTCAGGGACAGGATATTCTTATTGATAAAGATTCTTTCAAACTTGGTTCACGTTTCTGTAATAAAGTATGGAACGCAAGCCGCTACCTTCTTGGAAATCTTGAAGGTCGCAACCTTGTTCCTGTTACAGACGCAGACCTTACAGAACTGGATAAGTGGATTTACAGCCGCTTAAACTACGCTGCAAAAACTGCACGCGAAGCTCTGGATACATACCGCTACAACGACGCGGCCTCTGCCCTCATGGAATACTTCTGGAACGAGTTCTGCGACTGGTAC
>Ga0310695_10011408_pt1 | contig 12705 bp, 10 predicted proteins | sample RumenRJG_04DNA_FD_203882 | JGI IMG/M metagenome (GOLD analysis project Ga0310695, IMG submission 203882) | Bovine rumen microbial communities from Lethbridge, Alberta, Canada - RJG_04 (v2) (version 2) | ecosystem: Host-associated > Mammals > Digestive system > Stomach > Rumen | place: Canada...
TTTCCAGAACCCATACAGAATTTGTCAAGAAGCTCTTTGAGCTTGAGGTTCCTGAGATTGCGGACAAGACTATCGAGATTTTCAAGATAGTGCGGGAGCCGGGCTACCGTGTGAAGATGTCTGTCTATACACACCGTGACGACATTGATCCGGTAGGTGCCTGCGTAGGTCTCCGTGGTGCCCGTATCCAGGCTGTTGTCCGGGAGATGGAAGGGGAGAAGATTGATGTACTTAAGTATGATACCGATCCTACTGTATATATCAAGAATGCTCTTTCACCTGCCGAAGTTCAGCAGGTATACATCCTGGATGAGGCAAAGCGTCAGGCTCTGGCAGTTGTAAGCGACAGTCAGCTTTCACTTGCCATCGGAAAGCAGGGTCTTAATGTGCGGCTTGCAAACCGCCTTGTAGACTGGAACATCGATGTAAAGACCGAATCCCAGTTCCAGGAGATGGATATCTTCGAGACCAAGAAGGCAGTATCCGATCTGTTCGGAGAGAGCGGTGAGCAGACAGAGGAGATTACAAAACTTTCCGAGCTTCCTGATATTCCGGAACGCATTGTCAATCTGCTTGCAGAGCATAATATTGTTGAGATCGAGACATTCATAAGCATGAGCGAATCCAAGCTTCTTGAGATTCCAGGATTCACCAAGGCTGACTTTGAGCTTGTGAAATCCATCATCGAAGAGAATGTCGAGATTATGGATGATGATATCGAGCCTATTGAAGAAGAGGCAGATGCTGCAGAGGAACTTGATGAGGAAAAGGAATATTACGAGTGTCCTGAATGCGGAAAGCCTATTACAGAGGATATGGATCACTGTCCTAACTGCGGTGTAGAGCTCAGCTTCGAGGAAGAAGAAGATGAGGAAGAGGCCGGGGAAGAATCTGACGATAGCGAAGATAAATAAAGAGGTTTAAGGAATATATGTCTGAAGAATTGGATAAGAAAGAAAAACCAAGGGCAACTTTGATCAAGCAGCCTAAACGCGAGGTTGTGGTGGAAAAACCGGAACCAGTGGCAGAGGCTGAGCAGAAGAAGAAAAAAGTTGTTGTAAAAAAGAAAAAGGTTGTAGCAAAGAAGCCTGCTGTGCCTGCAGAAACAAATGTTCCTGCTCCAGAGCCTGCTGCGCCGGAACCTAAGGTAGTTCCTGCTGCTCCTGTTGCTCCTGTCGTTGAGCCAGAAGCTCCTAAGACAGATATTCCCGCACCTGCAACACAGAAGCCGGAAAAGCCTGCGGCTCCTCCAAAGGGAGAATGGAAAGGTCAGCCCGGCGGATTCAGACCCCGCGGCGAACGGCTGGAAGGCCAGAGCGGCTGGAAAGGTCAGCCCGGCGGATTCAGACCCCGCGGCGAACGGCCGGAAGGCCAGAGCGGCTGGAAAGGCCAGCCCGGCGGATTCAGACCCCGCGGCGAACGGCCGGAAGGCCAGAGCGGCTGGAAAGGCCAGCCCGGCGGATTCAAACCCCGCGGCGAATGGCAGGGCCAGGGTGGCGGCTTTAAGCCAAGGCCGGAAGGACAGGGCGGTTTTAAACCGCGTCCAGAGGGTCAGGGCGGTTTCAGACCTAGAGGCGAGAGCTCAGAGATGCCACCGGAGATGGCTGGCCGCACCGGAGGAAAGAAGTTCTTCAAGACCAAGAAGAAGGCTGATTATCAGAAGACCCGCAGGGATAACATTGAAGAGATCGAAAAGAACTATCAGTTGAAGAAGAAGGATGTGCAGAAAGCCAATCCTGTTCCAAAGAGCATCGATATAATGGATGTCATAACTGTTGCGGAACTGGCCAAGAAGCTCAACCTCAAGGCATCTGATGTCATAACCAAACTTATCGGCATGGGTCAGATGGTTACAATAAACCAGCAGATTGATGCTGATACAGCAACAATTCTTGCAGATGAATATGGCTGCAAGGTCAATATAGTATCTCTGTACGACCAGACAATCGTAGAAGGGGAGAAGGGCGACGATGCCGACATTGTTGAACGTCCTCCTGTTGTCACAGTCATGGGCCATGTAGACCATGGTAAGACCAAACTTCTGGATGCAATCCGGTCGGCCAATGTGGCTGCCACCGAGTTCGGCGGTATCACACAGCATATCGGTGCATACAAGGTTGATATCAACGGCCGCAGCATAGTGTTCCTGGATACTCCGGGTCACGAGGCATTTACTCAGATGCGTGCCCGCGGTGCTCATCTCACCGATATCGTAGTCCTGGTTGTAGCTGCCAACGACGGTGTAATGCCGCAGACTATAGAGGCTATCAACCATGCAAAGGAAGCCAAGGTTCCAATCATTGTTGCTATCAACAAAATTGACCTTTACGAGGCAAATCCTGACAGAGTTAAGCAGCAGCTTTCCGAATATGGACTTATTCCTGAGGAGTGGGGCGGCGACACTATCTACTGTCCGATCTCTGCTCTTAAGAAAGAGGGAATCGACAACCTGCTGGAGAACATCCTTATCGAAGCCGATATGCTGGAGCTCAAGGCTAATCCTAACTGCCGTGCAGAAGGAAAGATCATTGAGTCCAAGGTTGACCAGGGACGCGGTATGGTTTCCACAGTTCTTATCCAGCGCGGTACACTCAAGATCGGAGATGCCTTTATTGCCGGTGTCTATGCTGGAAAAGTAAGAGCTATGTTCAATGACAGAGGGAAGAAGATAGAAAGCGCAGGACCTTCCACACCGGTGGAGATCCTTGGTTTCGAGGGACTTCCTAATGCAGGTGATCCGTTCCAGGTTACAGAGTCCGAGAAGTATGCACGCCAGATCGGCGAGAAACGGCAGGAACTGGAAAGAATCGGTGCAGCCAAGAATGTCAAGAAAGTTACCCTGGAGAATCTCTATACATCTATCCAGGAAGGAGAGGTTCAGGAGCTCAAGGTTATCATCAAGGGCGATGTTCAGGGTTCTGTAGAGGCTCTGAAGAATACTCTGGAGAAACTTTCCACCAGCGAGATCCGTCTCCATACTATCCACGCATCTGTAGGTGCTATTGTGGAGAACGATGTGAACCTGGCATCTGCATCCGATGCAATCATAATCGGTTTCAACGTACGGCCTACTGCAAAGGCAGCACTCCTTGCAGAGCAGGAGAAGGTTGAGATCAAGCGGTATAATGTCATCTACCATGCCCAGGAGGATATAAAGGCAGCCATGGAAGGTATGCTGGCTCCGGAGCTTAAGGAAGAGCAGATTGGTACTGTTGAGGTCCGTGATACCTTCAAGGTGCCGAAAGTCGGTACTATTGCAGGTGCCTACGTTACAGACGGAAGTGTCAAGCGCAACTCTGTATGCCGTGTTTATCGTGATGATGTGGAGATCTTCAATGGCAAAATCTCATCGCTCAAGCGGTTCAAGGATGATGCCAAAGAGGTTGAGAAAGGCTTTGAATGCGGTATCGGTCTTGAGAACTTCAACGATATCCAGGTTGGTGATATCATCGAAGTATACGAGATCAAAGAGATTGCCAGAAAGCTTTGAGGTTTTTGAATGTCAGAATATAGACTTATGCGCATAGAAGGCGTGATTCAGGAGATTATCAGTACCATTATCCTCACCGGTAAGGTGAAGGACCACAGGGTGAGCAGGATGATCTCCATAAACCGGGTCAAGTGTGCCTCGGACCTTAGCGTTGCCAAGGTATATGTCTCCGGTTTTGAGTCCGAGAAGGTTACCCGGAGGAGCGTGGAGGGGCTTAACAGTGCAGCTCCCTTTATCCAGGGTATTGTGGGAAAGAAGATTCAGACCCGCCTTACCCCAAAGCTCACTTTTGTTTATGATGATTCCATTAAAGAAGGCTTTGAGATCAACAAGAAGATTGAGGAACTCCTTTCTTGATTCCAAGTTTTGTACTTTTGAATAAGGAAGCGGGAATCTCTTCTTTCCAGGCTATGAATCAGCTTAAGAAAGATATCGGAACCAAGCGGGTAGGCCATTGCGGCACCTTGGATCCCTTTGCCGATGGTCTCCTTCTGGCCCTTACCGGGCGTATAACCAAGTTTATGACCTACATGGCTGATATGTCCAAGGTATACGAAGCCGTACTCCGGTTCGGGGAGGAGACTGATACTCTTGATCCTACCGGAAAGCTTTTGTGCCAGGGGCTGCCTGTGCCGGACCTTGGTGCGGTGGAAAAAGCCGCTGCTTCATTTTCCGGCGAAATTATGCAGGTGCCTCCCTCCTTCTCTGCAGTACATGTGGACGGCAAACGGGCATATAAGCTGGCCCGCCGGGGAGCGGAACTGGATATTCCGGCCAAGAAAGTCACTATATACTCCTTTGAGATTCTGGATTATAAAGCGCCGGATTTATATTTCCGGGTAAGGTGCTCGGGAGGCACCTATATCAGAGCTATAGCCCGGGATCTGGCCAGCCTCTGCGGTACCAGGGGGTATCTTACAGAGCTGCACCGTACTGCCATAGGGCCTTTCCAGGTAGATGGAATAGAGCCTGGCACTTATAAGCTGCTTCCCGCCGCAGAGGGAATGGCGCTCTGCGGGGTTGCTGCCCAGGTTGTGCCCAGGACCGAGGCCGACATGCTCAGGGCGGGACGTGAGTTTACTAAAAAGTTTTCTGCCAAGGTTTCCCCTTTTATCGAAGAGGGAATATACAAGGCACTGTTTGATGAGGATGGTAATTTCTGTGCCATGGTGGGAAAACGGAGGGGCAGGCTCTATTATGAGTTTGCTGCAGGTGTTAATTGAATATATTCAGTTGGAAAGAATTTATAGATAAAAAGCCCCTTGCCGGTGTACCCTGTGCCATAACAGTAGGGGTGTTTGACGGCATCCACAAAGGGCATATGGAGATTCTGCGTCAGGTGCTGTTCCAGGGCAGAGGAGTACACTCTGTCGTGTTCACATTCAGGACCAATCCTGCCACCTATTTCGGGGGCAATTACAAGGGCGATATCTATACTGTGGACCAGAAGCTTTCTGCCCTTGATGCACTGGGAACAGATGCCGTGGTACTGATTGACTTTTCCGTTGATTTTGTTAAACTGTCAGGTAAGCAGTTTTTTTCTATCATAGGGGCGAGTCTTGTGCTTAAGAAAATTGCTGTAGGATATGATTTCAAATGTGGATGCGGCAACGACACTACCACAGTTGATATTTTGTCCATGTATGCAGGTTCGGACGTGGAGGTGCAGGTGGTGCCGGAGTACAGTTATTCCGGTGTTCCGGTCAAGAGCACCATGATCCGCACTTTCATTCAGGTGGGAGAGCTTAATATTCTCCCCAGCATTATGGAATTTGGATATTCCATAGATATTTCAGGCCACCAGGGCTCCATGCTCAGGTCTGATGCAAAACAGGTTTTACCGCCTGCCGGAAGCTACAGAATGAAGCTTTACGACAGAGGAAAATATAGGAATGCCTCCATTACGGCTGATGAGACGGCTGTGGGGTGGGAATTTATTTAAAAGGAGATATGTATGTCTTTAACAAAAGAAGAAAAGCTTGAACTTATTTCAAAATTCGGTGGCAGCGAGACTAACACAGGCTCAACAGAGGTTCAGATCGCAATTTTCACAAAGCGGATCAACGAGCTTACCGAGCACTTCAAGATTCATGCAAAGGACCACAACTCAAGAAGAGGAATGCTCAAGCTGATCGGACAGAGAAGAAAGCTTCTCAAGTACCTCAAGAGAACAAACCTTGACAAGTACAGAGAGCTTATTAAAGAACTTGGATTAAGAAAGTAATTCAAAGAACTAAAGAACAAAAGAACAAAGGATTTTTTGATGCCAAAAGTAACAATTAAAGTAGGCGGTCAGGATCTTACACTGGAGACAGGTAAGCTGGCTAAGCAGGCTAATGGTGCAGTATTTGCAACCTATGCCGGATCTGCAGTCCTTGCAACTGTATGCTGCTCTGAAGATACAATCGAAGGGCTTGATTACGTTCCTCTGCAGGTTGAATATAACGAGAAATATTATGCTGCAGGAAAGATTCCTGGCGGCTTCCTTAAGAGAGAGGGAAAGGCAAAGGATAAGGAGATTCTGGTATCCCGCCTTATCGACCGTCCTATCAGACCTCTTTTCTCAAAAGCATTCAAAAGGGATATCCAGGTTGTTCCGACCGTAGTATCCGCAGACCAGATCAACCCACCTGATGTAGTGGCTATGGTAGCAGCTTCTGCTGCTGTCTGCATCTCTGACATTCCGTTCAACGGCCCAGCCGCTGCAGTAAGAGTATGCTATCTGAACGGCGAGTACATCATCAACCCTACCTTCGATCAGATTGATAAAGCTGACATGGAGATTGTGGTTGCCGGAATCAAGGACGGAATCACCATGGTTGAAGGTGGAGCCCACGAGGTTTCCGAGGATGTGATGCTTGAAGCTATCGACAGAGGAAGCAAGGTTGTTGCAGAGATCTGTGCGGCTCAGGAAGAGCTGGTCAAGCTGGCTGGAAAAGAGAAGCTTCCTATTCCTCCATCCGACGAGGAGAGCTTTGCCTTCTATGACAAAGTTTGGGATTATGCTTACGAGAAATACAAGGCTGCATCCTTCCTTCCAAGCAAGATAGAGCGGAACAAGGGCAAGAAAGCAGTCAAGACCGAGACCATTGCTCACTTCAAGGACGAGATTCCAGAAGAGGAGATCGGAAAGATCGGAGCAGTGTTCGAGGACCTGGAGTACAAGATCCTCAGAACCTCCATTCTGGAGAACAATCTGCGCTGCGACGGCAGAACTCCTACCCAGATCAGACCTATCACCTGCGAAGTCGGCGTTCTTCCTATGACCCATGGTTCATCACTCTTCACAAGAGGCGAGACCCAGTCACTTTCCACCTGTACACTTGGTACAGAGGATGACGAGCAGATGTTTGACGATATCGACGGCGAAAAGCGGTATTCCAACTTCATGCTCCATTATAACTTCCCACCGTTCTGCGTAGGCGAGACCGGAAAGCTTGGCACCGGACGGCGCGAGATCGGACATGGACACCTGGCACAGCGGTCACTGGCTGCAATGCTGCCTCCAAAGAGCGAATTCCCATATACAATCAGAGTTGTATCAGAGATTCTGGAATCCAACGGTTCCTCATCAATGGCAACTGTATGTGCCGGAACCCTGGCTCTCCTTGATACCGGTGTTCCTATGAGAAAGCCTGTTGCCGGAATTGCAATGGGACTTATCACCGAGGGCGAGAAGACTGTGATCCTCAGCGATATCATGGGCGAGGAAGATCACTTCGGCGACATGGACTTCAAGGTTGCAGGAACCAAAGATGGTATCACCGGTTTCCAGATGGATATCAAGATTGCCGGCGTCTCCAAGGAAATTATGCAGAGAGCCCTGAATCAGGCAAAAGAGGGCAGAATGCATATTCTGGGCATTATGTGCAGCACACTGGCAGGCCCACGGGAAAATGTATCTCCTAATGCACCTCAGATTGTGCAGCTCAAGGTGGATGTAGACAAGATCGGTGCTGTCATCGGTTCCGGCGGAAAGAACATCAAGAGCATTGCAGAAAGATCAGAGTCCAAGGTTGATATTGATGATTTCGGAAATGTTAAAATCTATGGAAAGAACCTTGAGAAGGCTCTCCTTGCAAAGGAGCTGGTTGAAAGCTTTATCGAGAAGCCTGAAGTAGGCAAGATCTATAACGGAACAGTAAAGAGAATCACTGATTTCGGTGCATTCATAGAGTTCCTCCCCGGAAAGGAAGGTCTGTGCCATATCTCCAAGCTCTCCAAAGACAGAGTGGAGAATGTCACCGATGTGCTCAAGGAAGGTCAGGAGATTCCTGTAAAACTGGTTGAGATTGACCGGATGGGAAGAATGAACCTGAGCTATATCGAGGCTATCGATCCAACCTATGTTCCTCCTAAGCAGGAAAAACCGCAGCGTGAGCGTTCAGAGCGCTTTGGCCGCGACAGAGACCGTGACCGGGACAGAGGATTCAGAAGAAGATTCGACGACAAAGATAAAGAAAAGAAGGACGAAGAATAATTCTGAATAGAACATAATAAATCAGGGGGATATGCACTTTGCATATCCCTTTTTTGAATTGGATGGTTGACTATGGAAATTGTAAAGGTGATCTGCAAGGCAGAGGATAAGGAATTCCTTCCTGTCTATTCATCGGCAGAGGCGGCAGGGGCAGACCTCAAGGCCTGTATCCAGGATGATATTGTCCTTAAGCCGGGTCAGAGGTATCTGGTTCCCACCGGTCTTTCCATCCAGCTGCCCGAAGGGTATGAGGCCCAGATACGCCCCCGTTCGGGACTGGCCATCAAGTATGGAATAAGTCTGGTCAATGCCCCTGGCACCATAGACTCCGATTACCGGGGCGAAGTCAAGATTATTATGATAAATCTCGGCTCCGAGGATTTTGTGATCCACAGGGGCGACAGGATTGCTCAGATGGTTATAGCGCCGGTAATACACGGCATGTTTGCACTTTCCAATTCGCTTGATTCTACAGACCGTGGTGCCGGAGGATTCGGTTCCACAGGAGTGTAGGGGATAATGGGATCTTCTTCAAGGATATACAGATATATAGGGAAAGAATTCCTTTTCTCATTCTTTGTCTGTTTCTGTTTCTTCTTCTTTATCTTCTTTGTCAACCAGATTCTGTTCCTGGCCGAGAAAATATTGGAAAAGCATGTCCCCTTCAAGGATGTGGTCATGCTGCTGGTCTACTTCATGCCTTCCATGATATCCCTCTCTTTCCCGTTTGCAGCTTTGGTTGCCTGCCTTATGACTGTAGGCCGCCTTTCCTCCGACAATGAGATTCTGGCAATGCAGGCTCTGGGAATCCGCCATATAAAGATTTTTTATCCCCTTATTGTGCTGGGAGTTGTCTTCTCAGTCTCATCTTTCTATATAAATGACTATCTGATGCCTTACGGCACTATCAAATATACCAAGCTCTACCGTGAGCTTATCTATGCAAACCCGGCCCTTGAGCTGGTTCCTTATTCTGTCAAGGAGTATCTGGATACAGTGATTGTGACAGGAGATATAAAGGACAACGTGATCCAGGATATTATGATTCTGGACAAGGATAAGGATGGAAACCGGCGGGTTATAACTGCAGACACAGCACAGTTCTTAAGTGATGTGAAAGGGGCAGGCACAGGAGTTATCTCCCTTGAGCTCCGCAATGTCTTCAGCCATGTCAGCGACCAGAAAAAGCGGTCAGATTACGATTATTTTACAGCAAAAAGGATGGAATACAACATTCTGCTGGCCAATATGTCATCTTCGGTGCGGACTCTGGGTCCCCGGGAGATGAGTACCGTGGATGTCTATGACAGGCTAAAGAAAATGGATGAGGATTTCCTTGCCGATAAAGCAAGCCAGCTTTCATATATGGGGCCTAACATAGCACAGGCTATGAGCGACTGGTTCTTTGCCACAGGCACCGAGGATAAAAAGGCTTTGATAAACAATATCCGCAGCCAGCTTGAAGCTTACGGCGATATCTATTTTGAGCAGAACACAGACCGGAACTATAAGATACATAAGCTTGAGTTCTACAAGAAGTTCTCCCTGCCGTTCTCCTGTCTCTGCTTTGTCCTTTTTGCTTTCCCCGCAGGTCTGTTCTCTAAACGGAGCGGCCGTACCGTGGGCTTCGGAATAGGGCTTTTGTTCTCCCTGTTCTATTGGTGTATGATGTTTGCAGGGCATACCTTGGGAATCAAGAGTGACATAAACTCTTTCATGGCTATGTGGATTCCTAATTTTGTCATACTTTTCATAGCTCTGGTGCTCTATGTCGTGAGGTTTGTAAGAAGATGAAACTGCTTTACAAGATGTCCATGGGATATTTTTTCCGCTATCTTATCTCCTCAATCCTCTTCTTTGTCCTTATCCTGGAGCTCCTTGATATTTTCTCGAATCTGTGGCGCTATATAAACAACGGAGTTGCCTTAAGACAGATTCTGCAGGTGGCACTTCTCTACTTCCCCAAATGTGTGGTATTCTCCCTGCCTATTTCAGTGCTGTTCTCAGTAGCTTACACTCTGGGAAATTTCTATGCCAACAATGAGCTTATCGCAGTATTCGGCTGCGGTGTTTCCCTTTATAAATTCGTATTTCCTTTCATCCTTATCGGAGTCCTTCTGAGCACAGGCTCCTTCCTGTTTGAGGAAAAGGTGGTCATAAGAACCTATAGGGAGAAAGGGGAGCTGACCTATAATCTCCTGAATCAGCAGCGGGACTATAACAACGCGAATGTGACAATCATCGACCATATCCATAACCGTATCTACCATGCTGACTATTACAACGATACAGAGAAGGTTCTTTCCAATGTGGTGATAACCGAGAACGACGGTTCCGGCTGGCCGCGCAGGCTGGATGCCAATGTAGGGGAATGGAGCGAGGATGATGGCTGCTGGGTATTCCACAATGTGGTCATGTTCAGGTGGGATCCGGAGAAAAATCTGTATGCCATGACTCAGCAGAAGATGCTGGTGGATGAATCCTATGACCAGACTCCGGATTCATTCCGGAATATCTCCAGGAATGTGGAGGAGATGGAGAGGAATACTGCAAAGGCTTGGATAGAGACACTTCGCAAGGCTGGACTTCCGTACAGGGAGGCCCTTACCGAGTATTACAAGCGGTTCTCCTTTACCTTCACCCCTCTTATTGTGGCTCTGATATCCATATCTTTCACTGGAAAGTTCAGGAAGAATGTGCTGCTCATGAGCCTTCTCTCCAGTATGATGATTGCCGCTGGCTACTATATCCTGCAGATGGTGCTTATGCTGTTTGCCAAGATGGGATATATACCGCCGCTGGCCGGGGCGTGGGGAGCTCTTTTCACATTTATTATTTTAAGTCTAATTATGCTTAAAAATGCCGATACTTAGAGTATAGATATGGAATTTACAATACTTAAGAAAAGTTCAAGGTCTAAAGCCCGCCGCACCCGGATTGTCCTGCCCCATGGCACCATAGAGACACCGGTATATATGCCGGTAGGTACCAACGGCAGTGTAAAGGCTATAAAGCATAAGGATGTATCGGATATAGGCTATAGGCTTATACTGGGAAACACATATCATCTCTATCTCCGCCCTGGAATAGAAGTCATAAAGCAGGCAGGTGGGCTGCATCAGTTCACATCCTGGCCTCATAATATCCTTACCGATTCAGGGGGATTCCAGATATTCTCTCTTGCTCCTTTCCGCAAGATAAAAGAGGAGGGAATGTATTTCCGCTCCCATATCGACGGTTCATACCATATGCTTTCTCCCGAGCTGGCAGTTCAGCTGCAGTGCGGGTTCAGAAGCGATATCCTTATGGCTTTGGACCAGTGCACAGCCCCTGGAATAAAAGAGAAGGATGCAGTGAAGGCCATGGAGATAACCCACAGGTGGGCACAGCGCTGCAAGGATGAGTGGCTTAAGTGCCGGGATCAGTGGGGCGGAAATCTCTTCGGCATAGTGCAGGGCAACTTCTTCGAACATCTCAGGAAGGAGAGTTCTGAGTTCATAAATTCCCTGGACCTGCCCGGTATTGCCATCGGAGGTCTTTCTGTAGGGGAAGAGCCTTCCGAATTCAAGCACTTTCTGGCTTATACATGCGAGCATATTGATGAGAACAAGCCTCATTATCTTATGGGTGTTGGTACTCCTGAATATATTCTTGAGGCATTTGAGAACGGCATTGATATGCTGGACTGTGTCTATGCCACCCGTATTGCAAGGAACGGAGCAGTGTTTACCCACGACGGTCTTCTGGCAATGAAGAAGGAGCGCTTTGCAACTGAGTTCATCCCTATAGAGGAAGGCTGCAGCTGCTATACCTGCCGGCATTACACCAGGGCATTCCTCCGCCAGATGTTCAAGACTAACGAGATTATGGGCCCTATGCTGGCCACTATACATAACCTTCAGTTCATGTATGATTTTGTGGAAGATATCAAAAAGAGTATAGACAATGACTGTTTTGAGACTTTCAAGAAAGATTTTTTAAGCAGGTACACAGGTGGAGAAGGATAATAGCGGCGAGAACAGGCGGAGAAGCTTAAGCACAATCTCTGTGATGCTATGCACCATGCTCTCCAGGATTCTGGGCTTTGTGAAGATTGTCCTAATAGGGGCAGTGTTCGGAGGCTCAGGCAAGGCAGATGTGCTTAACGCAGTATTCAATATTCCCAACAACCTAAGGAAACTGATGGCAGAAGGAGCTCTTTCTTCCTCCTTCATCCCTGTTCTTGCCGGCTCCCTTGCCAACAAGGAACCCCATTCTGTTACACGGAAGATTGTCCGCAATATCATGGCTTTCCAGGTTGCAGTGCTTATTCCGCTTTGCATACTCTCTATAATTTTTTCTGATTTCCTTGTGAACAAGGTGCTGCTTGACTTTGCCGATCCTCAGCTCCAGCAGCTGGCAGTGTCGCTTTTCCGCTGGTTCATCAGCTATATTCTGCTTATTTCTATCAGCGCAGTGCTCCTTGCTGTTCTCAATGTGCACGGCTATTTCACCATACCGGCTCTTACGCCGATTCTTTTCTCTATTGCTGTAATTCTGAGCATTATGTGCCTCCACAGGAGCATGGGTGTTTACTCCATGGCTGTAGGTGTTCTTGCCGGTGGAGTGCTGCAGATACTGTTCCAGTGTCCTCTCTTTAAGAAACTGGGATATGACTTCAAGCTTTCCTTTGATTTTAAGAATGAGAAGTTCAGCCGGATTATGGTCAACTGGTTCCCTGTATTGGCCACATCCT
>Ga0310695_10011410_pt1 | contig 12704 bp, 23 predicted proteins | sample RumenRJG_04DNA_FD_203882 | JGI IMG/M metagenome (GOLD analysis project Ga0310695, IMG submission 203882) | Bovine rumen microbial communities from Lethbridge, Alberta, Canada - RJG_04 (v2) (version 2) | ecosystem: Host-associated > Mammals > Digestive system > Stomach > Rumen | place: Canada...
TATTTGGATGCTTAGGATATTAGTACCTATAATGATGTATCTGATATTATATTCTCAAGAGCTAAGCAAGAAGGAGTTAGTAAGCAACTTAAGGAAATAAGAGAAGATTATATAAAAAAATATAAGGAAGAGGAAGCAATGAGTGCTAGAACAAGTTCAATGTATGAAGATGAACTTGGAAATCCTAATGGTATTTCAGCACAAGAGATACTTGATGATCCTCGTTGCCTAGTAGATGGTAAACCTATAGTAACTCCTTATAATGAGGAAGACTATATAAGAGTTGAAGCTGCTAATATAGTTAAGAAAGAAAATTGGGATGAGTCCAGAATGGATGAGGCCAGGGAGCAAGTTAAAAAGGAAATAGAGAATCATGATAAGTTAAGAGAAATCTCAGTAACTCTTCATAAACTTATAGATACTGGTGTTATAAGAGCTGATGAGGCTACATTTTTGTCTAATATAGATAAGAAGATAGAAGGCACAATGTTTGAAGGTAATGATAAAGTTCTTAAATCACTACACAAACAAACACATGACTTTATAAAGCAATTGAAATCGAAGGAATTTCATGGTAAAGATTGTACTATTATAAATAATGTTGGTGTAAAAGGTAAGGCTCTTGGTGAAGATATCTATGGACACATAGACTATCTAGTTGTAGACCGTGATGGTAGAATACATATGTATATGTTCAAAGCCTCAACTAAACCATACTACAAATGGTCTGAGCAAAAAGTTGAAAAGTATCGTTATTATGCAGCGTTCTTGAAACAATTACTTGCATAGAATGGTGTAGATGTTAACAATATGACTCTTAATATAGTTCCAGTTGTTATAGATACTGACTATAATGTACTTAATGGAGTCAGCATAAGACCAATACAGGACTTAACTGTAAGTGGAGAAGGTAAATATGTAATGGATAAATATGATAAGCATGCTCGCTTTATTGTTCCAAGTTAGCCGATAACTCCTGATGTATCTTCAGCTGACTTTAATAAGGCACTAAGTGTATGCTAGTTTATAGCTCCAAGTGTTAATCTTAAATAGGATGGAGTTCATAGTTCTGTGGACGAACTTATTAAAAATGCCCCAGAATCTGGAGAATCTGAACCCCTAACTATAAATAGACTTCCAGAGGGAAATTATGTAGTTACAATTAATGGGAAAGAATATACTACTAAGTCTACAAAACCAAAGAACTCTAATCCAGAAATAAGAGAACTACTTGAACAACATGTTCAGGATCTTGTTGACGGTAAACAGGCTACTGTTGCTACTCTAAAAAATGCAATAGTAAGTATGTCTAAAGAATCAGATCCAAATGGACTTGATAAACTAGCTAGACGTAAGGGACTTTCTGCACATAGCGCATTTATATAGGCAGTTATGAGACCTTATACTAGTGACTACTCAGAAGAAGACGGAGAAAAATCTCTTAACTGGACAGTAATAGAAGATCTACTTGACTAGAATATATTACTTATAGCCAATAAACTTACAGGTTAGCTAGATGTAATAGTTCTTAGTCCTTATCATACCGATGCTAAAATAGACTTTCATAGAGGTGTAAATACTATACTAGGTAGATATAGAAGAGATATAGAAGCATATGGAGTTATGAGAAATACATATGGTAATCTAGAAACTCTTAGAGGTATTATGCTTCTAAATGAAATACTTCCTAAGTTAGACTAGAAGTTAAAACTTGGAAATATAAAAGTAATAAGTCACTTAGGAAGCTCTTAGTCTATGTCTATTGCAGATGTTACTCGTACATAGTTACCTTAGATACTATAGGTAGTTAAAGATGAGAACTCTGAACTAGAAGTAAAGAATAACTTCTAGAATTTATCTGATGATAGATTTATGGATCCAATTGAATCTATTGTTAGAGAATTTAACAGAGTAACTTCTATAATGACTGAAGGAGAAAAGGAAGAGTATGCACAAGGTAACTTTAGAAAGCTGTTTGATATAAAGGATTAGGAAGATACTACAGCTAAAATAGTAGCTCTTAAAAACTTACTAGCACACTTTGGTAATCTAGACTCTATAAAGCATATGACTTATCAACAGATTATAGACACTGCTGAAAGAGATAGAAATACTAATGGTGATAACTGTAGACTATATTTATCTATAGAAAGAGCTCTACATTATTACCAGGGTACAGCTCCTAAGTATGAGGACAAATTATCTACAGCAGATAAAAAAATGTCTACTACTACTCATGTTGGTAATGAAAATATAAGAATTGTTACTGAAGGAGCTGCTATCACATTCAATGCTATATCCGAACAGGTTGAAGACTATCATTCTAAACATATAAGAGATATAGTAAGAGAATTCTAGGATGCAAAAGGATATACAACTACAAGAAATGCAGTAATAGGTGATGAGAATTCAATTTTCTAGAATCTTTATGAACTTGATGATGATGGTAATCGTACTATGAGATTTAAAAATCCATATACTGATCCAAGTCTCGATGAATCAGAAAGAGAATTTATAAAGAAAGTAACTTACTAGTTATATCTAATCAGAAATGGATTTGAAGATGTAAAAGAACTTGGAGGGTATGATAAAACTGAGCAGTTTATACATGATCATCCCGATTTCTTATGGGTTCCTTTATGTAGAGCTGAATCATCTACCAAGGTTCACCAAAACTTCCAAAAGAAAACATGGGCAGGAAGATTTAAGAGAATGGTTAATGTTCTTAAGAATCCAGAAAGATGGTATGATGATTTTGTCGAAAAGGTTTCTGAAACAGAACGTAGACTTTATGAAGAAGACAGAGAACATCTGAGTTTAAGAAATCCATTTTCTCTTGGTGAAACAGAAGAGGATAGAAAAAGATGGATATCTGAAGAAGGAGTTGATTATTTTGAAACTAATGTTGATAATATTCTTGTAAATTACCTATACTAGAAAATTAAAACTGAAAAGCTTAATGATTACCTTGTTTCTACAAAAGCCTTTATGGTTGAAATGGCTATAATGGGTAAGGAAGCAGGAACTGCTAGTAAATTTAATGAGCAACTTGAATACATAGAAGACTTCTTAAAGGTAAATGTTTATAATGCTTCTATTAAGTCTGATATAGGACGTTACATTACTGGTATAATGACTCCACTTAGAACTCAGACAACTCTTATAAACTTAGGAGGTAACATAATCTCATTCTTCCGTGATGTGTTCCAAGGATTTTAGGAAAACTTTATGAGAGGAGTCCTTAAATTAAATACTGATTTACAGCCTAAATATATAAAAGACGCATATGCTTATGTTATTACTCATGGTATGACAAATACTATGAATATAGATATGCTTAGTAAATTACAAACAAAGTATCGTCTTTCTAATATAGACCTTGCTAGTAGTGAATCTCTTAAACTAGGTAGAGGCGGTGTGATAAATTATAGAAACTGGGCATACTCCACATTACGTAGACCTGACTTCTTAAATAGAATGACATTATTTGTAGCACGTTGTATGTAGGATGGAGTGTGGGATGCTTATAGTATAAAAGACGACCAACTTATCTATGACTGGAAGAAAGACAAACGTTTTATTGCTCTTGTAAATGGTTCTGATAAGAATTCAAAAGAGTATAAAGAAGCAAAGGCTTTATATATGTCTAAAATAAGAGAATGGAATGAAGAGCATCCTGAACAACAATTGCCTTATTCACCAGACACAGAAGAGGAAGGACTTCCAACTCCTTATTCTAATAAAGAGATACTAGCAATTAAAGGTGTCGCTGATAATATATATGGTGCATATGATAAGGTGTTAAAAGGTATGGCTGAACATGAAACAATTATGTGGTTCTTTGGTATGTATACAACCTGGATGAATGGTATTTGGAGCAATTATTTCATGAAACCAGGTAAATATACTACTACAAAAGTTGAGCCAAAGCAAATGACTGATGAATCTGGTAGACCTCTATTCTGGACTGAAAGTTTTGAATAGACAATAGAAGATACAGGAATGCCTATATATACTACAATGCCTACAATTACATAGGGAATTTGGTATACTCTAAAGGATATGTACTATCTAGTAGAAGAAGATGGATGGAAAGCTGCCTATGATTTTTATAAGGCTAATCCACAAACTAAAGCTAATATGAGAAAGCTTATTAGTGATTAGTTAATATTCTGGCTAATACTAGTATTACTAAAGAGCTATGTAATTGATCCATCTTATAAAGACTATAAGAAAGAAATGAAGGATAATCCAGTAGCTGTAAACTTACTTGCAGAAGTAATGTATAAATCATCTACTCGTTCTTGGGATTCATTTCAAGGTCCAATTAACTATTTAAGTTGGATATTCTAGAACAATGATTCACCTATATATGAGGTAAATACAAAGATTCTAAAAGATGCAACTAGAGTTATATATGGAGATAAGAGTGTGGCAGATGCAGTTATTGGAAATTTCGCATTTACCAGAGTAGGAAAAGATACATATAGTGCTTGGAAGAAAACACAAGAGTAAAAAAAAAAAGAGGGGAGCCCGATAACCGGACTCCCCTTACTTTTTATTCAATTGGTATATTACCATTTTCTATTAAAAATTTCACTTTATTATATAAATCTTCTAATGTTCCATTATTATCAATAACTAAATCCCAACCTTCATAATCATCAAGAGCTGTCTCACTTATATGCTCCCCAGCTCCTGCTCCTAGTCTTTCTATTCTAATTAGGAATCCTCCCTTATCTTTTATAGCTTGAGCTTCATTAGGAAATCTTACATCGGGAATAAGTATCACTCCTTTTCTTTTAGATATTTGATGCATAAGAGCACGCACCCAAAAATCTGGATGTATCTCATTTCTAACTGCAGTTCCTAATAATTGCAAAAAGGTTCTAGTAGACATTCCATCAAGCCAGTCAAGAGTAATACGTTTTCCTGATTGACTTTGTAAAGTGAACTTTGGAAGGGATAGTAATATTTCAGATGCATCTTTTAATAAATCTGCAAAATGAATTATCCTATTATCATCCCACTCAAAAGGAATGTCAGAGTTCCAGTAAGCATGAAAAGATAATTCAGGCCTATACTTCATAAAATTAATCATACTAGCAGTAGTATCCTTACCGCTTTGTGACTTACCTGCAATACCTATAATCATACTACTATAAATCCTTTTACTACATTGGCTAGTAAAGCACCATCTGCATTAGAATAACTTTTCTTGAAGTCTTTAATAATTTTACTCATATCTTTTTTAGTGGGCATACCATCATATTTGTGATCAATAATATACTTTACTTTCTCCTTTATTTCTTCTTCAGACATCATTTCTGGAAGTAATTTCTTAATTTCCTCAGCATATGCTTTATATTCATTTGAAATCTCTTCACGTCCATTTATATGGTACATTTGAGCTTGATCAATATAATGTGCTGAAAGTTTTTTAAGAATAGCTACTTCAACTCCAGGAGTTATCTCCTGTCCTCCTGTAGTTTTTAATATAAATTCTTGTTTAATTTGTTTATATGCTTCTAATTTAATAGGGTTTTGCTCCTTACGAGCATTTGCAATCATTTCATCAATTTTAATATAAACCATTAGATTTATCACTTACCATACGAATAGCATTCATAATCTGAGGATTTGCTTCAAGCCATTTTCTATTACCTAATATATAATGAACTCCTTCAGTCATACTAGAGCCCATTAAAGGTACTAGGAACTTACTGAATAATTCAGCTATGGTATTATTATGGCCAAATGCCCATTCATATCCTTGCACTTTTCCTAGAGGCATCCAATATACTTCATCTACTTCTTCTTCCTCTCCTCCTGTATGCGGCTTAGGTCTCCAGTCATCTACCTGATCGAATAATATGGCTATATGACGTATTGTTACATTAGCATTATTACAATTCGCAGGTTCTGTTTGTACAAACACAGGAAGAAATTTTTCAGGAGAAATTTTCACTCCAGTCTCTTCAAAAACTTCACGAGAACACCCTTGTTGGGCCGACTCATCAGCTTCTAGGAATCCGCATACACAATTCCACAGACCTTGAAAATCTGGCGTACCAGGACCCCTTTTATTAGTAAGTACAAACCATTCATTATCTCTTAATAAAAACACAAATGCTGCTATACAAGTATATCTTCCACTCCAAAGAGTTTTACCTGCATGCTCTCCCTCATTTATTTTGTAACTCCAATTCTTCATTATGTTCCAAGTAATAATATAAAACTTCGTCTCTAATATCTGTAGGTATAAAACTAGTAAATAGTAATGGAAATTTTCTATATTGACTAGAAGAAAGACTATTATTTGGTCTATCTACTACTAAAAGATCCCAATCTTTAAGGATTTGCCCTCCATTCATCCAATCAGAAATTTCATCTACTAAATCTTCACCTATTAATAAATATGTTTCATCATTACAGTACTTATTTCTAAGAGCATGTAATGTAGCATATGAATAGAAAGGAGGAATCATTGATTCCTCTATTCTATCCACAATAGCTAACTGATCAGTGCAAGTCGTAAACTTAGCACAAAGTCTTTCCATCCAAGAACATCTTAAATCAAATGGAGCTGGCTTTTCTTTTTTAGTTGAATTATGCATAGCAGGAACTACTACAACTAAATCCATTCCAAAATTTTGAAGAGCTTCATTTATAACAGTAAGATGTCCATAATGGGGAGGATTAAATGATCCAAGATAAAAAGCTACTTTCATTTATTTACTTTATAATGAACATAACTCTTAGCTATAGGTTCTCCTTCTAATAAAAGGTCTACAACTAATTTATTATCTCCTTCATAATGCAAATTAATAGCAAGATTTTCTATTAAATACTTTTTTACTTCTTCCATATTGATTTACTTATTAATGTATCACCAAATGTAACGCTTATTTCCATTTCATTATGATAATGCTCCCTAACACTTATCTTTAGATGATCTTTTAGAAGCCTTCTTAATCGATAGAAATCATTCATATTCCTTCATTCTAAGAGGAGTAATAGGTAGTTTATCTTTATAATCATTAGCTATTGCTCTATCCTCTATTCTCTTAACTAAATCAAGTCCACAAATGTCGATAGCTTTTCTATATTTAAATCTGTTTGTAAGAGAATCAAGAATTAAGTCTACATCACCATATGTAGCACCTGGAGCAATCTGGTCTAGATCTGTACCTCCTGTATTTCCATCAGTTGGTTGTAAGTTCATAGACTCTTGTATAGCATTTGCAGCTTTAGGAACATAGTTCTTTAGGACTTCTGCAAGTTCCCAAATCTCATGTTTCCATAGATAACGAATACCTACATTATAATCACCTACATCTCCATGTACAGTATAGAAACCCAGTTCATGTTCAGTAGCATTATCTGTATCAATAACTATTCCTTTATAATGATTAGCAAGTTGATAAAGATAAATCATACGAAGTCTAGCCATAATGTTTCCATCTGCTATTACAGAGGCTTTAGATTCCTCTTCTTCATTGTAGAATTGTTCTCTAAAGTTGTTATAGAATGGAAGCATATTGACTTCTACAAAGTCATCACATAGTAGCTTTCCAAGCTGATTAGCTATGGATGTATCATCTCCTGCATTTTTAATTGGAAGACTTCTTCCAAGGAATGTAACTTCTGGCAAATCCTTGGTAGCTAGATGGCATATTACTGCAGAAACAGTACTATCTATACCACCACTAAGTCCCAGGACTACACTTTTTAGTTGATAGTGCTGTATATAACCTTTTAATACTTCTACAGCATCAGTTATCCACTTGTCCCAATTTTTCATATTCTTCTTTTGTTAAAACTGTATTATGTAAATGTTCTAAATTAACTAACCATCTCTTATCATTTTCATCTTTAGTAACTACCCAGCCTTCTTCTTTTCCTTCCTTAATGTATATACGTTTTAGATAGGAATTAGTTGGAGGATAATAACAATAGATTTCCTGACCAGAAGTTAATTTTTCACGTGGTTTAGGTGGATAAAGCACTTGCTTTTCCACCTTTTCCACTTTAGTTATTTTCTTAGTTGTCTTACGCGGCATTTTCTAATACATAATCAAGTATTTGTTGTTGTACTGGATCTCCTAATCTCTTACCTGCATCATCAGAACGTTTAATACAAGCAAGTTTAGGAGCTTTCTTGTGAAGTTGAACTTCAATAAGTTTCATTACTTCATTAAGAGGAGTTACTCCACAATCATTTGTAAGATTGGTACCTATACCAGCTACAACATTTATCCTACCTAAGAAGTAATCTCTAATTTCCTTAAATTTCGGGAATGTAAGAGCATTACTCATAACAAGAGTCTTACTAAGAGGATTAATATTCATAGACTTATAATGTTCTATAAATAAATCTCCTAGTTCTTTTTCATCTCCAGAATCAATTCTTGGACCATCAAATAATTTACTATACTTACGAGAGAACTGACTTATAAAGAACTTTGTAGTATAGGTATCAACAAGAACCGTTCCTAGGTCACCGTCATAACAACGTACCCAATCTCGCATTGCAAGTTCGTTTGCTTGTTGATAACCCCAGATTGCTCCATGAAACATAACCCACTCATGTGGGAATGTACCACAAGGCATCATGTCGTACTTAAGTGCAAAGTATACGTTAGAAGTACCTACACAAGTCTTAGAGTTTTCCTTTAAATACTTAACTACAAGTTCATGTATGTTAGAAGAATATCTTCTACGAGTGCCAAATTCAGAGAAAATAAGATTATTCTCATTAGCAAAGTCAATCTTTTCTTTTAGATTTTTATACATATAATCAATATCAGCATTTATATTATTATATTTATAATAGCATTCTGATACTGTATAAAGAATAGGTACTTCATAAAGTGTTACTTTATAAAGATAGTCTGTTACCCTTATATGTAAATGTCCATTTTCATCGAGGAAAGTTGCAATCTTAAGAGGATCAAATTTAAATTGACTTAACCATTCCCAATAGTTAATAGGAATAAAGCGTGAGAGCCACTTATTCTTAAGAATCTTATTAAACTCAGAAGGAGTGAGCTTTACAAAAGAAAGATCATACAATTCTTGTTGAAGACTCATTAAGAATAAATCATCATGGACAGTATTATTTCTGTCTACATATTCAAACGTTCCAAGTGCATTTGGATACAGTTTCTGATAAGCATACGATGTAGTAAACTTATACAGATCAGTGTCTAAGATACTTAAAATCATAATGATAAATTATACTTTTTACTAAATTTAGATAAAATTACATATAAATCTTGGGGTAGCCTATTTTTAGCTTCTTCTGCTATATCTTCGGGCATTCCCCAGTAAGCAGCAGCAATACCTCCAGCCATTGCAGCTTGAGTATCAGTATCTCCTCTTAGAAGGACTGCTTTACGAACGGTCTCTTCATAAGAATCACTGTTTAAGAAACAGCATATAGCCTCTGGAACTGATTGTTGACAACTTACATGGAACTTATAACCAGCATCTATAATTTGTTGTGGAGTCCTATTTAAATCATAATCATGAATATGATCGCGTAGTCCAATTTTCATTGCACTCTTACTCCAATTATTCCATGCTGCCCATACACAGAATGCAATAGCTTGAGCACCTTTAATCCCTTCAGGATGATTGTGACTAACATTAGCAGTAAGACCAGCAAGAGCAAGTATATTTTCCTCTTTATCAGAGATTACTCCTACAGGACTAACCCTCATAGCAGAGCCATTACCCCAAGAATTATAAGGTTTAGGATTGTCAATATCTAACCATTGTCCAAAGTTACTGCCATAGCCTCTGTCTCTATACTTACGTCCTAGTTCTTGCATACATTTAATAAGGACTTCATAATCAAAATCCTCACTTTCTAGTAACCATTTAGCTACTGCAAGAGTCATTACTGAATCATCAGAAAAAGTAGAACGATCTCCCCATAAAGGAAAATTTGGAGAAACACTTACTCCATACCTAAGACATTCGTAGGGGACACCTATCATGTCCCCTGCGATTGTTCCTAAAATTGGATTCTTTATCATACCTCCACCAAAGTAATACCGTGCTGACTAGCGAGAGCTCTAAAATTACCGTCATCTAAAGATGCAGTAAGATTATCAATAATTACTGGATTCACATCGTGTAAAGCAACAGCCGTGTTCATTACACAAATATCTCCAGCAAGTCCACATATTTGAACAATTTCATCCTCATGGAACTGTATATAAGGAGTTATAGCATCTGTAGTATTATATTCTTTCCAATGAGCATATCCATCTGTAGGATTCGTAAAAGCTGAAAATTCCTCTAGATACTTACCTTTACATAAGTTATATGATAGAATTTTATTCCTAGCAATGGCATCCCTAATTGGTTTATAAATGTCTGCTCCATGAGTAAATTCTACACAATGCTCAGGAAAATCTCCACCTTGTTCTTTAAAGGAACAATGCTTACCATTATGACAATCCTGAGTGGTAATAACTAAAGAAATTTCTCCAGAGTTTAAGTAGTCAACAATGTTATTAAGAGCTTGAGTTGCTCCTTGTACTGGAAGTTTACCACCTTCCATAAAATCATACTGTGCATCAACAATAATTAATGTCTTGTTCATAATTGTTTATTTTACTTACATTGTTGTAGCTATCCAGATAAATATTGAAAAGGCTACACCTAGTAAAAATTGAATCAATTGATCTACATTTTCTTTATAAATACACCATCCTATAGCAGACAGAAAAATAAGAGCTGCCATCCAAGCACAAAATATACTCATATCTCAAACATATTTTTATTTTCATAAACTTGTTTTTCAAGTTTACTTATTACTTCTTGATAACTAATAGGTCTAAAATTATTCCAGTCTACTCCAACATCATATTGGGTTGGGGTCAAGTTAGCCTTAGCTCTTTTAGAGTCTGTTCCTTCAAATAAATAAGGACTGCTATGAATATGCCCAAAAAGCTGGTATGTATGAGAGTGGTGACCGGGGTAACAGAGGTAAGGATAATGATTAAGGTAAAAATTATCAGAACCAATAACTATATGTTGTTGGTAACTAACACTTTCAAATAATTGCATGTATCCTTTTCTGAAATTTTTTTCATCATGATTTCCTAATATTAAGTGAATACGACCATTTAATTGCCCAAGTAAACTATACCATGCAGCAGAACCTGCAAAACAAAAGTCTCCAAGATGGTAAACTATATCAGTTGGACCTACTGTTTTATTCCAGTTGTCTATAAGAGTTTCATTCATTTCCATAACATCTTTAAATGGACGTCCACAAAACTCTATAATATTCTTATGACAGAAATGCGTATCTGATGTAAAAAATATCTTATCTGTTACATCATATTTCTTTATTATCTCCATCCTTTTGTATGTTTAGTATCTAATTTATATTTATTACGTTCTGCTCGTACAAAACATTCACAGTTTTTATATTTCTTTCCAGAATCACAAAATGGACAGATCTCATTCCTACGTACTTTCCTAAAAGTTCTTATCCAAGGTGTATGCATCTGCATCCATTTATTCTGAAATGCCTTGTCTTCAAATACTTGCTTAATAGCTCCTATTGTTGTTTCTTTATTTTCCATATTCCTTATTATATGCAGAGTGTACCCACTCCCAAAAACCTAATGCATTATCTTTAAATATTGGAAAGTCATCTCTCTTAACACAGAAATATCTATCAAGAGTTTCTGCATCTTTACATTTTACTTCTGCTCTCCAATCATTATACTTCATTAAGAACCAATTGAAATCATTAAGTTCTTCTTCAGTGAGAGCAGCTACCATATCCTTAAGGTTAATGACTACATACTTACAATCAATACTCTTAAAGTATTCTAGCCATTTTTTACCAAGCGCTGTAATCGGTAATATCTTGTTGGACTTTGTCACTTTCTATTCTTGTATAGACTCCTATTGGTCCAGGTGTAAAACAATATTGATAAAAGCTAGAATTATGTTCTTTCTTAAACTTTTTGGCTGCTTCCATTTCTTTATCATTCAACCAAAACACTGTATTTTTATGAGGTATAATGTAATTATCTCTTACATCTACCCATCTATGGTTTTTCCACCATCTTTTAATCAAAGTCAGGACCTTCAATTTCATCAATTATATCCTCTACTGTTTCAGTTACAGCTTCCATTAAAGCCCCAGCTTTTGCTAGGACTTTTTTAGTTTTACTCCGTAAGTTTCTGAACATTAGAAATGAACTTTTCGTTTCTGGAGATACTCTTCTCTATATCTTCAATTTGTGAATTAAGATCATTAATCTTTTCATTCTTCTTTTGAATATCGGAATGCATTTCCTCATTAAGTTTTTGACACTTTTCGATAATCTTAGTAAAAGCCGACATGGACTTTGCAATACGGTGATTATAATCACCAAAAATTAGTTTTAGAATAAATTTGAACATAGATAAATTATTTAACGTAACCCTCATTAAGGAATTTCTCTCTCAACATATCAGCTAAATGTTTAGCATCAGGATGAGCGGAAGGTGCACATCTCAATTTGAAGAAGCCCTCCCATTGTTCAATAGTACCGGTCATAATTAATTCTGTTTTCAGAGCATTAGGAAGAATTTGTCTTGCCTGTTGAGGCTTGAGTCCATCTTCCATAGTCATATCAAGATAACAGTCTTCAATTGCTTGAAGAGTATCCATATAAGAAGAGACAGTT
>Ga0310695_10011412_pt1 | contig 12701 bp, 5 predicted proteins | sample RumenRJG_04DNA_FD_203882 | JGI IMG/M metagenome (GOLD analysis project Ga0310695, IMG submission 203882) | Bovine rumen microbial communities from Lethbridge, Alberta, Canada - RJG_04 (v2) (version 2) | ecosystem: Host-associated > Mammals > Digestive system > Stomach > Rumen | place: Canada...
CCCAGGTTGATGACCTCGGCATGCATCGTCAGGGTCATCAGCAGTGTCAGTATCAGGGTCGATGGTCGCATTTAGTTGTTAGTTTTTAGACGTTAGACGTTAGACTTTTTTCAGTAGTTAAAGGAGTTTTTTTTCAGTAGTTAAAGGAGTTAAAGGAGTTAAAGTAGTTAAGACGGATGTCTTGTTGCTTCTTGTCAGGAGTTAACTACTAAAAAAGTATCGTCTTAACTCCCTTTAACTACTTAACCACTTAACTACTAAGTAAAAGCCTTTGGCTTTTTGCCCTTAGCCAACTGCCAAAAAGCGGCCGAAGGCCATTGTTACTCGACCCAACATCGCGCAAAGCGCGCAGCAACCACGAAGTGCTCGCGACCCAACATCGCGCAAAGCGCGCAGCAATCTGTGTGTGAGAATCTAGTTTTGGTAGGGACTCCTACGGCTCTTTAGAGGGCGAGTTTGTAGGTCAGTGTTTTGCTCTGCCCTGTCACGGTCACAAGATAGATGCCTGTGGCCGGGACGGTGATGGTGCCCTGGCCGCTGACCATGGCGCGCCTCACACAGGCGCCTTGCGCGTTGTAGATGGTGACCAGGCTGTGCTCGCTCAACCGATAATTCACACTGCAGCGCCCTGCGACAATCTCAGGGTTGCTGTCGACCTGCTCAACGCCACTTGTGGCCACACTGAATGTGCCTGTGGCAAACGTGCTGCCGCGATGGCCACCATCGATGCATTGCACACCCCACTCATAGTTGCCCTTGTCGAGGTGCAGTTCGTAGCTCTGGCAAGCGATGGCGGCATTGAGCGCCTCGACCTTGACAAAGCCCGTGGAGGGGTCGGCTGGCACGAGCATCATACACTCGCCGGTGGCCATGTTGCGGACATAGAGGTTATAGACCAGCGCACTGGCAGGGGTGAAGTCGTCGCTGCCCGCTTGCCACGTCAGCCTGACCGTGCCCGCTGCTGGTTGGGTGGTGGCCATCAGTCCGGTGGGTGCGCTGGGGCTGGCATTGGCGGGCACCCCCTTGCTGGCGCAGTCGTTGTGCCACAGCTCGGTCAGACAGCCATTGCTGCAACCGCCATTGCACCAGCCATTGAACCAAGCGTCCAGATATCCGTCGTTGTCATAGTCGATGAGGTGGTGGCTGCCATGCGTCACGCGGCTGAAGCTGCCCAACTTGCCGAACGGGTCGTTGTAGTGTGCTCCATTGGCCTCAAACGTCAGGTTGCCTTGGTTGACGTAGAGCCACGTCGTGTGCTCGTGGGTCTGTCCATGGCCTCCCACCAGGATGTCGGTCAGGCCGTCCTGGTTGACATCGCCTGTGGCCAGCTGTCCACCGTCGATGCCCTCAAAGTTGTCGGTGTTGATGGCGGTGAATGTGCGGTCTCCATTGTTGTGGCAGATGATGAAGCACTTGCGCCCAGCGTCGTAGTAGATACCTGTGAGAACCAGCTCGGGCAGTCCGTCACCATCGAGGTCGGCCACTGCCGACGACGCGCCGGTCAGTGCCCACACGGGCAGCGGTGCGCCCTCGCTGAATGTGCCGTCGCCATTGTTCCAGTAGATATAGCCCTCCGACATGTGTCGCTCGCTGTAGCCGGTGGTTAGCAGGTCCAGCCAGCCATCGCCATCCAGGTCGGCCATGATGGCGCTGCCGTCGGTCAAGCCATGCAAGGCCTTGTTGCCCACGACCGGTGTGGCTTGCAGCTCGAAGCGTTTGCCCTCGATGTTGCGATAGAGGTACACCACCCGCATGGCATCCTCAAAGTGCACCTTGTTCAAGCGGTTGATGTCGTCAAATCCGGTCATCACCAGGTCGACATAGCCGTCGTGGTCATAGTCACCGGCCGAGACCCAGTTGTGTCCTTTGCCGCCTGTGAGCCCGTTGAAGATGGGCAGGATGCCGCAGTCCTCCATCTCGGCGAAGTTGCCTTGCCCGTCGCCCAGATAGGCATGAGCGCGGATGTAGCCCGCTTGCGAGCCGTCCTCGTTCCAGCCATAATGCCAGTTGCTCAGGCCGCTGATGACCAGGTCGAGGTTGCCGTCGTTGTTGATGTCGAGCCACACGGGGCACGAGAAGGCTGTCGACGACAGGGGTGCCCTGAGGATGCGCGTGAACGTGCCGTCGCCACTGTTGTGATACATGTTGTTAAACACCGTGTTGTCGCTGATGTGGGTGTTGCGGTCGCTATAATACAGGTCTAGAAACCCGTCGTTGTCATAGTCGCCCCAGGCCGCTCCGGTGTAGGTGGCATGGTAGAACTCGCCAGCAGGCCGGTTGCCTTGCGTGCCCTGGTTGGTCACAGGGGCGGCCACCTTGCTGAATTTGACATCACTAGCGTTGCCAGCCGTCTGTGCGGCAAGGCTCAGCGTGCATGCGCCGATGCACAGGGCAATGAGTATTCTTGAATCCATAAGTTATTCTAATTCTATTCTATTTTAATATTGTTATTTAAGTTCTACTTTTTGGCCTGCTAGGGAGTCCCCCTAACCCCCTGTGAAGCCCCCCTCGGTCCCCCTTGAAGAGGGGGAGGCTCTGCCTGGCTGAGAGCCCCGTTAGGGGCGGCAAGAATATAGGCAGGGGTGGAGCGTTAGCGGAACCCCTGTGCAGCGGCACCCACCACCCCGCAAGCCCCGTAAGGGGCGGCAGATATAGCTGCCAGGCTGAGTTTTTGCACGCAGATTAAGAAAACAACTCAAACAACTTTTTTTTTGAAGACAACACGGACAACGCGGACAATGTTTTTTATCTTGAAATCTGTTTAGTCTTGTCTACATCAATAAATTGTCTGTATTGTTCATATTGTCTTCTAAACCAAATAAATCAGTGTAAATCTGTGTAAATCTGTGTGCAAAATCCAGCCAGACTGACCTTCCCCCTCGGTCCCCCTAACCCCCTAAAGGGGGAATTGCTGTTGTGGCTGCCACTTTGGATAATCTTGGCTGCGCCTCAGCAAATTGAGCAAGCTCATTTGCGTTCGGCTTGCACAAGATTTGTACACCACCCTTTAGGGGGGCTTTGGGGGACCGGCCCGCTATTGATCAGCGCCCATGGGTGAGAGCTGGGCTTTGTCAACTGACGGTGACCACACGCTGCGCCAGGGAACTTGAGGCTGGTCGCTGCTAAACTCGAATGGCAGCCAGATGTATCGCGACGTGATCAGGTCATGCTTGTTCCATCGGTCAAACATCATCACATATCGGTCGGTGCCGGCAATGGGCAGGACAAACGTGCTCTGGCCATAGAAAGTCTTGTCGGCGTCCTTACCGCGGCAGGGATTGCCCAGCGAGGTGTAGGGGCCCATCACATGGTCGGCAACGGCCAAGTCAGCCTCGTTGGGGTCCCACCCGGTGCAGCCCGAGGTCACCAGATAGTATTTGTCCTGTCGCTTGAAGATGGCTGGAGCCTCGCGGTATTGCTTGACAAAGTTGCGCGTATACACGCTCGTCGTGCGCAGATAGTCGGGCGAGAGCAGGGTGATGTGCAGCGTGGCATTGTCCTCGGACGAGTAGATGAGGTAGGCTTGCTGGTCATCGTCCTTGTACAGTGTCAAGTCACGGCAAATCTGGTTGTTGGGCTTGATTGCGCCCAAGAATCTGAACTTTCCGGTGGGCGAGTCGCTCACAGCCACGCCCGCCATGGCCTTGCCATAGTTGTGGTTGTCGATGTGCATCCACATCACAAACTGTCGTGTCTGTTCGTTATAGACCACCTTGGGCCGCTCGATGACCATCGTCGGGTGGATGTCGCTGTGTGTGTCGACGGTGTCGGGCTCGAGCACAATGCCCTCGAACGTCCAGTTGCACAGGTCGCGCGACGAGTAGCACGACACGCCGCCAGCCTCGGTGCGGTAGCAGTCCCACCCCACACCTGGTGAGCGGTAGGTGAACTCGCCCTTGTACTCGCCATACCAGTAGTAAGTGCCGTTGTGAAACATCACTCCACCGCCATGGGCGTTGATGGGTTGGCTGTGTGTGTCGAGCCACTCAATGCCCGGGAAGATCGTTCCATTGTTCTGTGCCTGGGCATGGCCGAAGCCCATGACCAGGAGTGCTAATGCTGCTTTGATGATGCTTGTCACATTCATAGCTTGTTGTCATTATTGTCGTTGTTGCGGGTTTCTTCGCGCTGTCGGCGCTGTTGTTTCTCAAACTCCTTGGGGGTCATGCCAAACTGCTTCTGGAACAGCTTGATGAAGTAGCTGGGCGAGTTGATGCCCACCATGTAGCACACTTCGCCCACCCGGTAGCTGCCCTCGGCAATGAGTTCCGATGCTTTTTTCAGTCGCACCATCTTGATGAAGTCGGTGGGCGATGTGTCGCTGATGGCCTTGATTTTGCGGTGCAGGCTCGAGCGGCTCATGCACACCAGCTCGGCCAGCATCTCCACGCCGAAGTTGGTGTCGTCGATGTTGTCCTCGATGACTTGCACAATCTTGTCCATCAGCTGCTCATCGGCCTTGCTCATGCCCAGGGTCTGCGTGGGCACAAAGGGCTTGCGCATGAAGGCGTCCATGCCGCGCCTGCGGTTCTCAAAGATGCTGGTGATTTGTGCCACCAGATACTTGTAGGCAAAGGGCTTCTCGATATAGGCATCGGCCCCCATCTGCAGTCCCTGCACCTTGCTGTCGAGGTCGTTCTTGGCCGTGAGCAGGATCACGGGTATGTGGCTGAGCTCAATGTCCTCCTTGATGTGCCGGCACAGTTCCAGTCCGTCCATCTCGGGCATCATGATGTCGCTCAGCACCAGGTCGACGTTCTTCTCCTTGAGCAGTGCCAGTGCCTGGCGTCCATTGAGTGCGGTCTCGACGGCATAGGTGTGCCGCAGTTTGTCGGCCACAAAGTTCAGCATCTGCTCATTGTCCTCGACCAGCAAGATGACCGCCGACTGCAGTCGTTCGGGAACCATGTCATCGTCGTCGGTGAGCATGGGTTCGCCATCAGGTGCTATGGGTTCGGTTTTGGGCTCGGGCAGCGGCAGTTGCAGCTCAAATCTGTTCAGCCCCTCATGCTCGCTGTAGCTGAGCGTGCCGTGCAGCATCTCGGCCAGCGAGCGTGCCAGATACAGGCCGATGCCCGAACTTGACGGGGCATTGGCGTTCTTCTGCAGCTGGTAGAAGGGGTCATAAATCTTGTCACGTGCCTCCTCGGGGATGGTGGGGCCGTCGTTGTCGATGGCCACCGTCACCTTGCCGTCGTCATCGCTCAGGTCGATGGCGATGGTGTGCTCGCTATACTTCACCGCGTTGCTGAACAGGTTGTTCAGCACCTTGATCAGTGCATTGCGGTCGGCACTGACGTGGATGTCGTGTTCGGGGCCATGGAGTGTGATGTCGCGATGCGATGCAGCAGGCATCTCGCTGAACTTGCGCACCCACTCACGCAGCAGGCTCGACAGGTTGACCGACACAAAGTGCATCTCCATTTTGTTGCTGTCCATCTTGCGGAAGTCCAGCAGCTGGTTGATGAGATTCATCAGGTCGCTGGTGTTGCGGCTCATCGTGCCCAGGTTGCGCTTGATCTCGGGGTCGGCGATATCCATCTCCAGCAGGTTCTCAAGCGGCCCGTTGATGAGCGTGAGCGGTGTGCGAATCTCGTGTGCGATGCTGGTGAAGAAGTCTATCTTGTTCTGATAGAGCTCTCGCTCCTTCTCGGCCTCAAACAGGCGCTGCGCCTCGCGCGCCTGCGCGGCAGTGCGGCGCCTGTAGAGGTTGAACGCCCACCACATCAGTGCCGTGATGGCTGCCAGATAGGCGAGATAGGCCCAGATGGTCTTCCACCATGGCGGCAGCACCACAATCTCGAGTGTGGCCTCTTGCTCGCACCACACTCCATCGCTGTTGGCTCCCCTGACGTGAAACACATATCGGCCGGGACTCAGGTTGGCATAGGACACGCTTTGGTTGCCCTCGGTGTAGACCCAGTCGCGGTCAACGCCATCCATCTTGTAGGCATACTGGTTGGCCGACGGCATGACATAGCTCAGTGCGGCATACTCCAGGGCGATGCTCGACTGGTCGTGCCGCAGGGTGATGCGGCGTGTGGCTAGCAGACTCTGCGCCAGTGGCGAGCCCTCCTCGCCTGGCACGGCCTCGGTGTTGTTGATCAGGAACCGGGTGATGTAGACCGGCGGGGCATATTGGTTCTTGTTGTCATAGTAGGGGTTGAACGAGACCAGACCCTCGCTGCTGCCAAAGTAGAAGATTCCCTCTTGTGTGCTCAGCGCCGACTTGTAGTTGAACTGGTTGCCGGGCAGGCCATGACTGGTGGTGTAGACCTGGCACTTGCCTGTGGCCGGGTCAAGACGCACCAGCCCGTTATTGGTGCCGAACCACAGCCGTCCGTCCTTGTCCTCGAGGATTTTGTAGCCTGTGTCGTCGGGCAAGCCTTGTGCGATGCTGAATGTGGTGAATGTCTCGTCTTGCTTGTTGAACCGGCACACACCGCCACGGTCGGTCGAGAACCACAGCTCGCCTCGGCTGGTCTCGGTGACATTGCTCACCGAGTTGCTGCTGATGGTGGTCGTGTCGCCCTCCTGGTGCATGAAGTGCTTGACAGCACCCGTCGATGGGGTGTAGCGAAACACGCCCTTGCCCATGGTCACCACCCAGATGTTGTGGTCGCTGTCCTCGAGCAGGTCAAAGATGTAGTTGAAGCCAAACTGGTCCATGCGCCTGAAGGTGGTTGACCCCTTCTGGGCCACATACACGCCCCAGCCATTGCCCAGCCACACGCGTCCTTGGCTGTCGTGGCACAGGGCGTAGATGCTGGCATCGTTCAGCCCCAGTGCGTCGGCGGTGTAGTGCCGCACAGCCATGCCCGTGCTGGCGATGATGTCCAGGCCATGCTTGAAGTATCCCACCCACATCTCTCCATCCATGGCCATGAGCGAGAGCGTGTTGTCGCTGCAGGGCTGTCCTCCCCAGTTCTTGCCCAGCTGGTGAAATTGTCCTGTGTGGGGGTCGAAGATGTTGATTCCGGCATCCTCGGTGCCAATCCAGATGTTGCCCTGGGAATCCTGGGCCATCTCGCGGATGCGCTTGCTGTTTATGGTCAGTGGCTTGGTCAGCGGCACATAGCGCATGAAGGCCATTCCCTTCTGCGGCAGATAGTTGACACCGCCCAGGTTGGTCCCCACCCACATGCCGCCCTCGCGGTCGCGATAGATGCGGCCTATCTGGTTGTCGCTCAGCGAGTAGGGGCACATGGCATCGTGCTCGATGTGTTGGATGGTGGCCTGGCGCTCATCGATGATATAGACGCCTCGTTGTGTGCCCACCCACAGCAGGTCGTCATAGCACTTGACGTCGCGGATGATGCTGTAGTGCACGTCGGGCGCGTTGAAGTCGCTCACCTGGTTGCGTCGCTTGTTCAGGCGCCGCAGCTTGCCCTCATGGATGCCAAGCACCAGGTCGTCGCCATAGTCGCACATGGTGTAGATGTTCTCGCCCGCCAGCGTGCCGCCATCGGTGTTGCCCAGATATTGCACAAAGCGGTTGCTTGCTTTCTGGTAGAGGTAGACCCCATTGCCGTTGGTGCCCACCCACACGCGGCCAGTGCCGTCGATGCATAGGCACTGCGGGCCGCCATAGTCGGGGTGACTGGGGTTACCGAAGGTGTAGAGCGTGAGCCGCTTGTCCTTGCTCATGCGGAACACGCCCTGGTTGGGCACCACAATCCAGATGTTGCCATCGCTGTCGTTATCCATCGCGGCCACCCAGTCCATCATCTGCACGCCGCCCTGTGCCTTGGCGGCGACAAAACTGAACTGCTCGGTCTTGGGGTCGAAGACAAACACGCCCTTGTCGGTGCCCACCCACAAGTGTTGCTTGTCGTCCTCATAGAGCGACGAGATGTTGTTGTTGCGTCGTCCCGACTGGGTGTCGGCGCAGTCAAAGACCCTTATTGTATGCCCGTCATAGCGGTTCAGGCGGTTTCGGGTCCCGAACCACATGAATCCGCGCTGGTCCTGCAAGATGGCCTTGATGTCGGTCTGCGACAGGCCATCGGGCTTGCTGATGTTGCGGAAGTAGTATCGATAGGGATAGTTCTGAGCCTGGGCCATGAACCCCAGGCACAGGAGCAATATCCACAATATGTCAGTTCGTCTCATAGGTTGCGACAGTGAAAAAATCAGTTGTGCAAAAGTAGTACTTATTGTAAACATGGATGTGCCAAAAAATAGCAATCTAGTAGAAAAGTTTCAATATAACTGCGCACGGGGCCAATCGGTGTGGGTTTGTGTTAGTTTTTGAGACTATTTTTCGGGGTGGGCATCGTTTTCTTCACTACCTTTGCAACATGAAATCAATCAAGCAAATGACATCGACAGGCAGGGCACTGCTTGCACTGGTGGTGATGGCCTTGGCAACCATGCCAGTGCCAGCACGCACCACCATCGCCCTCAATCATGGGTGGACCTTTGCCCGTGGCGACCAGCCGCAAGCGTGGCAGCACGTCGACGTGCCTCACTGCTGGAATGCCCACGACGGCACATCGCCCAACTACTACCGCGGCATGGGCACCTATTGTTGCAGTTTCGACGCTCCGCGCACGCGGGCGGGCGAGCGGGTGTTTGTGCGCTTCGAGGGCGTCAGCCAGGATGCCACTGTATGGCTCAACGGCCGTCGGCTGGGACGCCACCAGGGAGCATTCACCGCCTTCTGCTTCGAGTTGACCCACTTGCTCAAGCCGCGTGGCAACGAGCTGCGGGTCGAGGTGACCAATGCTCCCGACCCGATGATAGCGCCGCTCGAGGGCGACTTCACCATCTTCGGTGGCATCTATCGGCCGGTGTGGCTGCTGGTGCTACCCGCCACTTGCTTCACACCACTCGACTATGCCAGCTCGGGTGTCTACATCAGCCAGGATGAGGTGACCGATGAGCGGGCGCGTCTCACCGTCAGGGCACGGGTCAATGCGCAACATTCGGTGGGTGCCAAGCTGAGTCTGCGCACCACCGTCATCGACCCGCAGGGCAGGCCAGTGGTGGTGCAGACGCAGGGTGCTGCGGCCATGCGCGACCGGTTCTGGGAGATCAGCCAGCCGCTTGTCATCGGCCGTCCCATGCTGTGGAATGGCATTGACAACCCGCAGCGCTACCATTTTGTGCTCCAGCTGCTGCACGGCGGTCGTGTGGTCGACACGTTGGGCATCGACATGGGGCTGCGCTACTTCAGTGTCGACCCCGACCGGGGCTTCTCGCTCAACGGACGCAGCTACCCCCTGCGTGGGGTCAACCGTCACCAGGACCGCCAGGGCATGGGGTGGGCCATCAGCACTCGCGAGCACGACCAGGACATGGCCCTCATCCGCGAGATTGGAGCCAACTGCATCCGTCTGGCCCACTATCCGCATGCCGACTACTTCTACACCCTGTGTGACCGCGCGGGCATGATGGTGTGGGCCGAGATACCCTACATCGGCCGTGGCACACGCGCCGCGGCCTTCGATGCCACCACCATGCAGCAGCTCATCGAGCTCATCCGCCAGAACTTCAACCACGAGAGCATCTTCTGCTGGAGCCTGTTCAACGAGTTGGGCGGGCCCGACCGCCCCGACGAGCTGGTGGCGATGCTCAACGACCTGGCGCACCGCGAGGACCCCACGCGCCTGACTGTGGCGGCGGCCAACCAGGACGGCCGCCCCGAGAACGACATGACCGACATCATGGCCTATAACACCTATCCCGGCTGGTACTGGGCCGACCCGGGCACCATGCGCTGGGCCATCGAGTGGAAGCTGGGCAAGGGCCGCGCCATCGCCATCAGCGAGTATGGTGCAGGTGCCAGCATCCATCAGCACGACCAGCACATCACCCAGGCCCCCAAGACCGATGGCCCATGGCACCCCGAGCAGTGGCAGGCCACCGTGCACGAGGGCACTTATGCCCAGATTGCCGCACACCCTGCCCTGTGGGGGTCGTTTGTGTGGAATATGTTCGACTTTGCCAGTGCCGGCCGTCACGAGGGCGACACCCAAGGCATCAACGACAAGGGGCTGGTGACCTACGACCGCAAGGTGCGCAAGGATGCCTTCTACTTCTATCAGGCCAACTGGAGCAAGCAGCCCATGGTCTACATCACCAGCCGTCGCCACACCCCTCGCACCGAGGCACTGACCGACGTCAAGGTCTATAGCAACTGCCCCAGTGTCATCATCACGGTCGACGGTGTGCCCATGCCTGTCGAGCGGCTGGGCATGGGCATCTTCGTTGCCCGGGGCATTACCCTGCGCCCTGGCGACAACCACATCGAGGCAGTGGCTGCCACTGCCCAGCACGGCACCACCATCAGTGACCGATGCATATGGACTCTTAAAACCCAATGACAATGAGAAGCAACAAGCGAGCATTATTCATTATTCATTTTTCATTATTCATTATAAATTGTGCATGGTGCATCCAGGCCAAGTCGCTGGTGGACTATGTCAACCCCATGGTGGGGACAGCACTCAAGGGCGAGGGCGGCACGGCACCCTTTGTGGGGCCGCCGCATGCCATGACCAAGCTCATGCCACAGACGCGTGAGAACAAGATGGGCACCATGGCCTATGTCTACGACGACAGCCATTTCATGGGCCTGATGGCCTCGCACCAGCCCACCGTGTGGATGGGCGACTATGGCTATGTCACCATCATGCCCCAGCAGGGCCAGCAGGTGCTCCCGTTGCCCGACCAGCGCAAGCTGGCCTTCAGCCACAGCGATGAGCAATCCACTCCTTATTATTATAGCGTGCGGCTGACCTCGCAGGAGGACAAACCCATGCGGGCGGAGGTGACGGCCTCGAGCCGTGCCGCCCTGATGCGCTTCACCTATGGTCGCAGCCGTCACTCGCGCCTGGTCATCCAGGGCATCAACCTCAACCCCGCCCTGGGCGACTGGTGCAACGACTATGGCCCGCGGCTGGCGACGATCAAGGGCTGGGTGCGTGTCGATGCCGATCGTGGCGAGATTGTTGGCTACAACCCCGACCGCCAGTCGGCACAGCTTGGGCCGGACCTGCCGGGTTTCAAGGGCTACTTTGTCATCCGTCTGAACAAGAAGTTCAGCGCCTATGGCACATGGGACAACGACCAGATTTATGCCGGACAGGCCCAGCTGCAAGGCACCCGCATGGGAGCCTACGTCGACTTCGAGACCCGTCAGGGCGAGCAAGTGCTGGTGCAGCTGGGAACCTCGTTCATCAGCATCGAGCAGGCTCGGGCCAACCTGGATGCCGAGCTGCCCGGATGGGATTTCAAGGCCTTGTCAGTCAGCACTCGACAGGCTTGGAACGAGAAACTGGCCAAGTTGCAGGTGCACGGCACCGACGACGAGAACCGGGCCATCTTCTACACCGCCATCTATCATGCCTATCAGTTCCCGCGCGAGATGGGCGAGCAGGGGCACTACTATAGCGCCATGGACGACCGGGTGCACGAGGGCAACTCGCACACCGACTACTCGTTGTGGGACACCTTCCGTGCGTTGCACCCGCTCATGACGTTGCTCGAGCCCGACCTCACCTGCCAGTGGATTGCCTCACTGTTGCAGATGTATCGCGAGGGCGGGTGGCTGCCCATGTGGCCCAACCCGTCGTACACCAACATCATGATTGGCACCCATGCCGATGCCTTCATCGCCGATGCCTACATCAAGGGGTTGCGCGACTATGACGTGCAGTTGGCCTACGAGGCCCTGCGCAAGGATGCCATGGTGCCGCCCGACTGCGACACTGGTCGCCGCTATGGCGACCGCGACCGCTGGACAGCCTATGAGGCACGTGCTGGGGCCAGCTATTACCACACCATCGGCTATGTGCCCGACGACCGCACTGCCGAGGCTGTGTCGCGCACCTTGGAGTATGCCTACGACGACTGGTGTGTGGCCCAGGTGGCACGCGACCTGTGCCCCGACGACCTGCCCGCACTCATGCGCTGGTCGCAGAACTACCGCAACCAGTATTGCCCGGACAAGGGTTTCATGCTGCCGCGCCGCTACGATGGCACATGGATTGACCTCGACGATCACGACCGTCATGGGTTGACCGAGGGCTCGAAGTGGACCTACCTCTTCGGCGTGTTGCACGACATTCCCGGCATGATTGACATGATGGGCGGCAACGAGGCCTTTGCCCGCAAGCTCGACCAGAACTTCGACGGCGGCCACTATCGTCACGACAACGAGCCTGGGCACCACTACATCTACCTCTATGACTATTGCGGCCAGCCGCGCAAGACCCAGGAACTGGTGCGTCACCACACCCGTGTAAACTATCGTAATGCTCCTGATGGCATCAACGGCAACGACGACTGCGGCCAGATGTCGGCCTGGTATCTGTTCTCGGTCATGGGGTTCTATCCTGTCACCCCCGGCAGCAACACCTTTGCCCTGGGCGCACCCCAGTTCCCGCAGCTGACCTTGCAGCTGCCCGACCACACGCTCACCATCGTGGCCGACGGCATCAGTGAGACCAAGAAGCACGTCGCCCAGGTGCTGGTGGACGGTCGTCCACTGACCGAGCCCTTCATCGACTACTTCGACCTCATCCATGCCCGCGAGCTGCGCTTCGTCATGGAGTAGCTGCCAGGCTATGGAGCCCCCCTCAATCCCCCCGTGGAGCCCCCCCTCATTCCCCCCTGAAGAGGGGGAAGCTCAGAGTGGCAGAAAGAATCTCACGCAGATTATCACAGATTTGGAAAGATAATATTATTCTGTGTGT
>Ga0310695_10011418_pt1 | contig 12695 bp, 8 predicted proteins | sample RumenRJG_04DNA_FD_203882 | JGI IMG/M metagenome (GOLD analysis project Ga0310695, IMG submission 203882) | Bovine rumen microbial communities from Lethbridge, Alberta, Canada - RJG_04 (v2) (version 2) | ecosystem: Host-associated > Mammals > Digestive system > Stomach > Rumen | place: Canada...
GTCCGCTGATAAGTGAAATGTCCACGCTATAAGCGCAGACATTAACATTAATCATTGCGGACATTGTGTTTAAAACTTCCTACATTTCAGACACGCCGAATAACTGCTAATGCTGTTATTGATTTATCCACGAAAGTCATACCACCACCCTGCACCCAGGGAACTTGCCGAAGCGAGTGTAGTTTACTACAATTGGCAGTACTTGATTGCAAAGATACGAAATAATTTAAGAATTAAGAAAGAAAAAGGAAGAAAAGTTTGGAAGATAAGCAATTTTTGCCTATCTCTGAGATAAATCTCGAACCTCTTGGACTAGCCAAGCGAACAAAGTTCGTATTCTTTCGTTGACATACGTCGACCTCAAACGCGACTCGGCCAAACATGCAAGCATGATGGCTCTTACTGCTTTTTCGGTTCGAAACTAAAAATAAAACTCGTTTTATTTGGTAGTTTGCTCGCTTATTCGTATCTTTGCAGCGTGAAAGGAGAAGCCAAGTAGAGCCACGATGTGCGGAACGGTGGCATCTGCGTGATGATGAGCAATTCGACCTTGCCGCTTGGTTTCCTTCACTCAAATATAGGGCTGGCCACGAGTTGACCAGCTTTTATTGTATCTTGATGTAGCGCTTTCCGTTGAATTCCTTCTTGTCTGTTCTGCGGGTGGCTGTGATGAAGTTGACCAACTTCACAATCTCACGGTTTACCTTCATCTTATAGTTCGGATGGATGATAAACTTTGACTGACCATCAGTATAGATAAAACATTCGCCGTCGTAGTAGAGATCCATCTGGAAACGGTTCTGGGGAAACCCTATCAGATCGGCATCGGCTACCACCAAACCTTTCGTGGCTTTTGACGCTCTCATACTATGCTGCAATTGCTTGGCACTCATGTAGAGTTCGTCGCTGGCAAGAGTAATAGCGTTGGTTTGGGCAAACTGCTTCATTCGCTCCTCAACCTTTCCTATACTGAATGGTTGTACAGAAGAAAACCCCTTTTGGCGAATGTCACTCAAAATGGCTGCAATCTGAGACTCTATCGTAATTTCTGACGTTTCCATAATCAATATGCAAAGATACAAAGAAGTTTGGAAAGTGATTGTAATTTGGAGGAAAAATTGAAAAAATAATAGAGAATTGTTTGGAAGATAATCATTTTTTGCCTATCTCTGAGATAAATCTCGATGATACTTTCGTTGACATACGTCGACCTCAAACGCGACTCGGCCAAACATGCAAGCATGATGGCTCTTACTGCTTTTTCGGTTCGAAACTAAAAATAAAACTCGTTTTATTTGGTAGTTTGCTCGCTTATTCGTATCTTTGCAGCGTCAGAACATTAGTTTTGGCTATCCGGGTAGAATCCCGCGTGGGGTAAGGCTTTATCGATACTGCCCAATTTTATAGAGAGCCGTCGTTCAGCGATAGCTCTTTATTTTTGTTTGTACTTCATCATGAAGTTCCTGATATAAGATTGGCCAAGCGTATCCTCACGTTTAACGGAAATCGTGTGTGAGCCCTTCATAATTTTCAATGTATTCAAGTGTTCATCTATTCAACTATGACAAGAAGGTTTCTGACTTTGGTAATCCAGGTTATCAGACACACGAACTTACCCAGTTACCCCCATCCATTTTCGTCTGATTTTCGGAGATTTTTGTCCTTTTCCTTTTTGACGTATAATTTAATTGGTATTCAAAGGAAGAGGGGTGTGCAAAAAATGACACATCCCTCTTATTTGTTAAATCTTGTCGGCCTACATGTTATAGACTATCCCATCGGTTACAATAGGGTTCAAGTATTTTGTGGGTAATCTGAAGTTCTGTGGCTGTCTTGCGCCAGTCTTTGATGGTGGTACGAACCGCCTCAATAATCTCAGAGGCCTCCTGTTGCTCAAGCATATAGTTTCCCGAGGCGTGGAGCAGAGTGCTTGCATCCGACTGCTCGGTATATTGGTCTATCAGCAGACATTGGTGTGTCTTTGTTCCTGGGTTTATGTCGTATGCTGGTGAGAGCGTCCAACCTTTTGGGGTGAGCAGGAAACCGTGGTTGCGGAAGTGGTCGTCGGTATTGCCAAACATTACGTTGAATGCCACTCGGCGGTAGAGTTCCCTGAGGTTCTTTTGGACGTCAACACACCCCTGAAGGATGAAATCCACGATGTCCAGATAGCCATTGCCTGTGCTGCTGCCCGCACCGTCCTCCAAGCCAAGTAACGACATGGCTGAAGCAAAATGTATGCGATGGCCATCAGCGGTTCTGTCAAAACGCTCCGAAAGCAACAGGTCGCGGTCTTTTGAAATCTTGACGGTGCGCGTCTGGGCCACATTGATACCAGCCTTAGCTGCCATCCGATGCGAGAAATGCTCGATGAGCTCCGTGTTCTCCAAATCTTTCTTTGAAGGAAACTTGGCCACATAGAGTTTGCCATCAGTATCTACGACGTTGGCTTTGGGGCGGGCACCGCCAAGCGATGTTCCAGGGTCAATCAGCTGGTCAATCCAACGCTGCTCGGGCAACTCATTACGTTCTTCTGCCGATTCAATCTCGTGACAAGCATCGCACAGGACACGAAGACTCTCAATGGGAGGCACAAGGTACTTTGAGGATACGTTTATGAAGCCATCACTATCTTCATCTTTATAGCGTATGCCCCCCATGCGTGTAAAGTCCTCAATTCCTGTAAGATAGTCATAGTTGGTGAGCATCCGTACAGGCCTGCCATCCGCTTGCGCTTTTAGGCGCTCCCTGCGGTCGAGCAACAAACGTCCCCAACGATCGGGAAAAGAGTCCTTCACGAACCCAAACACACTATCCGTGCCACGAGGATGCTGCAACGAAGGTACATTCATCAGGTCGCCACTCAGCACGATGCCGCCATGCTGTTTCAGCCATTCGCGCGAATATTCAAAGACAAAGTGATCCTTGCCACGAACACGTTCGTAGCCCAGGGTGCCAATCTCCTGCGGTGATACAAGGAAATCGAAGTCTGCGTAAACCTTTATCCTCTTCATCTGTTGAGCAATTCTGCATCCTGAAGTTGACGGCCGAGAGCGTCATCGGCAGCGAGCAACGAGAGATCCTTTTCAAGATTCAACGCAAAGAGCACACGCGCATAGATACCCATGGAAACCGTCGGGTCGCCATGTTCCACCTTAGAGACTGTCAGGCGTGTCACAGTAGCCCTGTCTGCTATGTCCTGCATAGAAAGATGCCTGCGCTTTCGTGCCAGCATAATCTGTTCGCCCATGAGTTGCAACTGCTGGGCCAAAGCCCTCGGCATCGTCTTTCCGAATGTGTTCTTTCCCATAATTGTATCTTATCGGGTGCAAAGATAAATAAAAATGTTTAATATAACAAACATTTTGGAGATTTTTTTAGTAAGCATTCGTGATCAAAGTGGTCAAGGCTGCGATCAGAGCGAGACACTCGTCGAGCGCACCCTTCTTGCGTCCAGATGGTAGTGTTTTTGTTAATTTTGTTTAAGACATTGAGATTTCTTGGTGCTTGGTGCTCCGTTTTCGATAAATATATGTACCTTTGCACCCGCAATCCGCAAAAGACTGGACCCGTAGCTTAGCTGAATAGAGCGTCAGATTCCGGTTCTGAAGGTCAAGGGTTTGAATCCCTTCGGGTTCACACCTTAAAAAGCGGAGCAAACAGGAGCATAGCTCAGTTGGTTTAGAGCGCTTCAGTCACATTGAAGAGGTCTTGGGTTCGAGTCCCAATGTTCCTACCACAAGAGAGGTTGTCGAAATGTCAACCTCTTTTTTGATGATTATTGGGAAAAAGCGGGATGCCACGAAAATTTCCACCTCATCACTTGTTGCTTTCAGGAATTTGTTGTAACTTTGCCATCAAAGATGGCGAAATTACTTTGTCTCGGCAAAAAAAGAATAAATTCTTTTGTTTTGCTCTCGACTTTTAGTAACTTTGCGGAACAAATCTAAGAGGAATGGACCTTACAGAGCGTTTTCTGAATTACACGAGGTTTGACACGCAATCGTCGGAAGAGAGTGAGAGCGTGCCAAGCACACCGAAGCAATGGTCCTTTGCACGCTACCTGAAGGAAGAACTGGAGCACGAAGGACTGGAGGATGTGGAACTGGACAATCAGGGATATATCTATGCCACCTTGCCCGCCAACATCAAGGACAAGGTGCCCGTCGTCGGCTTCATCGCCCACTATGACACCAGCCCCGACTGTTCGGGAGCGGATGTCAAACCTCGCATCGTGAATGGTTACGACGGTGGTGATATCGTGCTGTCAGGTGACATCGTGTTGAGTCCGAAGCGTTTTCCTGAACTGCTGCAACACATCGGTGAAGACCTCATCGTGACTGATGGCATGACACTCCTGGGAGCCGACGACAAGGCTGGCATCGCAGAGATTGTGCAGGCAATGGTCTATCTGAAGGAGCACAAGGACATCAAGCACGGAAAGATACGTATCGCCTTCAACCCAGACGAGGAGATAGGCATGGGTGCCCAACATTTCGATGTTGAGAAATTCGGCTGCGAGTGGGGTTACACGATGGACGGCGGCGATGTAGGCGAACTGGAGTTCGAGAACTTCAACGCAGCATCGGCTAAGATCATCATCAAAGGGGTGAGCGTCCATCCCGGCTATGCCAAGGGCAAGATGGTGAATGCCAGTTTGCTGGCTGCCGAGTTTATCAGCATGCTGCCTGCCGACGAACGGCCTGAGACGACTGAGGGCTATCAGGGATTCTTCCATCTGACGGGCATCCAGTCGCAGACGGAACAGGCACGCCTGTCGTACATCATTCGTGACCACGACCGCGAGAAGTTCGAGGCACGCAAACGGCTCATCCAGAAAATGGCCCACCAACAGAACGACAAATATGCCGATACAGGCTGTAGCGTCACCTGTGAGTTGAAGGACCAATACTACAACATGAAGGAGAAGATCGACCCGCAGATGCACGTCATCGACCTGGTGCTGCGTGCTATGCAGGACTGTGGCGTAAGCCCCAAGGTGAAGCCCATCCGTGGCGGAACCGATGGTGCCCAACTGTCGTTTCGCGGTCTCCCCTGCCCCAACATCTTCGCTGGCGGCATCAACTTCCACGGCCCCTACGAGTTTGTGAGTATCCAGTCGATGGAGAAGGCGATGCAGGTGGTGGTGAGAATATGTGAGTTAACGGCGGAATATAATAACTGATTTAGGATATGGCAGAACTACCTACAATGATACAAGACCTGGCGCTGATACTGGTGGTGGCAGGCGTCGTTACTCTTGTCTTTAAGAAACTGAAGCAGCCATTGGTGCTGGGATATATCGTGGCTGGCTTCCTGGTGTCACCCCACATGCCCTACACGGCATCGGTGGTGGACAAGGAGGATATTCATGACTGGGCAGACATCGGCGTGATGTTCCTGCTGTTCTCGCTTGGACTGGACTTCTCGTTCAAGAAGATTCTGAAGATGGGAGCCTCGCCCATCATCTCGGTGACTTGTATCATCTTCGCGATGTCGATGCTGGGCATCACCGTGGGCCACATCTTCGGATGGTCGAGGATGGACTGCATCTTCCTGGGCGGTATGCTGGCCATGAGTAGTACCACTATTATATATAAGGCATTCGACGACCTGGGTTTGCGCCAACAGCAGTTTGCCAGCCTGGTGATGAGCGTGCTGATACTGGAAGACATCCTGGCCATTGTGATGATGGTGATGCTGTCGGCCATAGCCGGTGGTAATAGTCCAGATGGTAGTCAGATGCTGGCATCGATAGCCAAGATCGTGTTCTTCCTCGTACTGTGGCTCGTTGTGGGCATCTTTGCCATACCGCTGTTCCTGCGTAGCGTGCGCAAACTCATCAATGCCGAGGTGTTACTCATCGTGTCGTTGGGCCTCTGTTGTGCGATGGCAGTATTCTCTACCAAGGTCGGCTTCTCGTCAGCCTTTGGTGCCTTTATCATGGGTAGCATCCTGGCAGAGACGGTAGAGGCAGAGCGCATTGAGAAACTGGTAGACCCCGTGAAGAATCTCTTCGGTGCCGTCTTCTTTGTGTCAGTAGGCATGCTGGTAGATCCGCAGATACTCATAGACTATGCCTTTCCTATCTTCTTGCTGGTCATGACCATCATCGTGGGGCAGGCCATCTTCGGCTCTATGTCGTTCCTGCTTGGAGGCGAGTCGCTGAAGTCGGCTATACGCTGCGGCTTCTCGATGGCTCAGATTGGTGAGTTCTCGTTTATCATCGCCTCGCTGGGTCTATCTTTGGGAGTGATTGGCGACTTCCTCTACCCTGTCGTTGTGGCCGTATCGGTCATCACCACCTTCCTCACGCCTTACATGATCCGACTGGCCACACCTGCTTCCAATATGCTGGAGCGTCACTTGCCCAAACAGGTCATCATGATGCTGAACCATCTGTCCGTGAGCCGTCCCAACAGCACTGAGAAGAACAAATGGAAGAGCCTGCTGGTGCAGATGACCATCAACACTGTCGTCTATTCGATACTGGCTGTGGCCTGCATCGCCGTGATGCTCATGTTCTTCCACCCCTTCATCACCAACCTGTTGGGCGAACGGTGGTACACCAATGCCATCACCATTACGGCCACCATTGTACTGATTGCCCCATTCCTGCGGGCTATGGTGATGAAGAAGAATCGCAGCGAGGAGTTCCGAGCCCTCTGGGCGGAGAGTAACCGCAACCGTTTGCCACTTCTCTTCACCATCCTGGTGCGTTTCATGATTGCCTTGGCCTTCGTGTTCTCCATCTGTCGCCACCTGACCAACTTCGGGCCTGCCATACTCGTCACCATAGGCGTGCTGATGCTGACGGCTATCATCATGTCACGCACCATCAAGCGACGCAGCATCGTGATGGAACGACTGTTCATCAACAACCTACGCTCTCGTGAGATAGAGGCTGAGGTACACGGCAAGAAGCGCCCGCTGTACGAAGGGAAATTGCTGGATCGTGATATCCACATCGCTGAGTTCGACATCCCACAGGAATCGACATGGGCGGGCAAGACGCTGAAGCAACTGAACCTGGGCCACAAATATGGCGTACACGTGAGCAGTATCCTGCGTGGCAGCCAGCGCCTGAACATCCCCGATGGCGACTCGCTGCTCTATCCCATGGACCGCATCCAGGTGATTGGCAGCGACCAGCAACTGGCAGCCTTCGGACATGCCGTGCAGCAAGAGGTGCTCAGAGAGGATGACATCGAGCATCGTGAGACCCGCCTGCGCCAGATGATCATCACCGAGAGTAGTCCGTTCATCGGCAAGACGCTCCAAGAGAGTGGCATCCGCAGCGAATACGGATGCATGGTGGTGGGACTGGAAGAAGGCAAGGAGAACCTGTCGAGCATCTCGCCGACACGCACTTTCAAGTGCAACGACATCATCTGGATTGTGGGCGAGCAGGACGACATCAACCGCCTGCTCAAGGCATAGCACAACGGGCTAATACCACTGTACGGCGTTGGAGTAACTGCTGCGCTTGTCGTACTTCAGCGCATCAGTCAGCGTAGCGGCGTTGCAGCGGAACGAGAAGTTGTAACTCGTATAGGGTGCCAGCACCACCGAGCAGGACATGTTGAAGCAGTGGAGGTCGCGCGAGAGCGAGGCCGTAGTCATCGAAATCTTCTTGTTCTCGAAGTCGTAGCCGCTGGAGAACGTGATGTTCCAGCCGTCGCTGATGCGTATGTTACCACTAATATTGAGGTTCTGGGTGAACTTGTAGGGATAGCGCATCGTGTTGTAGTTGAACTTGCTCTTGTCAGTATCCTCACGCATGGTGATACCATAGCCGAGACTGAGCGACCAGGGCAGAGAATAAGCCATGTATCCGTCTTCATCGACGTCGGCTTTCTCCTTCTCTTTCTTCTTGGCACCGTGCTTGCCGGCCTCCAAGTCGCGGTCCAGGTTTGTCTCAGTCTCACTCTCCCAGTCGTCCTCATCACGCTTCTTGTCCTTGTCGTCCTTGCCTTTCTTATCCACCTTCTCGCCTCTGAGCCACTTGAAGATATTGGCCAGTTTCTCGTTGTTGATGGTATAGGAAAGGTTTTGCGACATGCCCTGGAATCGGCCTATCTTACCCTTTTCCCAATAGGTGGTATGCTCGCTGATACGAGGCGTGGCACCTACAGAGTCGGCTTCGTAGACATAACTGGCAAACACGGCATTCAGGTTGAGCGTGTAACTCTTTGTCAACTTGAGGCGCAGGCGAGTGCGAAGGTCACTTAACGGACGAATATCCGTTGCCAAGTTATAGGACATGCTGAATCCCAGTTCGTCGATAAGACTGATCTTCTTCACACCCGTTGAGTCTTTGTCCGTGCGGATCTTCATCTCCACGTTGTTGCCCAGGTCAAACGATATCGAGCCCGTCTTTCCCTTGCCAGGCACGCCGAAGAGTTCGCCGGAATAGGGCGAATACTCCACCATCGACACGTTGCCGTCGGCATCGGTCTTCTGATAGGTGCGCCAGTAACCGTAGCGTTCGGCACCGAAGTCAGGGGCATAGGTGAAACTGATGGAGGGGGTCATGACGTGGCGAATCTTCTCCACCTTGTCGCCGAAGAGGAACTTCAGGGGCTTGTAGAAACCGTAGAGTTTAGTCTGTGCCCTGAGCGACATGTTCCAGTCGTAGACATTATAGAAGCCGTAGGTGGTGTCGGTCACCTCTTTCTGGTGGACGTCGTCCCACGAACGCATCACGCGCTTCATGTAGGTACGGTCGTTGAACGATACCGTCGGCGTGATGTTGATATAGTTGAAGAGGCTGAAGGTGGCACTGATGGGTATGGAGTGCTGCATGCCGTTGCGCCAGTCCTTCACCAGGCTCGACTTTAGCAGTTTGTCCTCCTTCGTGTTGATGGAGTTGCTCAGACGGCCCGTATAGGACAGCGAGATCTTCTCATACCATTTCTCCTTGCCCACCATCTTCTTGCGCTTGAAGGGATAGAACGTCGATACGTTGATGCTCAACTCGGGCAGACGGACGGCGATTGACGAGTCGCGCATGTTCTGCTCGATGTTCATCGACGAGTTGATCGACATGTTCAGGCTCGAGAAACGCGTGCCGTAACTCACCGATGAGGTACGGGTACTTTGGGTACGCGTCTGCGGATTGTACATTGAAGTCAGGTTGTGCTGCTCGAAACTGCTTGTGGCGAAGTTGACGCTGGCAGAGAATGTGGAATAGGGATTGGCCTTCGAGTCCTGCGTGTGGTGCCATTGCAACTTGAAACTTGTCGACTTTGTATAGTCAGGCAAGTTTTTCTCACCGTTGATCACATTCTGGTAGTTGAAGTAAACCGAGCCGTTGTAGCGGTAGCGCTTGCGGTAGTTGGAGGCTGCACTCACGCCCCACGAGCCTTTGGTGTAGATCTCGCCCAGCAACTTCAGGTCCATCTTGTCGCTGATGGCGAAGTAATAACCACCGTCGCGCAGATAGAAGCCACGGTCCGACTCGTCACCATAGGTGGGCATGATGAAACCGCTGGAGTAACTCTTGGTGAACGGAAAGAAGCCGTAGGGGACGGCCAACGGTAGCGGTACGTCGCACACCACAAGGTAGGCCGGACCGAACACCACGTCCTTGCCTGGACGCACCTTTGCACGCGAGAGTGCCAGGTAGAAGTCGGGATGAGGTTCATCGCAGGTTGTGTAGCGTCCATGCTGCAGATAAAGTTCTCCCTCAGCGCCACGCTTTGACAATTCACTCGTCAGATAGCCGTCCTGCTGGGCGGTATAGACCTGCTGTATCAGACCCTTCTTCGTCTTGAAGTTGAAGGCCATCGTGTCGCTCTCGTAGGTGTCGCTACCCATCTTGAACACAGGGGTTCCTGTAGGCTTGGTCGATGTGGAGTCCTTGATAGCACCTGTGGCATAGACCTGCGAAGAATCCAGGCTCAGCGCGATATGTTCGCTCGTCAGGTCCATGTTCTGGTATTTCACGTTCGAGTTGCCGAAGAGGAAAGCCTTGCCTTGTGAAGCCGAATAGATGAGCGAGTCCTCGGCAGAGAAATCCACGGGCGAGTCGATGCCGTTCTTCTTCTGACGGTTCAGACTGTCGAGTGCCAACGAGTCGTCGATGGCTTTGTTGTGTTTGTAGATAGCCAGCGCCAGCGAGTCCATCGTCGTCGTGTCGCGTTTCTCTGCTACCCTTGCGGTATGACGGCCCTTGACGATAGTGTCTAAGGGAGCAATGCTGTCAGGGGCTATTCTTTTAAGGGGAATGCTGTCAAGATTGGGTATGCTGTCAAAGGGAACGGTGTCAAGGTTGGCTATGGTATCTGCCACCGCCAACGAGTCGTCGTGCGACACCCTTAACCTGTTATCCTGCTTGGGTGCCGATGGTACTCCCGCCATGACGCAGAGGAAGACGAAGAGCATCAAAAATATGATCGACTTGCGTTTCACGCTGCAAAGGTACAAAAATAAAGTGAAGTGTGAAGGGTGAAGGGTGAAGAATTTGCTATTGCTCTACATTAATTAACGATTCTATTCCCTTCGTACAACTCTTTTTTTCTGTTCGTCTATTCGAACATCTGAGCCCATCCAAGGAATTTCTCTACTCCTTCGGCTCCGAATTTCTCCAGGCTCTGTGCGGCCTGAACCACCGTCAGGATGCGGTCAGGATGTGACTTGGAGTAGAACTTGTCAGCATAGCAGATGACCTGCTCCTCCATCTCCTGCGGTGTAAAGTCCTGTGCGGGCAGTGGCAATTTTTGTCGCACAATCTGCTCGCGGGTCAGCCCCGTGCCGGTATGGCGTTCGCATACCTGAGCATGGCGCGCAAAGCCCTCTTCACGCAGCAGGCGTCCGCCTATCAGTCCGTGGCAGATATAAGGCTCCTCGCCGTTACAATAAATGCTTGGAGCATGACACCAGCGGATGCCGATGTCGTGCAGCATGGCAGCCTCTTCGAGGAATGTCTCGTCAAGGCGTAGTTCCGGATGACGCCTGCTAATCAGCAAACTGCGGTCAGCAACCTGCCTCGAGTGTCGAAGCAGGAGCCGCCGCAGTTCGTCGTCATCAGGATAATATTTGTCAATCAGTGCCTGATAGTCCATAGGACTTAGTCCTCCTGGTTCTCAGGGCGCAACTTACGCACGGTCTCACCGGCGCGCCACATCTCCTGATTACGCATAGCCTCCAGTTCCTTCTCCAGTCCGGCACGGTAGTCGGGCTTCGAGTTGGCATCGATGCTGATCTGAGCCTCGTTGCCAGTCTTTACTGAGTAGTAGAGCCACTCCATCACGGGCTTCACGGCATCGTGGAAACGAGGAGCCCAGTCCAGAGCGCCACGCTGAGCCGTAGTAGAGCAGTTGGCATACATCCAGTCCATACCCTTCTGTCCGAAAAGCGGGCCAAGGCTCTGAGTGAGTTCCTCAACAGTCTCGTTGAAGGCCTCAGAAGGTGTGTGTCCATTCTCGCGCAGCACCTCATACTGTGCCAGCAGCAGACCCTGGATAGCACCCATCAGCGAGCCGCGCTCACCAGTCAGGTCAGAGGTAGCCTCACGCTGGAAGGTGGTCTCGAACAGATAGCCGGCACCGATACCGATACCGAAAGCCAGCGTCTTGTCCTTAGCCTTGCCCGAAGCGTCCTGATAGATGGCATACGAGCAGTTCAGACCGCGGCCCTCGCAGAACATCGTGCGGAGTGAGGTGCCGCTTCCCTTTGGAGCCACCATGATCACGTCAACATCCTTCGGGGGAACAACACCCGTGCGGTCGCTCCAGTTGATAGCGAAGCCGTGGCTGTAGTACAGCGTCTTGCCGGGATTCAGATATTTCTTGATGGTGGGCCATACCTGAATCTGACCAGCATCAGAGAGCAGCATGCAGAGGATGGTGCCCTTCTCGGCGGCCTCCTCAATGCTGAAGAGGGTCTTGCCGGGTACCCATCCGTCGGCAACAGCCTTTTCGTAGGTTTTACCCTGACGCTGTCCGACGATGACGTTGAAGCCATTGTCGCGCAGGTTACAAGCCTGTCCGGGGCCCTGAATGCCATAGCCGATGACAGCGATGACTTCGTCCTTCAATACTTCACGTGCTTTCTCGAGTGAGAACTCCTTGCTGGTGACTACAGTTTCTACGACGCCACCAAAATTCATTTGTGCCATTTTAATTTTTGTTTTTAAATTGTTACATTTTCCACGTGAGCCATGCCCGCCCTTAACCCGAGAGCAGTCGTCTTATTGGTCTCTCTCCCACCCTGCACGAGGGTACGACAATGGATTAACTGTTTAAAATTCGAGGTGCAAAGTTAGTGATTTGTAAGCAAACGGCCAAATTTTCTCCCGTTTTTATAGCAAATTAACGCAGTCCGCTTCAATTATATTGGATGCGGAAATAATCGAGTGCTGCTTTATATTGATCCTGTGCTGTCAAGCAGGTATCCGTCAGATAGCCGTCAATATGTCCCCATTCGCGCAAGCCACGATAGTAGAACATCTTGAGTTCGTCGGTAATAATAAAAGGTACGATGCCATTAGCGAGACACTCCTTGAACATCACGAGACGCCCTACGCGGCCATTGCCGTCTTGGAAGGGATGAATCTTCTCAAAGCGGACATGAAAGTCGAGAATATCCTCCAATGAGTGCTGATTCTTAGCGTTGTAGCCGTCAATGAGTCGCTGCATGCTGTAGTGAACCAGTTCGGGTTCGCATGTCTGTTCGCCACCAACCTCATTTGG
>Ga0310695_10011421_pt1 | contig 12694 bp, 10 predicted proteins | sample RumenRJG_04DNA_FD_203882 | JGI IMG/M metagenome (GOLD analysis project Ga0310695, IMG submission 203882) | Bovine rumen microbial communities from Lethbridge, Alberta, Canada - RJG_04 (v2) (version 2) | ecosystem: Host-associated > Mammals > Digestive system > Stomach > Rumen | place: Canada...
TTTTTGCTCGGCGATAAACATTATCCCAAGCGAAAGGGAATTGTGAATATCTGCCTGACCTATATCAAGTATGGTTGCGTTGTATTTTGCTATAATGGCTGATAAACAAGATGTTAAACCGGGTTTGTCTTCTCCGGTTATAGATGCCATTATTATTTCTTGTTCGTCAAATGTTTCCATGTAAGTTGTTTAATCTAAAAAAAAATTTTTGCAAATTTATTATTTTTTTTTGGGAACTTATAATTAAAAAGTATAAAAAAAAAGGAGATTGTCTAAAAAGGCTTATTGGAACGCAGGCGGCTCGCCTGCAAGTACTTGTAAAGCAGACGAGCCGTCTGCAATCCACTTTTTAGACAACCTCTTTTAATTTTTTTTATGATAAAAACCTATCCTTCGAAATAATATCTTGACTCATTAATAACGATGTATTTATTTTCGTATATGATAGCAGAATTTTCTATGTAGTCCATTAAAATGTCATTATAAAGTACTTTTCCGTCAGGAAATATAGCGATCATGTTGTTTACTATTCCAAACGGGTAAGTGTTGAATTCATAAATCCAGCTTTTAGCCTCATCATAAGTAATTATATCATCACCATCCCAATTGTATATACCATATAAATTCTTCACACCATTTTCATAAACTTCATAAATATTTGTATTGGGAATCCTATATTAATTTTTATTGATAAATAACGGAGTTTTCCACCAAAAAATTGTGAATCTTTTTAATATACAAAAAAAAACAGCCGCAAAACACATTGCGGCTGTTCTTTTTTTTATGACTCTTTTTTCTTTGAGTTCGGACTTACGTTGATAAACGCTTCGTTTATAAGATTACTAAATTGAGAAACTTCCGTTTCTGTGTTTAGTACCGCGAAAGCCTCTATGGAATCTCTGAGGTTTGTAAAGTCCTTTATGGCGGTAATTCTTGCCTCTTTACGTTTACCTTTTATTCCCGAGCGGTAATTATCTCTTAAGAGAATGTTTTCACGGTATTCTTTTGTTAAATCCGCTAATTTTGTAAGCTGGGTTTTAAGGTTCAACACCGTAACAGCATTTGTATCAGAGTTTAATTCCGATACAAGGGAATCGTAGTTTACGAACTTTTTAACTATTCCGTCTTGAGGAATATAACCGTAAAAGGCGATAACAGACTGAAATTTTTTAGCGGCTTCTTGTTCTTTTCCGCTCAAACACAACGTATTGTAATCTACCGTCATTTTTATTTTGCGGAATATTTCGTCCGCCTGACGTCCGATTTCGTTGATTTTTTCAGTGTATGCCGATGCCGGCAAAACCATTCGCAAATCGTGAAACTTTTTCGCCGAATTGCTTAATTGTGAAACTAATTTAGTAAAAGCAGCATTTTTTAACGAGCCGGAGGCTTTTACAACTCGTTGCAAAAATTCATCCGTTTGTTTGTTGGTGAAACTTGCAATTTTTTTACGAACAATTATCGTTCTCATTTTCTTAAAAATTTAAAAAGTTGTTTGAAAAAATATAAATTTGTTTAATTATTGTGCTGCAAAGTTAAAAGCATTATTTTAATTATGCAAATTATTCTTGATTTATTTTTAATAATATGTTGATATTTTTATATTTTTAGCGGTAAAATGTATTACAATTTTATGATAAAATCCTTAAATTGTAATATTGTAATGAAGTTTTTGTTTTAATTGTTAAATAACGTTAAGGAAATGATTTTCTTAGAGTGAGAAAAAAATAATATGACTCCGAATAATAATTTTAGCAGAGTGATGAAATAATAATATGACTCCGAATGATAATTTTAGCAGAGTGATGAAATAATAATATGACCCCGAATGATAATTTCAGCAGAGTGATGAAATAATAATATGACCCCGAATGATAATTTTATCCAAAGGAGAAAATAATAATATGACCCCGAATAATAATTTTATCCAAAGGAGAAAATAATAATATGACTCCGAATGATAATTTTATCCAAAGGAGAAAATAATAATATGACCCCGAATGATAATTTTATCCAAAGGAGAAAATAATAATATGACCCCGAATGATAATTTTAGCAGAGTGATGAATTATAATATTGAAATCAAGTTTAAAAAAAAGTCAGAGAAAAAAGAGATTGTCTAAAAAGTGGATTGCAGACGGCTCGTCTGCTTTACAAGTACTTGCAGGCGAGCCGCCTGCGTTCCAATAAGCCTTTTTAGACAATCTCTTATTAAAAAAAGGATTGTATTTTTATTAGTTATTCTCTTCCGGATAGTTTTGTTCCGTTGATTACAATGTATCCTTCGTATGTGAAAATATCGTTTTCTGTCAAATTTGCTAATTCATCGTCATATATTATTTTGTGATCAGGGAAAATAAATATAGGCGTATTATTAATACGACCAAACGGAAGTGTTTTGTATTTTCCTACTATTGTATTATACCATTCTACTTCGTCTACTTGTTCGTCTTTGTCCCAATCGTATGCTCCATATACGTAGTCGGAAGTACCACCCCTATACTGGTAAATATTTACATTATCATCTATTTTCTCATAGTTAGTGATAAAATTTTTACCAGAAAGATCCGCTAAGTCACCTGTCTTGAAAGGTTTGTAATCTTCTATATCAAATACTGCAGTTACCTTATATAGATATGTTCCATCGTAGAAGCCTTGCATTCCATTTTTCGAGGTAATTATACCGTCTTTGTATTCGTATGTAGCTTCTACTTCTGAAAGGTAGGGATTTGTGTATGAGAATTTTTCTGATGTAATGGTAATTTTCTCTGTTGTAGTAGATTCTTCAGAAGATAGTTCTATATGTGGTAATGGTTCTACCAATTGGTCTTTACTTCTTGCTATGAAGCGATCCGTTTCCCGACTCCATTCTGTCTGATAGCCTTTTGCTTCGTTGTTGGTTTTTGTAAAGCGTGTAGTCATATAGTATTTATCTCCAATTTTGAAAAGATAATTTTCAACGGAACCTTTTTCAGCGGGTTCATTTATTTTTTCTTCTTTACCTCTGGGTACTTTGTGGGGAATTTTTAATCCGCCAGTTTTGGTATCGTATTCATAATTTATGCTCTCATAATCTTCTAGAATGTCGCCTTCAATAGTTCTTAGAATTTCCATCAATTCGTTGTCTCCTGTAGTGTATATCCATGAGTCGTAAGATGATGTTCTCTTTTCAGGTGTAATTTTTTTCAAACCTACTGAGGCCAATGTTGGTTGAGAGTGTAAAATCTTGCCATTAGCTGGCAATTGGTATTCCAACGTAGCGTATTTTATTGCGTTGATTTCAAATTTTGATTCGGCAGAGATTTCTACCTCGCCGCTGACTTCTTTTCCGTCTTTGGTAATAGAGAGAATTTCATAACCTTTCAAAGCCTCTTGAGTAAGGGGATTTTTAGTCAGTTCATCAAGGTTGATGGAAATTTTTTTGCCGACTTCAACCTGTTGTGAAAGAATTGATTCACCGTTGAGATTTACGTTTACAGCAAATTTTTCTACTTCTTTGTTCTCTTCTTTTTCCGTGTTGTCGGTAGTTGTAGTAGTTGTTGTGTTGTTAGTATCTTTGTCGTCATCTTTGTCGCAAGACGAAAATGTTACGGCTGAAGCCGTCATCGCTGCTACGAGCGAATAGTAAAGAAATCTTCTTTTCATGTTTTTATAATTTTTATTTTAAAAAGTTTAAATTTTGTTTGAATTACACTAATAAGATAAAAGTTTCATATTATTCCATAAAAAAAATTAAAAAAAAATTTTGGAATGCAGGCGGCCCGCTTGCGAAAGGATTATCACGATGGTTTCAAAAATATGTGTTTTTGATGTGTTTTGATGTGTTTTTGATGTGTTTTTGATGTGTTTTTGATGTGTTTTTGAGCCGCAAGCATTGCGGCTCTACACTCGGGGCACGTTACGAAAACCGACACGTAGAGCCGCAATGCTTGCGGCTCGGCAAATGCAAAATATGCCCATTAATTTATATGTGCAATGTTTTTATAATGCACAGGGGTTTATATGTTGTTTTGTTTTTAACACACAGGGGTTAATATGTTGCAAGCAACATAACACCCCTGCCTAAACTCTGTCGCCCTTACAGGGCTATGTAATCCTATAATTTTGTAGTCCCGTAGGGACGGCGGCTATTAGGCAGGGGTGTTGTTTCGTTAGAAACATAAACCCTTGTAAAATAAATCGTCAGAAACAAACACAAAATACAACGGGCGAAAAATGTTTCGCCCGTGTGGTTTTTAGACAATCAATGGGATTGTATTTTTACCTGCTATTTGCCCCAACGGTATTCAAAATCGTATATGTTTCCGTCAATTACAACATATTTTCCGTCTGTGAAAATTGAAATTTTTGGCTCTGTAATTATATCATAAAGTTCATAATCGTAGTAACTGGCAATTTTACCATCGGGGAAAATATAGATATAATTATAACAAGTATTACTATAAAATTTTCCAAAAGGATATTTGTCAAATTCTACGACGATTGTGTTAAAGAATTCATCATCAGCATCAATTTTACTATTCTCGTTCCAATCGTAAGCACCATATAAAGTTGGTTCATCTTGATTTTTATCCTTTATTTTATAAACATAGGGATCATTTTTACCTCCGATTGTTTCATAATCATCTGCATTAATATCTCCTTCCAGCTCTATTTTGGTAATATCCACGAGTTTTTTTTCATTAATCTTGGCATCAGCTCTGCTATAATCTATCAGACTATACTCTGTCATAATTTCATAAAGATATGTGCCGTCGTAGATAAATTTATACTCTTCATCAGCACTAATTTTTACCGTAATAATACCGTTTTTGTAATCGTAGCTATACTCCTTTTCAGATTCACTGAATTTTTCATCAGTAATCGTAAATACAGGACCATCTGCTGCTTCGTTTTTTTTCAACCTATCGTTGCTGTCATCAGATTTTTCAAAAATCCATGCCGTTTTGTAACCTTTTACGGCTGCATCACTTTTTACATAGCGCACAGGACTATATGTTTGGTAATACTTGTCTCCGTTTTTAAAGAAATATGAATCACAAAACTTATTTTCTTCGGGTGCGGATTTTCTTGTAGGTCCGTAGGTATAGAGTTTACCGGTGGCTTGTTCGTAATCGTATACGTTTTCTTCTGGGTTGTAAAACAGGGATGTGTAATCTTCCGTTTTTACGGTACTTCTCTCTAATTTTTTTAACTTATTATCACTTGAGGTATATGCCCAATAATCATAATGAACGGGGATTGTAGAACTTCCTTCTTCTTCTTGAACAACTTTTGATGCGTGCAAAATCTTGCCTTCTTCATTGGGCAGCTGGAATTCCAAAACAGCGTATTTGACTGCGTTGATTTCAAATTTTGATTCTGCTGAAATCTCTACTTCACCGCTGACTTCTTTTCCGTCTTTGGTAATGGAAAGAATCTCATAACCTTTCAATGCCTCTTGAGTAAGGGGATTTTTAGTCAGTTCATCAAGGTTGATGGAAATTTTTTTGCCAACTTCAACTTGCTGAGAGAGAATTGATTCACCGTTGAGATTAACGTTTACAGCGAATTTTTCTACTTCCTTTTTCGTGTCATCCGTCGGGGTGGTAGTAGTTGTTTCGTCTTTTTTAACGGGGTCATCGTCATTTTTGTTGCATGACGGGAATGTTACGGCAGAAGCCGCTATCGCTGCTACGAGCGAATAGTACAGAAATCTTCTTTTCATGGTTTTGATTTATTAAAAAAATTAAATTATTTGTTTTTCTATATAAGATAATTCAGGGTGCAAAATTCCATAAATAAATTTAAAAAAAAAATTTTGTGCTAATTTCAAAAAAAACTTTTTACCTTTGGGGCATTAAAATAATTTTATAAACAATACACTAAATAAATATGGAATTCGGACATTTTGACGACCAAAACAGAGAGTACGTCATCACTAATCCTGCTACGCCGTGGCCTTGGATTAATTACCTTGGTAACGAGGATTTCTTTTCGTTAATCTCCAATACGGCAGGAGGTTACAGTTTTTATAAAGATGCTAAATTTCGTCGCATAACCCGTTATCGTTACAACGGTGTGCCTATGGACAACGGCGGAAGATATTTCTACATCAACGATAACGGCACTATTTGGTCTCCGGGTTGGAAACCTTGCAAAACTCCGCTTGACTTCTACGAATGTCGTCACGGTATGAATTATACCAAAATAAAAGGTGCTAAAAACGGTATTGAAGCCGAAGTTTTATTCTTTGTACCCTTAAAGACTTGGGCTGAGGTTCAGAAAGTTACAATTAAAAACACTTCAAACGAAACCAAAAAGATAAAACTTTTCTCTTTTGAAGAATGGTGCTTATGGAATGCGGCAACCGATATGGAGAATTTTCAGCGCAACTTTTCAACGGGTGAAGTTGAAATTGACGGCTCAGTGATTTATCACAAAACCGAATACAAAGAGCGCAGAAACCATTACGCATACTATTCCGTAAATGTTCCTGTTCAGGGTTATGACACTGACAGAGAGTCGTTTATCGGACTTTATAACGGTTTTGACGCTCCTCAGTGCGTAGTTGAAGGCAAACCTTCAAACTCTTTGGCTCACGGTTGGTCTCCGATAGCATCGCATTATCTTGAAATCGAGTTAAAAGCCGGCGAGACAAAAGATTACATTTTCCTTTTGGGTTATGTTGAAAACGACCAGAACGAAAAATTCGACGACACGGAACTTGCCCGCAAAAAATCAGGCGAGTTAATCACTTCCCAAGCCTCTGACCGCACTTTGTTAAATAAGGCAAAAGCAAAGGCTACAATCGAAAAATTCTCTACCGTTGAGGCTGTTGATGCGGCTTTCAACGAGTTGAAACTTTCTTGGGACGTACTTTTGGACAAATACGCCGTTAAATCCGGCAACGACAAACTCGACCGTATGGTCAATATTTGGAATCAATATCAATGTATGATAACCTTTAATTTCTCACGCTCGGCATCGTTCTTTGAAAGCGGAATCGGACGTGGAATGGGTTTCAGAGATTCAAATCAGGATTTGGTTGGATTTGTTCATCAAGTACCGTCAAGGGCAAGACAGAGAATCATTGATATTGCTTCAACACAATTCCCTGACGGTGGCTGTTATCATCAGTATCAGCCTTTAACAAAGCGCGGTAACAACGACATCGGCGGCGGTTTCAACGACGACCCGATGTGGTTGATTTTTGGTACAGTGGCTTATATCAAAGAGACGGGCGACTTTTCAATTCTTGACGAGCAAGTGCCTTGGGACAACAAAGAAGGTTCGGAGGTTTCGTTGTTTGAACACCTTAGAATTTCTTTCAACCACGTTGTTGAAAATCTCGGTCCTCACATGCTGCCTTTAATCGGGCGTGCTGACTGGAACGACTGTCTCAACCTCAACTGTTTTTCATGGGATCCCAACGAGAGTTTTCAAACGACAGAAAATCAGACGGAAGGTTCTAAGGCAGAATCTCTTATGATTGCAGGTTTGTTTGTTGTCTGCGGAAAAGATTACGTAGAACTTTGCAAACAACTTGGCAAAAAAGATGAGGCTCTTCGTGCTCAAAAATGTATTGACTCGATGGTTGAAGCCGTTAAAAAACACGGTTGGGACGGTGAATGGTATTTGCGTGCCTACGATTTTTACGGCAACAAAATAGGTTCAAAAGAAAACGAAGAAGGCAAAATTTTCATCGAATCACAAGGTTGGTGTACAATGGCGGGCATTGGATTGGAAGAAGGCATGGTTGATAAGGCTTTGGATTCATGCAAGAAATATTTGGATTCAGAGCACGGTATGGTTCTCAACAATCCTGCTTATACGACTTACCATGTTGAAATGGGTGAAATTTCCTCATATCCTGCCGGTTACAAAGAGAACGCGGGTATTTTCTGTCACAACAATCCTTGGGTTATCATCGGCGAAACGGTTGCAGGCAGAGGCAACGACGCTTGGGAACATTACGTAAAGATTTGTCCGGCGTTTATAAAAGATCAACAACTTCACAAAGTTGAACCGTATGTTTATTCTCAAATGGTTGCGGGCAAAGATGCTGCAAAACCGGGCGAGGGCAAAAATTCATGGCTTACGGGTACGGCTGCATGGAACTGGTACACGATTACGCAGTTTATTCTCGGCATAAAGCCTGATTATAAAGGTATTACGATTGATCCGTGTATTCCTTCGAGTGCGAAAGGTTACAAAGTAACGCGTAAATTCCGTGATGCGGTTTACGAAATAGAAGTAGAAAACCGCACTGGCGCACAAAAAGGCGTAAAAGAACTTTACGTTAACGGCGAAAAAGTAGACGGCAATCTTGTTCCGATGGCAAAAGAGGGCGAAAGAGTTGTCGTAAAAGCGATAATGTAAAAAAATGTATTTTGGATATGTAGAGACGTTGCGTGCAACGTCTCTATGTTTTTTTATGTCTGGGGAGATAGTCCGTGTTTTTTCGTGAAAAAAAACTTGCGGAACTTTTTTTTTAAAAATATTGTTGAATCTGTGTTTATATTTTTTTTGATTTTATGATATAAATTTAATACCTTCGCACCTAAACAATACACATCAATTATGCTCAGACGAATACCCTACGGCGAGACGGATTATGTAACTATCCGCAAAGAAAATTCATATTATGTCGATAAGACGGCGTACATTCCCTACATCGAAAACGCCGCCAAATACGTCATATTTTTACGACCAAGACGGTTTGGTAAAAGTCTCTTTCTCAATATGTTGGAGGCATATTACGATGTACTTCGCAAAGACGATTACGAGCAAAATTTTGGCGGACTGAATATCTTCAACAATACAACCCCGAAACAAGGGCAGTATATGATTATGAAGTTCAATTTTTCGGCTGTTGACAGCAATCCTGAGCGGGTGCAGGCTTCATTTAACTCCAAGACTTGCAGGTCGATAGAGATGTTTGTGGATAAATATAAAGAATTTCTGCCCACCAACATCAATGACCTTATGGCAAACGCTAAGGGCAAATGTGATGAGATGTTGGATGTGATTGTTTCGTCTACAAAAAATTCTCAGTACAAAATCTACATTATGATAGACGAGTACGATAATTTTGCCAATACGCTGTTTTCTACCGACGAAGACGCATACAAAACTCTCACGCACGGTGACGGCTTTTTCCGTCTGTTTTTCAATGTGTTGAAGGCAATGACCACTGCCAACGATGCACCTGTTGAGAGGATTTTCATAACGGGTGTGTCGCCCTTGACGTTGAGCGACGTTACGAGTGGTTTCAATATCGCAGCAAACCTTTCGCTCCGAAGCCGAACCAATGCAGTGATGGGCTTCGCTGAGAGCGAAGTGCGTGCTATGTTGGAATATTACCGCGACGCCACAGGTGTTTTTAAACACACTGTCGATGACCTTATCGAACTGATGAAACCTTATTACAATAATTATTGTTTTTCGTCGGAAATGTTGGAAGAAGAGCGTGTATTCAATTCCGATATGGTTTTGTACTTCATCAAAAATTATGTGGATGAATATGGCAAAATACCTGGGAAAATTATCGATCCTAATGTTTCCACCGACTATTTCAAGATGGAAAAGATGGTGAAAATCGAAAAGGAGTTTGGCGAAAAGTCACAGATAATCCTCGACATCGTAAATACCGGCAGAGCATATTTTGAAATCAACCCTGAGTTTGCAATTGCGGAGTTGTCGAATCCCGAAAATCTCCAAAGTTTGCTTTATTATATGGGATTGTTGAGTTTTGGATATGACGAATATGGTACGCCTTGTTTTGTAGTTCCTAACGACACTGTAAGACAGCAATATTGCAGATATTTGGAGGTTTGCTACTCGCAGTCGGTAGGTTGGCGCACAGATGTTACCAAGTTGAGCACGCTTTGGAATACTCTTGTTTTCCGTGGCGACTGCAAGCCTTTTATTTCGTACATCGCATCGGTGATGGACGACAATTCGGCTGTTAGGGATTTCGACGACAAGGGCGAATTTTTTGTGAAGGGCTTTTTCTTGGCGCATTTCTGCAAGAGTTCGAGTTTCTTGGCATACACCGAACAAGAAGCCGACCACGGTTTTGCCGATATGTTTTTGGAACCATTGGGATATAAACGCCACGCCTATATGATCGAACTGAAATATTGTAAGAAAAATGCCCCCGATTCTGAGGTTCAACGTAAAACCGAAGACGCTAAAATTCAATTGCAAAAATACCTCACCGACCACCGCATCGAGGAAAAATGCAACACAAGAAAATGGCTGTTGCACACGGCTGTCGTAGTGTTTAGAGGTTGGAAATTGGAGGTGTTAGATGTTAATTGAACGTAAAAAAATGCAAACTATCGAAAAAATCTGCCAATATATTGCTAAATATATGGCATTTATAGTGTTGATTGTGGCTGCGATTGCGCTATGGCAACCTCAAACTTTTACATGGATAAAACCCACTTCGATCAACTATTTGCTTGGCGTGGTGATGTTTGGAATGGGTCTAACACTGAAAACAGAAGATTTCAAAATCGTATTTAGTCGTCCCAAAGAAGTGTTGATAGGATTTGTGGCACAATTTACGTTGATGCCGTTGATAGCGTTTTTGCTGATAAAAATATTTGCTCTTCCCACCGAACTTGCAATTGGCGTGATGTTGGTAGGAACTTGTCCGGGCGGCACTGCCTCCAATGTAATCACCTACATTGCCAAAGGCGACGTTGCTTTGTCGGTTGGCATGACGATAGTTTCAACGATTTTTGCACCATTTTTAACACCACTTTTCACAAAAATTTATATTGGCGAAGTGGTAGACGTAAATATCTTAGATATGTTTTTTTCGATAGTAAAAGTGGTTTTGATACCGATAATTTTAGGAATTTTGGTTAATAAATTCTTTGAAAAATTCACACAAAAAATTGTAAAAATTCTGCCTGCCGTTTCTTCGCTTGTGATTGTAGCCATTGTGGCGGCGGTGGTATCGGCAAGTTCCGAAAAACTTCTTAACGCATTATCTACAAGTACATTGATAATTTTTGTAGTGATACTTCACAATATCTGCGGTTATGCTGCCGGCTACGGTGTTGGCAAACTTCTGAAACTTCAAGCACCCAAATGTTGCGCTTTGTCTATCGAAGTAGGAATGCAAAATTCAGGGCTTGCCGCCGGACTTGCTGCCGCGCATTTTGCTCAATATCCTTTGGCGACAATTCCCGGAGCGGTTTTCAGCACTTGGCACAACATTTCGGGCGCAATTTATGCGGCATGGCTGAGACATCGTGGGAAAAAATAAATATTTACAAACTGGCTTGGAAAGCCTTTAATCGGACTTTTAGATTACTATTTCCTCTGAAAAAATACCTAATTTAAGGTATTTCCCCTATAAAAATTCCACACTAATTTTGCGCCGTGATTAAATAACAAACATTAGTAAAAAAAAATAAAAAAAACGATTTCGGCGGCGATTATGGCTGCCGTGTTTATTTCCTGCGGCGGCGCAGCCAAACAAGGTCAGCAATGCGCAGAAGAAACAAAAGATTGTTGCAAGGGCGTTTATTCGCCGCGCACTGTGTTGGATTCGGCTGAATACTTGCTCGACAAACAAATCAAAATCAAGGCGAATGTTACCCGCGTTTGTCATTGTGGCAGCAATATGACTTTCACCGATATGAAGGACTCTACGGCTCAACTTTACGTGCTTGCGGGCGGCGACATTCCAAAATTCAATCAGTGTCTCAAAGGTCAGCACGCCAACATCACCGGCTCTCTCCGCGTCAAAAAATATTCAAAATCCGACTTGGACAGCGCGGTTATCAAGTTGGAGGCAAAGTTGGCGGAAGTGTCTGCAAAATCTGATTCAGCATCATTGAAAACCGCTGAAAACATCAAGTCAAAAATCGAAAACACAAAGAAGGACAACGCCGAAAAGAATGAGTGGATGACAGCCCACAATTCGGATTTCTATCCGTTCTACTACTTTGAGGCTGAAAAATTCGCCGATTGCTGTGTCAAGAAAAACGACCCCGAGGCAATGGGTTCTGCCGAAGATTGCGGCAACAAGTGCGCCAAATAATCATCACTACTTAACTGTCTATTAATCAGTAATTAAAGCATAAAAAATGAAAACAAAATTCTTTAATCTTGCTATTGCATTGGCAATGGCAGGCGGGAGCTTTGCGCTCTCTTCTTGCGACGACGATGACAACAAGAGCGAATACTCTTACGACGGCATCGACGCATTCGTAAATATGTCGGCAGACGTGGACGGCGCGGTTTCGTCCGCTGACCTCGACGGCTGCACAATCACATTCCGCCGTTGACCTTTCGGGCGCGGATTTTGAAATCTACGACCCGCAACTCTACAACACCCGCAATCATTCCATAACTCCCGAATTTTCAGTAAGTTTCATTCAGGGGAAATGGCTGTTGCGGCTCTCCTCATTGTCGGAAATTTTGATGAGAAAAGGCTACGAAAACATTTTGGAGCGTTATATGACCGACGTTGCAAATTCCACCTACGACTACCGCAAGATAGCCGAGGAACAGAATTATAAATTTTCCGAAATTAAGAGTCAAAATTCACTGCGCGTGGAATATTCCGCCGCAAGCAATCATAAATTTGGAATTGAGGCGGGCACAAATGTTTATCGCCGCATTGAAAAAAATGTCAAATATCATTATAATGTTGAAAATATGAATATTACGCCAACTATAAAGACCGATT
>Ga0310695_10011423_pt1 | contig 12694 bp, 12 predicted proteins | sample RumenRJG_04DNA_FD_203882 | JGI IMG/M metagenome (GOLD analysis project Ga0310695, IMG submission 203882) | Bovine rumen microbial communities from Lethbridge, Alberta, Canada - RJG_04 (v2) (version 2) | ecosystem: Host-associated > Mammals > Digestive system > Stomach > Rumen | place: Canada...
GAGAGACAACATCCTGAAATTGGAGCTTACGCTTACGGGTGAAGTCCTTCGTCGGATTGCGAAGGAAGAGCTACGGCGTTTTTGACAGTTCCGAAATGATGCCTGAAAGTGCGTTTTTTACTTGGCTAACAGTCATGTTGTTGCCTCCTTGTGATTGGATGGGGTGGACACTTTTCTAATCACAAGGGCTCGCTTTCTCAACGGGTTGAGAAAGCGAGCCGCATACTTTTTGCTATTTGTCAAGCCTTTTTTGCAAAAAAAATCCCTCCCGCCACATTTTTCTTGTGACGGGAGGACCTCGTTATCTTATCTTCCTGACATTGCCATCCGGCGGGGCTTCTTTATTTGCGCGAAAGAACATTTTATTTGGACAGCTCACGCCACAGGTAGAACGCCACGTCGCCGCGGGGACAGACCGCGCCGGTGGAGTAGGCCTGCGCCGTGCCGGAGAGCAGATTTTCCGACTTGGCCCAGTTCTCGGCGGATTCATACCATGCCCCGCCGACGTCGTTGGGCTTGCCCATGGTGCGCCAGAGGAACGTGATCATCTGCCCGCGGGTGACGTCGTTGTCCACGCCAAACAGCCCGCCGCCGATACCGTCGGTGACGCCGTTTTCAGCCGCCCAGAGCACCGCGTTGTAGTAGTAAGCGCCCGGCTTCACGTCGGAGAATTTGCTCACCGTGCTCTTCGGCGCGGGGCAGTTCATGGCGCGCCACAGGAACGTGACCGCCTGACTGCGGCTCAGATTCACCGCGGGGCCGAATTGCTGGTTGCCCATGCCGGTGGTGATCTTCTTCTCCAGCGCCCACGCCACCGCGTCGGCATAGTAGTCGTCGGCATATACGTCGGTGAAGCCGGCAACGGTCTCGCGCGCGGAGGCCGGCGCGGGCGCAGCGGGAGCGGTCGAGGCGGCGCTGCCGTAGAGGCAGATCACGTTGTTGAGCTTGCGGCCCGCGGCGGTCAGCGTCCTGCCGTCGGCATAGAGCATGGAGGATGCACCCCCGTCCAGCAGCAGGGCGTCCTTCGCGCCGACGCCGATCAGATACTCGGTGATCTGCTTGGGGCTGGCGCTGACCGTGCCAAGCACAAGCTTGCCGTCGTTCAGGATCGCGGCATAGGTGCGTTGGGCGACGGAGGTCTCGGAGACCTTCGCATCCGAGAGATTGGGGTACTTGCTGTTTTCGGAAAAGACGTTTTTGCCGTCGTGCAGCAGCCACGGGCCGCAGGAGACGGCGGTGGCAACGTCCTTCCAGGCGGCGCTGCTGAACTCGGTGACAAACGACACGCTCTGACCCACGGCGGGCAGGCGATCGGTCAGCTGACTGCCGCAGACGAAGTAGCGGGTGTTCGCCGCGCAGGCGAGCGTGCCGGCGCTGATATGCTCCGTAACGACGCCGTTCACGATCTTCGCGGCCTCGGCGCCGGCGGGCAGCGGCACGTCATAGCCGGCCTCCGGCGTAAAGAGCAGCATGACGCTGCCGCCCTCGTACCAGTGGTTGACGCCCCAGGTGCCCCACTTGCTGTCGCCGAAGGTGATGTACTGCGTGATGGTCAGCTCGTCGATCAGCGGCCTGCCGTCCTTGGTAAAGCCGAGGAAGACCGCCTGCTCGTCGAGACCGCAGCCGTTGACCGCCGTGCCGTTTTTCACGACGTTGACCTGGCAGCGGGCGACCTTGCCGTAGCCGTCCACGGAATTTTTATCGTAATAGGCGTTGAAGAAGCCGCCGTTGACCGCGGCCAGCAGCCTGCCCTGCGCCGCGCCGGCGGAGACGATGTCGGCGGCCGCCTGATCCTTGTTGACGCTGCCCTGCGCAAAAAGGACGTCCGCGGAGACGATCTCGCCCGCTTCCAGCGTGACGGAGGCGGCGGTTTTGCCGCCGACCTTCGGACTTGTCACCGATACGGCGGAGACAAAGGTGGTGAGGAGACATGCGAGGGTGAGGGATAGTGCGAGGATGCGTTTCATGGGATTGCCTTCTTTCTGTAAAATTATGCAATGACCAGCATCAGGATCGGGATCACGGCAAAGCAGGCGACGGTGGACAGCGCCACGCCCTGCGCGGCGAACTGCTCGTCCGCGCCGTATTCGGTGGAGTAGGCGACGGTCATGGTCATCACCGGCATGGCGAATTCCACGGCGCAGACGTTCCGCGCCAGCTCGCCCAGTCCGAACAGCGCGCAGAAGCCGACGGCCAGCGCGGGGGAGAGAACGAAACGCACCAGCATCGCGACGGAGAGCGCGCGGTCCAGCCGCAGATTGCGCAGCCCGATCTCATAGATGACGCGGCCCGCCAGCAGCAGCGCCAGCGGCGTGACCGTGCTGTTGATATAGCCCATGGTGGTCATGACGACCTCCGGCAGATGCACGTCCAGCAGCACCGCGGCGATGCCGGCGAACACGCCGATGACCGGCGGCATGCGGATGATGTTGAAGATCGCCTCGCCGACGGAGTGATCGTCATAGCCGCCGGACCAGCGTACCAGCGAGCGGCCGACCAGCTGGATGAAGCAGACGTTGACGAAGTAGTTGAACATGACGTAGGGCACGCTGACCTCGCCGAAGAGCTCGACGCACATGGGATAGCCGATAAACATCATATTGGACATGCCGCACATCATCACAAACACGCCGAAGCGCCTGCGCGGCAGCCTGAGCAGCCGGCCGATCCCCCAGCCCAGCAGCGTCAGCAGTCCGGACGCCAGCGTGGGCGCCAGCAGCAGCGGCCCGGCGCGCAGCAGCTCGTCGCGCGGGATGCCGGTCATGAAGCCGTAGGCCGACATGACGGGCACGGCGACGGAGATGAGATACTTGCTCAAAAAGGACTTCGCGCCGTCGTTCAGCCAGCCCTTTGCCGCGCAGAGATAGCCCACGGCGGTGAGCAGCAATATGACGAGGACGGAAGATACGGAGTGCAGAAAAGTTTCCATATGCGGCCTCAATACATCGGTATTCATGCGAAAACAGGGAAAGTATATCACTCGGACCGAAAAAAACAAGGGTTTCCCGAAAAAAGTTGAAAAGCCCCTCTCCGTGGGCTATAATACTGCTAAGGCACCCAACATGATTTTTGAATACGGAGGCAGACTATGAAAGCAGCGCTGGTGATCATGGCCGCGGGCATGGGCTCGCGTTACGGCGGCAACAAGCAGGTCGACGGACTGGGCCCCAACGGCGAGATCCTGATGGAATACTCGATTTTTGACGCTATTCGCGCGGGCTTTTCCAAGATCGTGTTCATCATCAAGCCCGACATGCAGGACTTGATGGAGGAGCTGTGCGGAAAACGCATCGCGCAGATGAAAGCAAACGACGGCTCCAACGTCGAGGTCGCCTACGCGTTCCAGGACTTCTCCAGCGTGCCGTCCTGGTATAAGATCCCCGCGGACCGCGTGAAGCCCTTCGGCACGGCCCATGCGCTGCTCTGCGCGCGCGAGGTCGTCCATGAGCCCTTTGCCGTCATCAACGCCGACGACTACTACGGCGCGGACGCGTTCCCGACCATCTATGCCGAGCTTGCAAAGCTTCCGGAGACCGGCGCGGGAACGATGGTGGGCTATCGCGTGGACAAGACGGTCAGCGAGAACGGCACCGTGACCCGCGGCGTCTGCCGGACGGAGAACGGCAAGCTGACCAAGATCGTGGAAACGTTCAAGATCAAGCTCTATCCCAACGGCGATATCCGCGACATCGAAAACGGCGAGGACAGTCCGCTCATTCCGCCGGAGACGCCGGTTTCGATGAATTTCTGGGGCTTTACACCGTGGATCTTCGACAAGCTGGAGCAGTTTTTCACGGCGTTCCTCAAGAACCTTGCCCCCGACAACAGCAAGGGCGAAGCCTTGCTCCCCACGATGGTGGGCGAGCTGATCGACCGCGGGGAGATGACAGTATCCGTCCTTCACTCGAACGCCCGCTGGTTCGGCGTGACCTATCAGGAGGATAAGCCCACGGTGCAGGCCGAGCTCCAGAAGCTGCACGACGCCGGCGTGTATCCGAAGTCGCTGCGCGCATAAGAAACGCGACGCGGGAGAAAACTGTTGCCGGAGGTGACAGCTTTGTCCGAGTGGTATGATAAGCACGACGGAAACGACCCGTCCGATCCGGGGCTGCCCTATGACGAAGCCCCGATGATGAACCCCTTTTTCGGTCAGCCGGAGGATGCGTTCGACCTGATCAACAAGTACGGCACCTATAACATCCAGCCGACGAACGAGCAGGAGAACATGTTTCCCGCCATTGCGCAGGCGCTGCCGAAGCGCTGGCGCGAAACCGAGATCGACAAAGAGGATCTGGGAAATTTCGGCGAATAAATGAGAAAACCTCTGCAATTTGCAGAGGTTTTCTCATATCCGGAGAGTGAACAACGCGCGATCAGTCGATAAAATATAGACTTATCCCTTCGGCGCCTGCTTCATGGAAAGCGCGATGCGCTTTTTCTTCTCGTCCACATCCAGCACAACGACCTTGACGACGTCGCCCACGGCGACCACCTCGCTGGGGTGACGGATATAGCGGTCGCAGACCTGCGAGATGTGGACCAGCCCGTCCTGGTGCACGCCGACGTCGACGAACACGCCGAAGTCGACCACGTTGCGCACCGTGCCGGTCAGCGGCATGCCGGGCTTCAGATCCTTCATCTCCAGCACGTCCGTGCGCAGGATCGGGGGCGGCAGCTCGTCGCGCGGGTCGCGTCCGGGCTTCATCAGCTCCTTCGCGATGTCCCGCAGCGTCGGCACGCCCACGCCGCAGGCCGCGGCCGCGGCTTCCGCGCCGTATTCGTCCAGCTTGGCGGAGAGATCGGACAGCGCGCCGTTTTTGAGCGCCGCCTTGTCATAGCCGAGCAGCGCCAGCAGCTTTTCCGCGGCGTCGTAGCTCTCGGGGTGGACGCCGGTGTTGTCCAGCACGTTCTCGCTCTCCGGCACGCGCAGGAAGCCCGCGCACTGCTCGAAGGCCTTGGGGCCGAGCTTCGCGACCTTCAGCAGCTGCCGCCGCGTCGTGAAGACGCCGGCTGCCTCGCGGAAGGCCACGATGTTCTTTGCCGTCGTGCCGTTGAGTCCCGCCACGCGGGTCAGCAGCGGCGCGGAAGCGGTGTTGAGGTCCACGCCGACGGCGTTGACGCAGTCCTCGACGACGTGATCCAGCGCCTCGCCGAGGCGCTTTTGCGGCATGTCGTGCTGATACTGCCCGACGCCGATGGCCTTGGGATCGATCTTCACCAGCTCCGCCAGCGGGTCCTGCATCCGCCGCGCGATGGAGACCGCGGAGCGGAGGTTGACGTCGTAATCGGGGAACTCCTCGGCGGCGAGCTTGGACGCGGAGTAGACCGACGCGCCCGCCTCGCTGACGATCATGTAGCTTAAGTCCCCGCCGGCCTCCTTCATCAGCTCCACGGTTATCTGCTCGGTCTCGCGGGAGGCCGTGCCGTTGCCGATGGCGATGTGCGCCACGCCGTGGCGTTTGACCATCGCCTTGAGCGTGTCGATGGCGCGGCGCTTTTGCTTGTCACCCTGCGTGGGATAGACCACGGCGGTGTCCAGCACCTTGCCCGTGGCGTCTACCACGGCCACCTTACAGCCGTGGGCGTAGCCGGGGTCGAGGCCCATGGTCACGCGGCCCTTGACCGGGGGCTGCATCAGCAGCGGCTTGAGATTCAGCGCAAAGGTCTTGATCGCGCCCTCGGAGGCCGTCTCGGTGAGGGTGGAGCGCATCTCGCGCTCGAGCGACGGCTCCAGCAGCCGGTCGTAGGCGTCCTCCGCGGCGGCGGTCATAAAGCCCGTCGCGGCGGTGCCGGGTTTGACGAACGCGGCCGTGACCGCCTTGAGCGCCAGATCGCGGTCCAGCGTGACGCTGACTTTGAGGAACTCCTCCTTCTCGCCGCGGTTGAGGGCGAGGATCTGGTGCCCCTGTACGCGGGACACGGGCTGAACAAAGCTGTAGTAGAGGCGGTAGACGGAGTCCTCCTCCGTCGCGCCCTCGGAGCGGACGAAGCCGCGCTTTTCAAAGAGCGCGCGCAGGCTCTTGCGGAGCTCCGCGTCGTCGGAAATGCGCTCGGCGATGATATCGCTCGCGCCGGCAAGCGCGTCCTCGACGGTCTCCACGCCCTTTTCCGCGTCGACGCAGCCCTCGGCCAGCACGTGCGGGTCGGGCAGATCGCGGGGCTGGGCGAAGATGGCGTCGGCCAAAGGCTCCAAGCCTTTTTCCTTTGCAACGGTCGCGCGGGTGCGGCGTTTGGGCTTGTAGGGGCGGTAAAGGTCTTCCAGTTCCGCCAGCGTTTTGACCGCGTCAATGGCGGCGGAGAGCTCGTCGGTCAGCGCGCCCTGCTCCGCGATGGAGTTTTTCACCGTCTCGCGCCGCTCGTCCAGCGAGCGGAGATACGCGAGGCGCTCCTCCAATGTGCGCAGCGTCGTGTCGTCCATGGAGCCGTGGAGCTCCTTGCGGTAGCGGGCGATGAACGGGATGGTGTTGCCCTCGTCCAGCAGCTCGACCACGGCGCGGACGTGCGCCTCGCTCTGCCCGAGCTCCTGCGCGATGATTTGAATCAAAGTATCCATTGCCGGAAACCTCACTTGTGGTAAAGCCTTTGCACCTCATACTTGGGTTCACAGGTGACGTGGATGCCGAGTTGCTTGTAAAGGTCGATGTCCTCCTCGGAGATGATGACGCTGAAATGGGCGTCGCTGCCGCGCAGCTTGCCCAGCTGCTCCTGCGCCAGCGCGGCGAGCGGGTTTGTCAGCGCCGAGATCGCCAGCGTCAGCAGCACCTCGTCGGAGTGCAGGCGCGGGTTGTGGTGGCCGAGGTGCTGCGTTTTGAGCTTGGAGATCGGCTTGATGACCGAGTCGGGCAGCAGATTCAGGCTGTCGTTGATGCCGCCCATGAGCTTGAGCGCGTTCATCAGCATCGAAGCCGACGCGCCCAGCAGATCGGAGGTCTTGCCCGTGACCATCTGTCCGTCGGGCAGCACCATGGCGCCGGCAGGCGCGCCCGTCTCCGCCGCCTTCTCGTTGGCGGCGGCAAAGGCGGGGCAAAGCTCCGTCGTGACGTCGGCCTTCTGCATGACCAGCTCCAGCTTGCGCACCTGCTCCTCGTCCGCTTCTCCGCGGACGCGGGCGACGAGCGTGTTATAGTAGCGCCGCAGGATCTCCATGCGGCTGGCCTCGCGGCAGATCTCGTCGTCGATGATGCAGCTGCCCGCCATGTTGACGCCCATGTCCGTGGGCGAACGATAGGGGCAGGAATCCTGCACGCGCTCGAAAATCGCGCGGAGCACGGGGAAGCTCTCCACGTCGCGGTTGTAGTTGACGGTGGTTTCGCCGTAGGCCTCCAGATGGAACGGGTCGATCATGTTGACGTCGTTGAGGTCGGCGGTGGCCGCCTCATAGGCGAGGTTCACGGGATGGCTGAGCGGCAGGTTCCAGATGGGAAAGGTCTCGAACTTCGCATAGCCCGCCGCAACGCCGCGCTTGTGCTCGTGATAGAGCTGGGAAAGGCAGGTCGCCATTTTCCCGCTGCCGGGGCCGGGCGCGGTGACGACAATAAGCGAGTGCGAAGTCTCGATGTACTCATTTTTGCCGAAGCCCTCGTCCGAGACGATATGCGACACGTCGGACGGGTAGCCCGCAATGGGATAATGGCGGTAATTCCGGACGCCCAGCGCGTCCAGACGGGCGAGAAAGGCGTCGGCAGCGCTCTGCGCGGTATACTGCGTCACCACGATGCTGCCGACGTACAGGCCGAGGGAGCGGAACGAGTCCATCAGCCGCAGGCAATCGTCGCCGTAGGTGATGCCGAGGTCGCCGCGCACCTTGCCCTTCTCGATGTCATTGGCGTTGACGGCAATGACGATCTCCACGTCGTCCTTGAGCTGCTGCAGCATCCGCACCTTGCTGTCCGGCTGGAAGCCGGGCAGCACGCGCGAGGCGTGAAAATCGTCGAACAGCTTGCCGCCGAACTCAAGGTACAGCTTGCCGCCGAACCGCGCGATGCGCTCACGGATGTGTTCAGACTGCGTGGACAGGTATTTTTCGTTGTCAAAACCGATCTTAGCCATAGAAATACCCCATTTTCCCCCATAATATTAGTTTTGCCTATTATAGCGCGGCAGGGAAGGGAAAAAAAGGCTTGACATTTCATGACCTGTGCGCTAATATACTTGATGTTCGCTCCGCGCGGTTAGCTCAGCTGGTAGAGCACATGCTTGACGTGCATGGGGTCACAGGTTCGAGTCCTGTACCGCGCACCAGAAAAACACCTGATTTCTTCGGAAATTGGGTGTTTTTTCAATTTTTTGGATAAGCTGACTCTGGACCACTTTTGCTATTTTGCGGTGATTTGCGGTAAACTGCGGGAAAAGTGCGGGAAAACTGCGGGAAAAATCTGAGACATCTCGCCGTCCTCTTTCGAGGGCGGCGGGTTTTCTGCTAAGCAGTCTATGCTGTTTCCCTAGACACATCGCTGATGGGCTGTGCAGTATCTTTGCCGAACGCTTCGCGGGCAGCCTGCGCGGCATCGTCTGCCAGCACCTGCTTGTTGCGGTGCAGGTATACCTTTTTGGTCATGCGTTCGTCACTGTGACCTGCGAGCTACTGCACCAGCGAGAGGTCGACGCCGGACTCAACGAGTTGGGTGATGTAGGTGTGGCGCATGGTGTGAGGTGTGAAATGCTTGTTTGGAACTGCGCGGGCGATGATGCGCCACAGGCTGCGAAAAGCTGACTTGGTGAGCGGCTTTCCATTGTGCAAGGATACAACGAGTTTTCCGCTGGAGTGTTTGCGCCATTCCAGCAGCTCGGCCTCAAGGTCGGCGGGCATCCCAATGTCACGTTCTCCGGCTGTGGTTTTGAGGTCGTCCGTGATGATGGTGGGCTGACCATCCGGCATCACGGCGTTGTGGCATACATGGATGATGTGGTGTTCGAAGTCAACATCTGCCCAATGCAGAGCGACGATTTCTCCGCGGCGCATGCCGGTACGAAGACCGATGAGCGCAAAAATGTGTGCGCGGGGATTCTTGACCTCCGCGAGAACGCGTTCACACTCTTCTTTGTCGAGGGTGGATTTCTTCGGCGTCGGTGTGCCGCCAGCCTTCAACGTGATGCCGACAGGCGACTTCGCAATGAGGTTGTTGTCAACGGCGGCGTTGAAGATGCTGCGCATGGCAGCCAGAACCTTGCTGCTGGTGCTGTTGCTGAGTTTGTTCGCTTCGTTCATTATCCTCTGAATGTGCAGCGGTTTAACGCTGTCAATGCGCAGCTCGCCAATGTAAGGCAGGATATGGTTGTTCACCGTATTTTTGATGCTCGCCTTGCTGTTCAGGCGAAGGTTCGCACCGTCTTTGTACGTTTTGAACCAAATTTTCGCGAACTCGCCGAAGGTCATGTCCGTGGGAACGATACCCTGCTTGGTGAGGAGTTGCACCTCGAGGAGCTTTTCCTCAAACTCTTCCTTGGTGTTGGCGCAGATATCATGCCGCTTGCCGTCAGCGAGGGTAATGGTCTTGCGGTAGGCGTATTTATATTTTTTTGCTGGCATACTTGGATGCCCTCCTTTCTGAATTGGCACCCTTGCTTTGCGGTATCATTTTAACTCAAGAATAGACACCTTGCAAGGGAGATTGGCATATTCCGCGGCTGCACACAGCGGCGCAGCCACGGATACGCTTTTGATTGTGAGTTGGGTTGTTATTCCGGGGCGCGGATGTCATGCACAGCGTTGAAGAGGGCCTTGCGTACATAGACGTCGAGGTGCTTGATTTCGCTTGGCGCGGCTTCGATACTGTCGATGACCTTGATGACGTGGACTGCGGTTAGGGCATAGTAGTGGGAAACAGCTTTTTCACGGCGAATCTTCTCCTTGCCGATACGAACATAGGCGTCATCTGACAACTCGACTGTCGCGATTTCATGTACGATGATATCAAGCAGCCCTGCGGATTCAGGACGGGCGGACAGGATTCCCTCATAACCAATCTCGTGACGAATACCTTCTTTTGCTGCGGCGAGATCAGCGGCATCAATCGTAGATTGATTCTGGGAACTTTTATTCAAAGAGTCATTTATTTGATTAGTATTCTTTGATGTGGTATTGGTTACTGCAGAATTGATTCCCGCCGGGTTTTCCGTTGATGGAGTGCCCGCAACAGGATGCGCCTCTGCTGGAATAACGGGGGATGGAGTCTCCATCGGTGGATTATCCGCCTCTGGACACACTGAATAATAATGTGGGTTGTCCTGAGGCCTCTCGAAAACCTCCCAGTTTTCTGCAAGCCAGCGACCGTCAGCCCCGCGGACTTTTTCTGGAGACCGATAGAGATATCCAGCAGATTCCAGAGAGTGAATTGCATTTTTGATGGCCGTCTCGCCAGCTTTATGTCCGTACTTAACTGCCCAAGCATAAATGCCCTCAAGTGAGAAGTGCCATGTTTCGGGCAGAGAGAGCATCCACAAAAGAAGACCAACTGCCAAAAACGTCAAACGAGGATCATTGATGACGTCGTTGCTGATGAGCGTGTAACCGCCGGACTTCTTCCCTTTGCGGTCGATGCGATGGATTGACATTTAGATGCGCACCCCCTTGTATTTGCACGACTGCGCGGCGACGTTGGCGAGATATGCCTCGATGTCCTCCAACGCGACGAGGTAACGATTGCCGCGCTTGACGCTGGGGATTTCGCCGGTACGGATGAGGGAGCGGAGCATCCACTTGGTGATTGCGGTGTTGGGGTCTGCCGCCAGAATTTCTGAGGCGGCCTTGTCTATGGTGCGAAAATGTTTGCCCATGTTTTGTCCTCCTTTTTGGGTAGCGTAAAATGGCTGCACCACGCGTGTCTGTTTGCTTGCTACGCAAAAAGCAGAAAAAATATAAAAATACTGTTCCTGGAAGAATTTCCGCATTAGATAGATTTGTTGCACTATTAATGGTAAAGAGATAGAAAGAATTGAAAATTTTGGAAGTATGATATATGTTTCTTGGTAAAGTAACGGGAAAAGTGCTGATATTAACAATTACAGCGCTATACCGCAAAATTTGACCTTGCGCCGCATGAGCTGGTCGAGCGCATCGAGCGCGAGGCGCAGACCGCCCCAAATGAATAAAGAGTGATACCCACAACGCCTTCTTCGGCGTTGTGGGTATCACTCTCTTATGGACTACGTCTCACCGGGCGACTGCATGGATGAACCATATCACTGCCATGTGTACTCCATTGACGAGTGCTTTTTCGATCTGACCGGGTATCTCCCCTACTATAAGGTCTCGGCTTACGAGCTTATGCTCCGCATGATCCGCAGCGTACTTCGGGAGACCGGCATCACCGCGACAGCCGGCATCGGTCCCAACCCCTATCTTGCCAAGGTCTGCATGGACATCGTGGCGAAGCATATCCCCGCGGATCGGGACGGCGTCCGCATCGCGGAGCTGGACGAGCAGGGGTTCCGGGAAAAGCTCTGGGGGCATGAGCCCATCACCGACTTCTGGCGTATCGGCCCACGCATTGCAAATCGGCTTGCGGCAAAGCGCATCTACACGATGGGCGACATGGCGCGAGCCACGCTGATCGACGAGGACTGGTTCTATCGGGAGTTCGGCGTGGACATCGGTTTTGACAGCGTCGGGATGGAGGAAGCCAACTACCGTGGCAGAACCTACGTCAATCATCTGGGCAAGGTTGCCCCTTACCCTGTCCACGGTTCTGAAAAGCTGCTGATCTATACCGACTCCGTGACATCATCGGTCGGGAACGTCCCGTTCACAAAAACGACGACTTCGATATCCGCCACCCCAAAATGCGGCGTCAGCTCCGGGCGAAGCAGTTTGCCCCATTTGATGCGCTGGCCGGGTTTCAGGAGAACGCTCCCGTCCGTGTGTCCGTCACGTTTTTCAGGCGGGATAGCCGGCAGGAGGCCATCCATGCCGACGGGATTCGCGGCAATACCGTGCGTCTTGAGGGCAATGTGACCGCCTTTGACGCGGTTTCACAGGTGCTTCGGGTATCTGGCGTCTTGGTTCCCTTTTCCGATATTTATGAGATCGGCATTAAGCTGTGAACGCCGCTCCACGAGAGAACCCGGATCCCGATCAAAAATGCTCGCCAACAGAGACGCGGAACATTCAATGTATATGTATGCAACAAGCATTCACCGTTCGCAGAGCTCGCAGCGGCCCGTTGTCTTATGCCAATAACCAATTCTGACACCAGACTTTTGACGTGGCAGTTCCTTTATACGGCTTGCACCAGAGCCCAAAAATCTTGTTCGTCGTCGCTCAAAAGGACGCATTGGCCGCCGGAGCGGAAACTGAGACCATCAATCACGGGGTCACTCGTCTTCAAGAACGACTCCAAAATCGATGAAAAAAGCAGATGACAACCCATCGAAGCGTGGTGAGTCAGCTGTTGTTTTTTGGGTCCGAAATCATAATTTTGGAGGAGAAATGCTTGGGCATACTGCGAGTACCCCCCTAGTTGCATTTGGGCATACTGCGAAAGTGGCCCAAAATGGGAAATTTCTGTTTTTTTTGTTTAAGTTTTTGGAAGTAAGTGAAAATCAGATTTGCATTGAAATTCAACATGGGTTGTCCGTGGGAGAGCTCTTCTCGCCGCCCTTCAGGCGGCTTCGCGGAGTCGTGATTTTGAACCTATCCCAGCACTGGCCAATGTTCATGAAAATGGCTCAACAAGTAGTAAGTGGTTTGAAAGTA
>Ga0310695_10011425_pt1 | contig 12692 bp, 9 predicted proteins | sample RumenRJG_04DNA_FD_203882 | JGI IMG/M metagenome (GOLD analysis project Ga0310695, IMG submission 203882) | Bovine rumen microbial communities from Lethbridge, Alberta, Canada - RJG_04 (v2) (version 2) | ecosystem: Host-associated > Mammals > Digestive system > Stomach > Rumen | place: Canada...
TGGTCAAAATGAATCCTACATCAACAAAATTGAAACTTGTCAGCGTTCTGTTTCGATGTCAGCTTTTTTCAATATCTGTGATTTTCTTTCAATAACTCCGTCTGATTTTTTCAATGAGAACATTCATACGACAGATTTCAACTCAGAAACATTTCTTTCTATTTATAAACAGCTTCCCCAAACGCAAGCCAATCATATTTTTGCCATAATGAAGGATTTATTGAAAAAATAAACTCCAGGGATATTTCGGGAAATAATATAGAAAGACTCACATGAAGTGTGCAGAAAGTCCAAAAAGTTGACGAAACTGCAATAGCAGTGTATAGTAAAAGAAAGCGGGGACGCTTGCAAATGAGCGACCGCCTCCGTAGCAGGTTGTAAAAACCGCCCTTGAAGTCTGGTACACTTCATTTATGGGCGGTTATTTTTTTATGCTCTTAGTCCTATTTTAACAGGAAAGAGAGCAGATCTATAATCAGTGAAATGATTGTAATAACAAGCATTACAATTTCATAAAACGTCATACAGACGGCCTCCTTCATTCATGAGAAATCGGAGGCAAGCCGCCGCAGATGCAAGCATCCCCTATAATGCGTATAGTACACTATCTAAGCAAAAACGACAAGTATTTTATAAAGGCACGCGGAAACTTGTTTTGCGAAAAAAAATCACACGGAGCCAGTCCATGTGATTATTACAAGCGGGCGTTGCGGGTAGGGAGACGGTCGCCGTAGGCGAACAAACTCACGAGGTGAGTTTGTAGTCGAGTCTCGGTGAAGGCTATGCCTGAACCGCGAGCCTGTATCGGGGATTTTAAGGGGCTTGCCCCTTAGGAGAGGGGGTAGGCGAAAATGGCGAAGCCATTGTAGCCGAGGGGGAGACTTCCCCCATCCATCTTTCAGTTTTCCACTTTCAACTTTCCGTTTATTTCATCTCTTCTGCGGCGGCGTAAATCGCTGAGTAAACCTGGTCGATTTTTGATTCGTCTACCGAGCTGAATGCTACGCGCAAAGTGCTTGAATCGATTGAGATTGTGCCAATCTGCTTTTCGTGCAGGATTTTAAGGCGCAATTCTTCGGCGTTGCATTTTGTGTGGAAGCTCATGAAGTAGCCTGAGTTGAACGGCAATGCTTCGAGCACGCTTGATTTATGTGTGTCAACGAATGCGCGGACTTTTTTGTAGCGGGCGCAGAGCATGTCACGGAAAACCTTCTTTTCTTCTTCGATTTTTGGCTCTGAGAAGGCGTGAAGGGAAATTGACTGGCTTGGGCTTGAAGAGCAGCTGACTGATGAGCGGATGAGGCCCATGAGTTTTTTTTCAAGTGCAAGATACTGCTCGTCGCTGATACCTTTACCTGCGAATGTGAGGAAGCCGCATCGGAATCCCCATACGAAATCTTCTTTTGTAGGACCGTCAACTTTTACGGCTAGGACATTTTCGTGCAAATCAGCGAATTCTGCAAAAAGTGACTGAGGGTAAATGTCTTCCTCGTAATTGAGTCCGAAATATGCGTCGTCATCCCAAACGATGATTTTTGTGCCCTTTTCTGCAAGTTCCTTTACGACTGCGATAATTGCCTTTGCCTCAGCGTTTGTCGGTGAGTAGCCGCTTGGGTTCTGAGGGAAGTTGAGCAAAACGCGGATTGAACCGGATTTAGCTTCTTCTTCCATTGCCTTTTTGAAAGAGTCAATGTCAAATCCGCCGTTTGCAAACATGTTGAATGTGTGAAGCTCTGCTCCACGGCGAGTCTCTACAACGAGAGCGTAATTGTCCCATGAAGGATTTGCGGCCAAAAGCGGATGATTTGAATCCACGAAAAGGTCAGAAAGATATGAAATACCGGCTGTGAGGCCAGGAACTACGACAGGATTTGAAGTAGCCTTGCCAGCCAAGCCCGGATTCTTTTTGAGCATGAGTTCTTTCCATTTTTTGCGCAAGTCAGGGTTGCCGGCTGTAGGTGTGTAAGAAACGAGCTCAGCATTTGTAAGCTCAGGCGCGAATTTTTTGACAGACGGAAGAGCGGCTGGTTTGCCCTCAATCATCGTGGTGCCAATAGTTGCATTCGCGACTTTGCCAAACTGTCGGGCTTCTGCGCCCTGAGAAATAATGCCCCGTGGGAAGAAGATTCGGCTTCCCAAATCCGACAAAAGCTCTCCTGCAACTGTGCCGCGGAGAGTGTCATTCAATTCTTGTGCCAATGGATTTAACATGATGAAAGTATTTTATTGATAGAAATATTCAGTGTCAATTAAAAATTGTATATTTATGCATAAAAACGCAATTTTTGTGAATATTTTGCATAATTTTCGAATATTTATTTCAATACTACAATAATTTCTGGAAATTTGATATACTTCTTTTATGGACGAAAAATTTACTGAATACAAGAATCTTGTGGCTCAGATTAAAACTGAGGCCGCAAAACGAATTGTCGGTCAGGAGCAGGTCATCGACGGCATCCTCACGGCCCTTGTTTGCGGCGGACATATCCTGCTTGAAGGCGTACCGGGGCTGGCTAAAACCCTGGCGGTCAAAACATTTGCCGAGCTTTCAGGTCTTGATTTTAAGCGCATTCAGTTTACTCCTGATTTACTCCCTGCTGACGTAAGCGGAACCTTGATTTACGAGCAGACTTCCGGCAGATTCACGGTGAGAAAGGGACCTGTTTTTACAAACGTCGTTCTTGCGGACGAAATCAACCGTTCTCCGGCAAAAGTTCAGTCGGCCCTTCTTGAGGCAATGGCAGAGCGTCAGGTCACGATTGGCGAAGAAACTCACGCGCTCCCCTCACCTTTCATCGTTCTTGCCACGCAAAACCCTATCGAACAGGAAGGAACTTACAATCTTCCCGAAGCCGAGCTGGACCGCTTTCTGCTCAAAGTTCTCGTTCCATATCCAACGCCTGCCGAAGAAGTCGCAATCGTAAAGACAGCCGGCAAGGCAGGCCAGGTTCAGGTCTCAAAAATCCTTTCAGCAGAAAAATTGAAGGAAATGCAGGCCCTTCTTGATAAAGTCAACTGTGACGAAAAACTGATTGAATACATCGTTTCGATTGTAGCGGCCACCCGTCCTGTTTCAGAAAAGAAGGTGGTATCAAAAATCGCAGTCCGAACGATGCCCAAAAAGGACGACATTTCCAAATATATCTCATTCGGTGCTTCCCCCAGGGCAGGAATCGCGCTTTTGCAATGTGCCAAAGCACACGCACTTTTCTCAGGCCGGGAGTTTGTTCTCCCGGACGACATCAAAGAAGCAGCTCCGGCCGTTCTTCGCCACAGAATCGTTCTTTCTTATGAGGCTGCGGCAGACGGCGTTACAAGCGACGATTTGATTCAGAAAATTCTGGACTTAATGCCACTTCCATAATCCGTGACATCTGTGTAATCCGTGGTTAAATTTTATGCCTATGAACACGACCAGACTTGCCAAAAAAGCTTCTCAACTTCGTCTCAGCGCAATCAGCATTGCCGAAAACATGCAGAACGGCAGTTTCAGGTCGCTTTACCGCGGGCAAGGGATTGAATTCAGTGACGTTCGCGAATATCTGCACGGCGACAACGTGCGTTCAATCGACTGGAATGTAACGGCCCGCATGGGAAGGGCTTTCATCAAGCAATACGAAGAGGACAAGGAACTTTCGGTATTTTTGATTTTGGACTGTTCCCGCTCAATGGAATCCGGCTTGGATTCTTCACGGCTTTCTCAAGCTCAGGAAGCGGCGGCTCTTCTTTTGCTGGCGGCTGAGCATATTTCTGGCGCAATCGGAGCGGTCTTTTTTGACGGAAAGATTCAGTTTTCTTGCGAACCAAAGACCGGGCGTGAAAATTCAATGATGATTCTTTCGAAACTCGACAAACTTGATTTGATTACTGATGAAGAAAAGTCAAACGGCTCTGTCCTGCCAAACGCAATCACTGGTGCGGCAAAACTTCTCAAAAAACGCTCGCTCGTTTTCATTCTTTCTGATTTTCGCAGCGCAAAATGGGAAAAGCCTTTCGCACAGCTCGCACAAAAAAATGACGTTATTGCCGTAAAAATCACTTCGCCAACAGATTCAGAGCTTCCAAACATGGGTACGGTTCCGTTTTTTGACCCGGAGACAAGCAAAAAAGGTCTTTTCCCCACTCTTTCCAAAAAATTCAAACATGAATGGCGCGAAGCAAACCGCCAGCGAACAGATTTATGGAAGGAATTTTGCATAAAGCACGGCGCAAGCCCAGTTGTTCTTTCCACCGAGGATGATGCGGCCCTGGTTTTGTCAAGATTTTTCAAGCAGAAGGCAAGGTCATAGAATGAAGCGCAGATTTCCGCAGTTTTTTGCAATTTTTTCTCTCCTGATTTTGCTTTCAGCTCCGAGCCATGCTCAGAATCTTCAGCTTGTCATGCCAAAAATCATTTATATCGGCGACACTGTAGAAATCCGCTACATTTTCCATTCAGAGGCAAAGATTTTTGGCGGAGAATTTTCTGAATCTGCCTCAACTTTTCTGAATCTTAACACCGAATATGAATTTTTCAAGGCAAACGCGGCTGATTTTACTGTCACAAAGGCTACTCTCGAAAAACAAAACGCTGAATACACGCTGACACTCACAGTGCACCCATGGAAAACAGGATTTTTGCAAATTTCGCCATTCAATCTCACGACCCTTGTCAATTCTTCACTGGATTTTTCAAGGATTCGTGAAAAGCACACGATGGCTATAACTTTTACGCCGTTCATCATCGAGCTTTCGCCAATCGAAATAAAATCTTTGGTCGAAAAAACTGGCTCGCATAATTTCCAGCCACAAGTCACGCCGCTCACGCTCCCTGGCACAACTACAATTCTTGTTATTCTTGCAATTATCGCCTTCATTTTGTTTGCATCAATTCTTTTTGCCCTGCTTCATCTTCCAAAAATCGCACGTTTTCTTGGAAATATTTCATACATGTACTCGCTCAAAAAAAATTCTCGCAAAACAATCAGGAAAATCCTCCAGCTCCAAAAGAATTCATCAACAATTGTTGCCGACAAAGATTATGCCGAAAAACTCCAGCACATTCTGCGCGACTTTTTGAACAAACGCTTCGGCACGGATTTTTCTTCTATTATAACCAGCAAGATTTACGCGGAATTCTCGGAGCTTTGCGGCGGAACAATGAGCGAACAACAGCAGAACATAGTCGAATCATTGCTTTCAATTTTTACACGGCTTGATTATGTACGCTTCGCAGAAAACGGCAGATTCTCACAAAAAAATGAGAACAACGGAGAAAACGAAAGATTTACAATCAGCGAAAGTGCGGTTCACCTGGTTGAAGATTTTGACACCGAGGAGGAAGAATGATTCAATTCGAACACTCAATCGCATTCATCTGGCTTTTGGCACTGCCACTGCTTTATATTCTTCGCAAACTCGGCATTTTTTCAAAGATTGCATTTCCGCTCACTTTTTCTGATTGGGGCGGCAAAGTCTTTATATACAAAAATTCAATCGGTCTGTTTTTTTCAAATCTGACAAAATTTCTTTCGGTTTTGGCTTTTATTTTTCTTGTGACAGCCCTTGCGAATCCGATTATCCGACACCAAGAAAAAATCTACACTTCACGCGGAACAGACATTCTTTTTGTCCTCGACACAAGTCCTTCGATGGCGGCAAGAGATATTTCCCTTGTAAATGGACTTGCAACACGGCTTGAAGCGGCAAAAATCGGAATCAGAACATTGATTTCCAGCGAAAAAGGTGCAAGCTACGGTCTTGTTGCCATGGCAAGCGAAGCTGCATGTATTGTTCCGCCAACAAATGATTTGGATTTCTTTAAAAAGCAGCTTGATTCTTTGGAAGTTGGAAGTTTTGGCGAAGGTTCGGCAATCGGAATCGGTTTGACAACGGCAATTTACCACCTTGTTTCAAGCAAGGCTCCCAAGAAATGTATCGTGCTTATCACCGATGGCGAAAACAATGCGGGTTCCGTTAACCCGGAAACGGCGGCACTCCTCGCAAATGAAAACAGCATCTCGCTCTACACATTCGGAATCGGTACAAAAGGCTCAGTTCCAATCGAATACATTGATCCAAAAACCGGCAAAATTCATTCAGGCTTCTATGAATCTGATTTCGATACGGCTCCACTTGAAAATCTTGCTTTTATTGCAGGCGGGAAATATTTCGGAATTGAATCAACGCAAATACTTTCCGAAGCACTTGCAGAAATTTCTCATCGCGAGGAATCTGTTCAGACATTTCATTACCGCTCTTCCGACAAAAACTGTTATCCATTGTTCCTTTTCATAGCAATAATTTTGTTTGGCGCAAGCTTATTCTTCCGCAGAATCGTACTTTCGGAGGTCTTGTGATGCAATTCTTTTCGTTCTCAATTGAAAAGCCACAGTTTCTTCTATTAATATTGTTAATTTTTCCGGCAATCCTCTATGTCATTCTCAGGCTAAGAAGAATCTCCCGCACACTTTCCTCAACAGAAACAAATACCAGCACTGCGCTTGTCAAATCGCTCAAATTTTCTGTTTTGACCAGAACATTTTTCCGCTGCCTTGCATGGATTTTTGTTGTTCTTGCTTTCAGTGAAATTTCATTCAGCTCAAAAAAAGTTCCCGTACACAAAAGCGGGAGCAATGTCTTCTTTGTCTTCGACATTTCATATTCCATGCTCGCAAAAGATGTCGCCACGCCTTATCAAACCGGCAAAAAAAGAATTACCAGGCTTGAAGCCGTGAAGCTTTATTCAAATTCGCTACTGGAACGGCTTTCTTCTTCTTTTTCGGCAGTTTTGGCAAAAGGTGATGGATTTGTGGCAATTCCCGAAACCGAAGACAGCGCAATCATGCACAATATGATTGAAGAACTGTCTCCCACACTCATGACATCTTCCGGCAGTTCACTAGGCAAAGGAATTGAGGCCGCAATCAATGCGATTTCTCTACATTCATCAAAATCACAATACATCTGGGTCTTCACGGATGGAGACGAAACAGACTCAAAGCTTGAGAAAGCACTCGAAATGGCGGCAAAGTTTAGAATTCCTGTCACGCTAGTTGGCTTCGGCTCAGAAAATGAAAGTGAAATTACGGCTGGTGACGGCAAAACCATCGTAAAGACAGCTCTTCGCGCAAAAAAAATGCAAGAACTGGCCTCGAACGCGAACAAGCACTATTATCAGAAAATTTCCGGCTCGCAAGCTCTGATGACTTATGTGGATTCACACGAACTTGGCTCGGCATGGAAGATATTGAATCAAATAAAAAAATCAGACAACGATGAGGGCGTATTCAGTTATGAAGTTCAAAAAGTTAATCAGCACACGCTTTTCATCTGCCTCACTTTGCTCAGCCTTATACTCTCGTTTGTTTTCTCTGAGTTCAGGCTTTCATCATTCAAAAAAATCAAAAATCTTCTTTCCACAACGCTGATTTTTGCTTCTGTCTTTACATTTTCATCTTGTCTTTCCGAGAAAAAACAGATTCTAGACGGCGTTTGGGCATGGTACGAAGGAAAGTACACTTCCGCAACAGCAGACTTTCTGAACGCGTCTTCCAAATCACCAAAGGGTTCTCTGGCAAACCAATATGCAATTTTTGATTTGAGCGCGACATACCTCTCAATGAACGAGATTGACTTTGCAATCCAAAGACTTTCCCAGCTCAATCTTGATGACGAGACTTTACCGTCAGATTTAAGAAGCAGCGGCTTTTACAACATGGCCTTGGCTTACGAGCAAAAGGGCGATTATCAGGTTGCCGCCAGATATTTTAAAAAGGCGATTCTTGCAGACACGAATAACACGAAGGCAAAAATAAACCTGGAATTGTGCGAGCGTGAACTGGTAGAAAAGCAGGCAAAATCCACTCAGTCCGAAATGCAGGGCGTGAATGAGGAAAAGCCTGACAATTCAAACCTCAGCTGCGAATTGTTCAACCTGATTCGTCAGAATGAAAGCAAAAAATGGCGGAACATGGCCAGCAATTCCCGGCAGGAAGACGGAACAATCGATTATTAAAACAAAAGTCATTTCATTCACATTGACCGAAAACACCGAAAGTTCTATAATTAGCACTCGAAAATACATGAACAAAGGCGTTCATTCGACTTACGGGAATTTTGTTCCCAAGTGGAGTGAACGCCTTTTTCTTTTGGGGAATTAAAATTGAGCAAAGCATATCTAATTCTTGCAAACGGAAAGGTCTTTGAGGGCACTTCAATCGGAGCAGAAGGAAAAGTCATCGGCGAAACAGTTTTTACCACAGGCATGACAGGCTACCTTGAAACGCTGACAGATCCAAGCTATTTCGGACAGATTGTAACGCAAACTTTCCCGCTGATTGGAAACTACGGCGTAATCAATGAGGACTTTGAGAGCAAAAAAAGCTGGGTTCGCGGTTACATCGTGCGTGAGCTGTGCGAAAAGCCGAGCAATTTCCGCTGCCAAGGCAATTTGAATTCATTTTTGAAAGCCCAGAATCTCATAGGTATTCAAGGAATCGACACAAGACAGCTCACAAAAATCCTGCGCGAGGCCGGCGTAATGAACGGCATGATTGCAAGCGGAAAGGATGCTGAGAAAATCGAAACAATACTGAAAAATCCGTCTGAAAAAGAAGAACTTCTTTCAGAAATCAAGAAATATGCAATTGTTGACGCGGTAAAAAGCGTGCAGAGCCTTTGCAAAGAGGATTTTCCGGTAAAATCAGCGGCACATCATGTTGTTCTTTACGATTTTGGCGCAAAGGCAAACATTAAGCGGGAACTTGAAAAGCGAGGCCTCAAGGTAACTGTTGTTCCTTATAACACGACAGCCGAAGAAATCAAAAAAATCGCTCCGGACGGAATCATGCTTTCAAACGGCCCCGGAGACCCGGCAGAAAATATCGGCGTAATCAATGAAATCAAAAAACTCTGCGAAACAAAAATCCCAATTTTCGGAATCTGTCTCGGTCATCAGATGCTTGCACTCGCACGCGGAGCCAAAACGAGCAAATTAAAGTACGGTCACCGCGGCGGAAACCAGCCTGTAAAAGATTTGGATTCAGGCAGAGTCTTCATCTCCAGCCAGAACCACGGCTATGCGGTTGAAAACGACACGCTTCCTTCATTCGCAAAGCTCCGCTTTATCAATACGAATGACGGCACCTGCGAGGGAATCGAATACACCGACATTCCAGCCTTCAGCGTGCAGTTCCATCCAGAAGCCTGCGGTGGCCCGCACGACACAAACTATCTCTTTGACCTATTCATCAAAATGATGGGAGCGTAAAAAATGCCATTAAATAAGAATATCCATAAAGTAATGATTATCGGAAGCGGCCCTATAGTAATCGGTCAGGCTGCGGAATTTGACTATGCTGGAAACCAGGCTTGCAAGGCATTAAAGCAGCAAGGCCTTGAAGTGTGTTTGGTGAACTCAAATCCAGCCACGCTCATGACGGATCACGTTATGGCGGATGAAATTTACCTAGAGCCGCTTACGCTCACCACTCTCCAACGAATCATTGAAAAAGAAAAGCCGGATTCACTTCTCTCTACACTGGGTGGTCAGACAGGACTCACATTGAGCATGGAGCTTGCAAAATCAGGATTTTTGGAAAGCCACGGAGTCCAGCTTTTGGGAGCAAAGCCTCTCACAATCGACAAGGCCGAAGATCGCCAGATGTTCAAGGATACAATGGAATCAATCGGAGAGCCTTGCATTCCTTCAAAGGTCGTCACGACTTACGAAGATGCAGTTGATTTTGTCCACAATGAAATAGGATTTCCTGCAATCATCCGTCCTGCATTCACTTTGGGCGGAACAGGCGGCGGTATTGTAAAAAATGACCGTGAACTTGATGAAATCGCACACAACGGCTTGCACCGCTCCCCTATTCATCAGATTCTTGTTGAAAAATGTATTTCCGGCTGGAAGGAAGTTGAATTTGAAGTAATGCGCGACAGTGCCGGCAACGTAATCACTGTCTGTTCAATGGAAAACTTTGATCCGGTCGGTGTTCACACAGGCGACTCCATTGTAATCGCGCCGACTGTAACTCTTGCCGACAAAGAATACCAGATGCTCCGAAGCGCGGCTTTGAACATTATTTCAGCCCTCGAAATCGAAGGAGGCTGTAACTGCCAGTTTGCCCTCAACCCGGACACATTCGACTATGCCGTAATCGAAGTAAACCCGCGTGTATCACGTTCTTCAGCCCTCGCTTCAAAGGCAACAGGCTATCCAATCGCAAAAGTTGCGGCTTTGATTGCAATCGGCTACACACTCGATGAAATCCCTAACTTCGTTACCAAAAAGACAAAGGCCTGCTTTGAGCCTGTTCTGGATTATGTAGTCGTAAAAATGCCGAAATTCCCGTTCGACAAATTTGTTTACGCAGCCCGAAAGCTCGGTACACAGATGAAGGCAACAGGCGAAGTCATGGCAATCGGGCAGAACTTTGAGGAAGCAATCTTAAAGGCGGCACGCGGAGCCGAAATCGGCGTAAAAGACCTTAACCTTCCAGCTTTTGAAAAAGAAGGTGATGAAAAAATCCGCGAGCGCGTTGCACAATGTACAGATCAACGTATTTTCGCAATCTATCAGGCCCTAAAACGAAAGCTTCTTACAGTAGAAGAAATCCATGAAATCACGAAAATCGATGAATGGTTCTTGTGGAAGCTGGAAAATATTGCGGAAGAAGATTGTCGGGTCAAGCCCGACAATGACAGTGCGGACGAATGTCATTCCCGTGCTCCGACACGGGAATCTTCCATGCTTTATCCGCCAAAGAGCTTTAAAATGGTCGATACTTGCGCGGGCGAGTTTGACGCGGAAACACCCTATTTTTACTCAACGACAAGCGGTGAAAATGAGGCAGAATTATTCCTGAAAGAAAGGCATTAGTCTACTTTCGCGCCATGTCTGGATGCTGACGGTAGAATTCTGCTTTGTCGGCATACATCGCTTCATCGGCGACATGCATACAATGGCGAAGGTCATCTGGATTGGTACTCCAGTCAGAGCCAACGGCAAAGCAGACCGGCGAGCCGTAGGCGCATTTGACCTTAAGTTCTGCCACCAGCTTGTCAAACTTGTCTTTTTCGCAGTTCGGCACAATCACAACAAACTCGTCACCGCCAGAACGGTAGACCTCATAATTCTCAAAATGTTCCTTCAGCAGGTTTCCTGCATCTTTGAGCAGCTTGTCACCAGCCAAATGACCGCCGGTGTCGTTACACTGCTTGAGGCCGTTCAAATCTGCAAAGACAATACCGAAAGGCGCAGCAACCAAAAAATCACCAGTTACATGCCAGTCAACGCGGACATTCATTGAATTGCGGTTTTTGACACCAGTGAGCAAGTCAATATTGCTCATGAATTCAAGCCGCTCCATGAGATCATTGTTCGCAATTTCTGAAGAAAGGAAAAATGCCGTAAGCTCAATGAATTCCTTAATTTCAAGGATTCGATCGTCACTAAAGTTAGTAATGAAAAGCACACCGAACATTTTTTTGCCCTGAGAAAGCGGCGTAAGTACAAGATTCCGAACATTGGCCGCACGCAGGCTCTTGACCCAGACAGGATTTTCTTTTTCAAGCTCGGCAAAGTCAAAATCATCTTTTAAAAGAATATGATCATGATTTCTTAAGGTGTCCCCCCAGGAAAATACGACATCAGGAGTGAGGTAAGGCATAAAATTGTCAATGGTAACATTTTCATCACTGAACTTTGCGCAAAGCGGCGCATACTTGTGTTTTTCGCTGTCAATCATGATTATGCAGCTGCAAAATGAATCAGTTCGCTTTTGGATGTCAGAAATTACAGTGTCCATACTCTCTGCAAAATTGGTGGAACCACGAAGATTTATGCAGGTCTGGATGACGAAAGGCGCGGTTTCCGCAGATATATTGCCGGACATGCGCTCTGCCTCAGGAGCTTTTGTAAATTCAAAGAAGAAGAGAAAATAACAGAGATTTCCTTCGTCAACTTCCGGTGAAAGCGGAATATAAGTGGCGTCAGTCCACACGCCCATTGATTTAGTGTCAACGTAGGCATGAAGATGCTGCTTGAGAACGGCAGAACGGAAACAAAAATCCTCGAAATTCGGCTCTTTTGGGACAAGCTCAGAATAAATCATGTTGTCATGGTAGCCTTCGCCCATAATCTGCCTGTACATTTTGTTCGCCCTGACGATACGAATATCGCCATAGTGCCCATCATCCGTTTTTTCGACCGAGAGAACTGCCGCAGCCATACCTTGTGCGTCAACAAGCGCTTGAAAATCCATAAATTAATTGTAAGTCTGCTTTAAGGATTTTTCAATCTTTTTTTCTTTCTTTTTTATCTTCCCAAACTTCGCCAAAAGTGGTATATTTTTCATCAACAACGAAGTTAGTTATGTCAATGGCGACTCTATATTCATGGGGTCGCTATTTTTTTTGCCTTTTTTCCAAGGCAGGGGAATAAAAATGAATAAATCAAAAGGTACAATCGTCGTTCTTGGCTCAGGTCCAATCCGAATCGGTCAGGGAATTGAATTCGACTATGCAAGCGTTCAGTGCGTTTGGTCTCTAAAGAAATTGGGCTATGAAGTCGCAATCGTAAACAACAACCCTGAGACAGTTTCAACCGATTTTGACACAGCGGACAGGCTTTATTTTGAGCCACTTACACCAGCAGACGTGATGAATGTACTTGAAGTTGAAAAACCAATCGGTGTCGTCGT
>Ga0310695_10011427_pt1 | contig 12692 bp, 8 predicted proteins | sample RumenRJG_04DNA_FD_203882 | JGI IMG/M metagenome (GOLD analysis project Ga0310695, IMG submission 203882) | Bovine rumen microbial communities from Lethbridge, Alberta, Canada - RJG_04 (v2) (version 2) | ecosystem: Host-associated > Mammals > Digestive system > Stomach > Rumen | place: Canada...
CGAGATTGCCAAGGTTCTTGGAACGTTTGCATTCTCTCTGAAGGACAGCAAGTATTCCCGCAACGTCCAGGCGCAAAAGGAAGCAGATGCGGTGAATGCCATCCTGTCGCAGATGGAGGGAAGAGAGCGCCCGTCTGTCTGATTTTGTTGATTTTCGAGCTCCTTTCGCCAGATTTCTGACGAGAATTTTGTTTCGTGATATGATTATTTCGTCGGCAGGAGATTGTCGACGAGAAGAATCCACTATATCGTGTGGTAGAGTTACAGGCGAAGCCCGCTTCTCTGGAAAAATATTTCTTGGGAGGCGGGCTTTGTCTATGGGGTCAAGCTGTTGGCAGGTCAGGAAATCATGATTTGGGGAGCATCTAGTAGGGCATATGATTCCTTCTTTTGCCGTTTCCTGTTTCGTGTTATATTTATAAGTGAAATTTTTGTATTGCCCCTACTTTGTCAGCCTCGTTTTGAGACTGATATGGGGTTGAAGGGAGATTGTTTATGAATATGAAGAAATTGTCTGTTACGGAACTCCGTTTGGTTAAAACAAATATCGAACTCGATGCTCCAGAATCTATTTCAGACCTCTGGGAAGCCGCCCGCCTTTTTGAAAAGGCGTTCGATATGTCAAACCAGGCGCAGGAGCTTTTCTGTGCCATCTTTATGGACGAGCTATCTCATATTGTCGGCATAGAGAAGATTGTCGCTGGTTCTGCTAAAGAGTTCACTGGCTCAAACCATGAACTCTTTAAGAGGTGTCTGTTGCATAATGCAACACGGATGATTCTCTGCCACAACCATGTAACAAGGAACGCTCAGCCTTCCTTTGAAGACTTGGAACTGACGTGGAACATTATCCAGACAGGACTTCCTCTCGGAGTCAGTGTAGAAGAACACTTGGTTATTTCAGAGAGAAAGTTTTTCCCTATCGTTTCTGCTTTTGCATGGGGTAGATATTCTCCAGAAAAAGATGTCAGCGGAGAAGGGTTGAAAGAAATCTATAAAAGGATTGAAAGCCTGCCTTCTTCTTCGATTGACGGCTAAAAAAGAACCCTCCTGAAATATCAGGAGGGTTTTGGTTTTCAGTCGTCCGGGAGCTGCGGGCCAAACAGCTTTACGAAATCAAAAGCCTTATTCGGGTCGTGTTTCGTGTGTCCCCTCGGAACTGAAAGCGGAACAATTTTTGAACCCGTAATTGTCATTTCTGGGTTCTCAGGTGCTGGACGATTTGCCCAGGCCATCTTCTGGAATTCCGAAGTCATTTTCTGTGTCATAGTGAAACCTCCTATACGGATTGTTAACAGGCTCTATGTAAAACAAGCCCGCAATCCAAAGATATGGCGAACTCGCCACATCGAAGCAGCGAGCTCGTGTATGATTCCAATATATCCCGTTCCGTATTTCTTCCAAGGAAAAGCATCTTTCTCGATTTCCGACTTGCCCCAACTTGTTGTCTGTCCATCTGCCATCACCTTCTGTTTCTTCCATATTTTCTCCCTGCAAATCCAAGAGCCGCGACATTCCTTGTGTCGCGGTTCTTTTCTGTCTCTCGATGTTTCCTTGCAAAATTCGAGCAAAATTTCTCAAAAATATTTTTCCGTTCCATCTATCCGACCATCTTTCTTTTCGGCTTACCCTTTCCCGATTAGCCGAACTTGCCTACCTTGCTCGGCTCTGCCCGCCCTCGCCAGCAAGGAAATCACGATTTTCGAGACGGTTTTGCCAAAAATTGCACATCCTTTTCCTTTGCTGGTACATTTTTCTCCCCGTTTTCCGACATCTTTTTGCACAAGGGTTGTCTGCTTGCGTTTTGTCGGGTAATATATAGCCATAGAAGGAAAGAAAAAAGATGATTTCACGGAGGATTTTGAGAAATGTTTGGATACAGCAGCAAGAAAATGGCAGCGATGGTGATGGCGGCGTGCTTCGCGATGTCGGGGGTGACGGCGGCGGGGTATGCGTTCGCGCCGAGCCAGGCGGAAGCGAAGATGGCGTCGCCCGAGCAGGAGCGGAAGTGGGCGAAGAAAGCGCAGGAAGACGACGCGAAGAAGTACCGCATCGAGCAGTCGGAGCCGGGCTCCCCGCTGCGCCACATCCAGGACCAGCTCATCAAGTACAACAGCGACCGGCTGAACTACGATGACGGGAAGCATGACCGCTGGCTGGAGCCTGTGTGGCTCGGCTTCGGCGACATCCCGACGACGGGCTGGAGCCAGGGCGGGTATGTCATGATTCCAAATCAAACCGTCATGCTTGCAAATGGCCGTTCAGGAGTCATTCATCACCAGGAAAACGTGAATAATGACTATAATATCTACAATAATTCGAACATTGCGTCTACGCTTGCTCATGAGTTTGCTCATTTTGCAAATAACGATTCTCGAAACAAGGCTACAGCAAGTAGCAAAGGGTCTATTGAGTGCGAGTACAGAGCAGACGAAACCGGTCGTCAGTTCATGGCAAATGTCCCAGAATATTCTATGATGAGCGGAATCCTCCATTATGCTTCTGCTTGGAATGGCTATGATGAAAACCTTGGGTATCAGACACATCCATCAGACCCAGACCGTTTTCATGCGTTTCTCGATGCTTTGAAGAAATCTTCAAATGGACGTGTCTCTCTGGATAGAGAATATCGCTTGACTGTTGACGGCAAATTATTCATGGGGACTGGCTATATGCCAATTTCTGATGAAGCAGACAAACAGGCTCGCACAGTTTATCTTGCGGGTCAGATTGCAACCTGCATCCAGAAAGGCATTTGGAACCGTGACTATATCGCACACCGAGCAGAAAACAAGATTTTTGCAGACGGTCGTCCAGACAAAGTCGTCTTGGCCATGTGGGATAATTCGCAGTGTGTTGGCGAGCCAAAAAAGATTCTTGGAACTTTCGATTATGATGAACGTAAAGATAAGTCAGAAAGAACAGAAATTGAAAAACAAGAGGTTCGAACGCTTAATTATATTATGGATTTAACGAAAAATTAAAAACAAGGCTATTGGGGTACATGACCACAATAGCCTTGTTTTATTTTCAATTATTCTTCTTCGTTACCTTTTCCGTTATCAGAATCATTGTTGGCTGTTCCAGAAGTTGTTTCGGCGTTTGCCTCAGCATTTTCTGCTGGAGCCTGAGACCCTTGCTGATTCTGGATGTCCTTTGTCGCGGGTACGCCGCTGTTTGCAGATGCGCCTACAACGACGTTGATTGCCTTCTCCCCTGTTGCAAGGATGACAGGGCGGATGTCTGAGTAATACGACTTGCTGGACGTATCGCCACCAGTCTGTTCGTAGCTGTATGCTCCTGGGTCAACTTCCGTATTTACCCCGTAAATTTGCGTTGGAGTCAGCGCAGCGCCCGTGATAGGATGTGTTGTTTTGACAAGCCCTCTGAGGTAGTTGGAAAGGCCATTCTGCTGTCCAGGAACATTTGCGTTCTTTGGAGCAAGTTCAGCAAGATTTTTATCGAACTTCTGAGCTTCAGAACTGTCAAGCTCGATAAGAGATCCCGTCTCTTTGTTCCTAAATCCAATGAAAGTTTTATCGTCTCCCCATTCTGGGACAATATCATCCAAAGTGCTGACATGGAGTCCAGCAACTGCAAGCTTCTTTTGTTCCTCGTTCAAGTTGTTTCCTGCATAATCCTTGAACGTGTTTGTCGTTCTATCATAGACAATCGGCGTGCTGGTTTCCCTTGAACCACCAGTCTGATTGATATAGAGGAATTCAAGGTCATGATCGCCGAACTGCTTTTGCAGACGCTTAATCATTGCCTGATAGCTCTGCTCTGTCCTGTAGTATCCATTGTCACCAACCGTAACTTCACCTTCGTCTCTTGCAATTCCCATAGAATTGATGCTGGTGTCTTCAACAAGGTTGGAGAAAGCGGCTTTTTTACCGCTGAGCTCTTTGTCCGTGCACTGAGCCGGGGCAAAATTCTGGGAAACAACAGTTGTTTCACTCTGCGGGCCTTCCTGATGCGAAACTTCATCGACATAGGTTCCGCCTTTGATACGCAGTTCGCAGTATCCAGACTCTTCATCTCCGACCCATTGTGCCGTGATGACTTCTGCATCGACTACTGATTTTGCACCAAATTCTTCCAGGTCAGAAGCCTTCATTTCCTTGACGCCAGCAATGCCGAACTCGTCACTGTCTTCGCCGAGACGTCCGAAAGATTCGTTCACATTGAGGTTGAATTTGAGTGTATCGACAACAGCATCGCCGTTTTCCTTGATGAAAGACACTTTGATGAGTCCTTCGTAAGGCTTTGCTTCCAGCCCTTTGCCGTCCTTGATAAGCTCGAATTTCTGGCCGGATTCGAACTTGACGTCCTGAATATCCGTTCCCTTGATAGAGATTGTTGCACTATACGGTTTGCCGAGACTGCTGTCCTTCAGCGTGCCGAGCGTCACGATTGCCTGATACGGGCTTTCTCCCGGTGCAATCTTTTCTGCTGGGCTGCCATCCTTGTTGAAGAACTTGATGGATGTCGTTTTTTCATCAACGACACTAGCACGAGTAATTGTCCTTTTGCTATTTGTATCGTTCTTGTTCGGCTGTCCTCCATCGCACTGGTCGCCCGTGCATTTTTTATGCCCGAACAGGCTTGCGAGAGCCGCGATGCCCGCCGCTCCGGCAAGGTACTTGCCGATGCTGTTGCCCTTGTGTGAGCCGCCGCTTGATTTAGGCTGCTCGGCTGGCGTTTCCTGTGCCGCAGACGTCTCGGCCGGCGTTTCTGCCGCAGGCGTGACTTCGTTCGACTGCGGCGTGACGCGGGCTGGAGCGCGTTTTGCGGGCGCAGGCTTGGCCGGCGTTTCAGGCGTCGTTGGCTCTGTCGGCGTATCCGTCGGCGTGTCTGTCTTCTTCGTCACGCAGGCTCCCGTGCTCTCGTCGCGGGTCTGTCCGCTCAGGCAGGTGTCGACGCAGTTCTCCTTGCCACTGGAATCCTTCCAGATTTCCTTGCCGCTCGACGTGTCGCAGGTATCCGTCGCCGCCTTGACGCAGGCCGTGCCTGCCGCGTTCAGCGTCTGGCCTGTCGGGCAGGTCTGGCACTTGCCGTCTCCGCCCTTGAACTCGCCCTTGGTTGCGTCGCAGACAGTTTCATCCTTTGTCGCAGGTGTCTCGGAAGGCTTCGCGACGCAGGCCGTCTGGTCGGCATTCGGCACCTGGCCGTCCGGGCATGCCTCGCAGACCGTCTTGGCGTCATTCTTGTAGATTTCGTTCGCGGCACAGACGACTTTCTCACACTCGGTTTTCGCCGCATTCGGCTTCTCGCCCGTCGGGCAGACCTTGCAGGAGGTCTTGTCATTGTCCGCGTAGATTTCGTTGTCGCCGCAGGTTGCCACCTTCTTGACGCAGGCCGTCTGGGCGGCATTCGGCTCTTCGCCTGTCGGGCAGACCGTGCAGGCCGTCTTGTTCGTGTTGTAGATGGTGCCGGTCGGGCAGGACGTGACGTGGCAGAGCTTGTCTTTCTCGTCGCGCTTGGAGCCAGCTTCGCACTTCACCATGCAGACACCGCCGACGAGCTCGGAATTGGCGTCGCAGGTCGGCTTCGTCTCCGGCGTGGAGGGAGCCGTGCCGCTGCCGTCGGTCGTCGGATTGAGCTGTTTCTCCTTCGGCGTCGTCGGGAGCTTGCCCTGGTTGCCGTTCTTGTCCTTGCCCGGCTCTGCGCCCTTCGTCGGGTTGTGGTTCACCTTGTCGTTTGCGTCGATGGTCGTCGTGCCATCGGCGTTCTGGCGGAAGCTGACGTTGAACTGCATCTGCTGGACTTTCTTGAGCCCGTATGTGTTGAGAAGCTCGTGAATCTGGGCAATCTCGTTCGTCGTGTAGCTTTCCTTGTAGTTGCGGGCCTTGAGCTCCGCCGTAGAAAGCGGCGTGCCGTCCGAGTGGAAGTACCACCTCGGATAGTTGCGGTCTTCGTTGTTGCCCTTGATGGTGGGCAGGCCCTTCTCGTCCTTGATGTCCGTGTTGCTCTTGGACGTGTCGGGCGTCTTGTCCTTGGAATGGTCGCCGACGACGAGGCTGCGGCCGCTGGAAGCGGCAGCGACATCCTCGGCAAGGAACGTCGGGAGTCCGACGCTGTTGACGGCGAAGGTCGCCGTGATGAGCTTGCAGATGGCGCGTTTGCGCTGGATGCTCTGGAACATTTCAATGCACCTCGATTGGTTCTATTGGAAGGAAGAAGTTCTTCCACAATTTCTATGACTGTATTCTATCAGTTTGATTCTTGTTGCAAAGGAAAAGTGTGATTCCCTGTTTCCATGAACCAATATACAGGAAGGCGGACGGGCAGCAAAAGAAAAGGAACGGATTTTTTGCTCCTGCGCCAGGGAAAATCGCGATTTCCAAGAAGGCCGTTTGCTTTCCTTTGTCGTCATCCAGCCCTTTGTTAAAATGGAGGCATAGATGTAGTCCAAGGAAACCTTGGCTGAGTCTTTGTCGAAGAAAGGAGCACACATCATGAATGTCAAAGTAGAAAAATCAATCATCCTTCTTAAGAACTTCTGCCACAAGCAGGAGTGGTGCGCTGACTGCGAATACGGTCATGTGCTCGACATCACCAATGGCGAGCGCACGACTCAGCGCTTCCAGTGCGGTATCAAAACCGCGCTGGCAAATATTTTGTACGAGACTCCAACTCGCACAGTCAAGACCCAACCCGAAGACTTGGAGTGGGGGGTGTAACCCCCGTCCAAGCCTCTTCGCCTCTGTTGAATCGAAAGCTCCGTATTTGCGCCGTGCAAGCGCCCTGCGGAGCCTTTCTTTTTGCCGAGATTTCTGCAAATGCCGTCTAGTATGGCATGGCGGAATGTAATTATTGCATGTTTCACTTTGTGTCGACACAGATAACGAAAAAACGCACGACCGTATGTTGCTACAATACATCAGATACTGTATAATATTTGAGGAAGCCGCCTGTCTGCGATAGAGAAGGCGTGCTCGGCACAAAAAAGACCGCCTTTCGGCGGCCAGAACGAAGAAGATGCGGTCATGCGACGAAGAACGTTCCGTCTTCGCGGTACGTCCAGTCGTTCGCACGCGAGAGTTCGAGCTTCTGCTCGTCGCTCCCGAGGTACTCGTATTCTTCCTCCAAATCCTGATAAAGTTTTGCCTTGATGTCATCGAGAAAGCGGTCAATCTTGGCCTCCAGCTCATGGCATTTCTCGTCGATGAGGCGGTTGATGCGCGGGCGGTTCTCGAACCACACATCTGCGCAGACATCCACTTCATCGTCGCGGAAATAGTAGCAGCATCCGCGCATCGACGATTTCACGTAGGCGTACTCAAGAAAGAGGTCGCGGAGCCCCTTGTGCGGGAACGTGATGCCGAGTGCATCGAGAAGCTCCTCCATGTTTTCGGCATCGACGTTGTATGTACCAGCGCCGTCTCCCTGCGAGTAGAAGCCACGGAAGTTGAACTCTGCCGAAAGGCCGACTTCTGCAAGTTTTTCCTTATAGAACTCATACGTCGGCTTCCACCAGCCATCGCAGAACACGATGTCCGGGTCCATCTCGTCGAGCGCGGTCTGGCGGGCATCCTCGCTAAGCTCGTCGATGGTGTAGACCTTGATTTTGATTTCCTTCATGATGATTCTCTCCTCTCTGGTGCAGAGCTTCTGCCGCGCACCCAAGACTGCGTCCTTGCAAGGCAAGGGCGTAATGAACTTTATATCTTGATTTTCTCACAGGATGGAGGGAGGGGAGAGAAAAACGGCAGCAAAGGAAAGAGCGCGGATTCTGCATCTGCCGCCCTCGGAAATCGCGATTTTCGGAGAAAGATTTTGCAAAAAATCCACATTTCCCTTTGCTGTTTCCTGCCGCCTCCCTCCGCATCGTGTATGATGGAAGAAAGAAAAGGAGCTGATATGGATGCTTAATATAAAGAAGAACCATCTGGGAAAGCGCATCATTTCCCTCGTCATCTTGGCCTGCATGGCAGTTCCGGGCGTGACCGTCGTGGAAGACTTCTGCGCTCCGGTGATTGCAGAGGCAGGCCATCGCAACGCGGACGAGGAGCGGCTGAGCGGTCAGAGGATGCTGGAAGAGCATCGGCAGCATCACATCGTTGACAGGGTCAAAAAAAACTCGTATGAATACAACGTTCAGAAAACTTTGATTGAAGCAAACCCTGATAAAGTGAATTTTGATGATGGAAAGCATGAACGCTGGATTGACCCTCTTTACATTGAATACAACAATACAGGAAACGCATGGTCAAATGGGTCTGTCGTTATCATAACGAGTGAAGAGCTTCATCTTTGCTCCTTTCGTCCCCCAGATGAGGAATACGACAGAAGATACACGAAAAGAAAATTGGACGAAAGCAATATAAATTCGACTTCAGATTTTGCTTCTGTTCTTGCTCATGAGTTTGCTCATTTCGCGAACAAGGATACCATGCTGACAGGGCAGTCGCATAAAGAGAATATCCGAGAAGAACTCCAAGCGGATATAGATGGAATGAATATGCTTGACAATGTTCCAGAATATTCTATGGGGTCTATGGTAAATTTCCATTTCAAGGAAAGATGGGAAGATTATGCTCCAGACCCTGATTATCCATCAAATCAGCAAGCCACACGTCACTGCATGGACTATGTCACAAAGTTCTCTGGAGGAAGAGTCCTTATCGGTGACGACGCAAGCATCGCCATTGATGGAAAAATTTTTGCGGATGGCTATATTCATGGAACGCTTGACGAAGGGAATCGTGCAGAGAGGACTCTTTATTTTGCTGGGCAGGTTGCTTCGTGTATGAAGCATGGCATCTGGCATAAGGAAAATTTGCTCGCCGTAGATGCTCATGATTTTATCCCTTCAATTGAAAAGGACAAGAAAACGCTTTTGATTATGATGGACAAAAATGCTGATTATGTAAAATATCTCAGTATTCTTAATTTTCCTGCTTCAAAGGCAAGCAAGAGTTTGACGGGAAATGAAGCATATGAAAGAGATTTAATGGATTATATTTACAACATCATGCCAGATTAAAAGAAGGCTCCAAATGGAGCCCTCTTTCGTTTTTATTTGTCGGAAATATCTTCGACCAAGGCGAATGTCGTCAATGTCCTTGTGTCTTCGTCATATGTATAAGACACATTGCAACGTTGTCCTTTCTTGATGTTCATGCCTTTACATGCATCATACGACATTTCTGAGGCCAAATTTCTTTCTCTGAGTTGTTTTTGATGTTTGTCCTTGCCCTCCTGTTCTGGAATCTGAACCGTATTCTTTATTGCTCCTTGGCTTTCAAGAGCTTTTGCCGTTTCTGAATCAGTTCTTGATGACACAGGAGGATAGCCAGAAGATGTTGTTTTTGTTTCTGATGCGGTTTCGCCTTTTGGTGATTGCTCGATACCTTTTCCTCCGTTGTCCAAGCTGTTTTTATCCCCTGATGTTTTCGATACTACTGGAATATCTCTTGCCACCTTAGCGCCAACTTTTGCTGTTTGTTCAAGGACATCTCCCAAAGTTGCTTCGCTGATAGCGGAGACATCTGGGAACAGCTGGTCAAGGGAATCTTTTATGATTCCGTTGTCCTGATGGTCCGTAATCTTGCTTATCTGGTTCTTCAGGAACGTCGAAACAGAGAAGCCTTCGCCATCCTTGACCTTGCCATTTTCATCAACATCGGATGCAATGTCGCCGTTTTTACGAGAATTCATGAGCGTCTCGCCATACGTCTTCTGGTCCATGTAGTACGATTTTCCATCCTTGTCGACGAGCGAATCGGAACCATCATCGTTGTGGATGACAGTATACTCTTCGTCAAGATGATATTTCTTGATGGCTTCGTCTGTAAGAGGAGCGCCGCTGTAGTCAACCCATTTTCCATCCTTCCGACCGAACGGCATGTCGTTGTAGAACTGGACGTCGTTTTCGACGGCCTGCTTGTGAAGGGCATCGAGATATGCATGCTTTTCGTCATCGCTGAGAGACTCGATGTCTACTCCATCTGTGACTCCAGGAATCTCAACTTTTCCTTCGTCATAGAAAGCACGGCTGTCGGAATCAACAGAAAGAGTTGTGAAAGATGCCTCTTTGTCTTTGAGCTTTTCTGTCGTGCAGGCTTTCTCTCCGATGCTGCTGGAGTTCACCTGCACCTTGGTTCCAAGCGTGTCCGTCTGGCCTTCTCCGACAATCGTGCCTCCGTCGACGACAAGCTGGCAGGTTCCATCCTTCCATTCCGCAGAGACAATCTTTGCACTGCTCAGGCCGTACTTGTAATCGGAGTCTTCTTTCGGCTCGACAAGCGAAGTCTTGGCATTGAAGTCATGGCCGTCTGCCGTGCTCAGGGTTCCCGCGCTGTCGATGACATCGACTTCAGCTCTCGCCGTGCGGAGGCCGAGGTTGCCGTCCTTGTCAGCAGACTTGATGTGGATGTAGATATAGTATCTTCCGGCACTCGGGAGCGGCTGCTGGTCTTTGACGAGCTGGAACTTTTTCCCGTTCTCGAACCTGTAGCTCATGCTACTATAGCTGAAGCCTTGGCCCGGAACTGCGGCAATGCTCGCAGCCATTGACAGGATGCGCTCATTCGAGTCTTTCAGTTTGCCGACCTTGATGGTCGCATAGTAAGGAGCCTCTCCAGGGTAGAGCGACGACGTTGCCGTTCCCTTCTCGTCTTCGAGCTTGATGTCGATGTCAGGAAGGTCTTTCTTGTAGGAATAGTGGCTGGAGATAGCTCCCTTGCCTTTCCCTGTATTGCCTGCCTCCTGGTCATCTTTCTTTGCTCCAGGGTCAACGATTGGTTTGTGATGCTTGTTCGCGAGGAAGAGCCCTGCCAGCGCGGCAAGGCCGCCGAGTTTCGCGAGCTTGCTCTTGCTCGAACCCTTGCTCCCGCCATCGTTGGACTTTTTTGTGCCGTCATCGACGCAGGCCGTCTGGTCGTCGTTCGGCTTCTGGCCGTCCGGGCAGACATCGCATTTCGCTTCTGCCGTGTTCTTGATGGTATTGCTTGGGCAGGACGTAATCTGCGTCTTGCCGAGCGTGTCGCACTCGCCGGTGTTCTTGTTGCGGACCTGTCCTGTCGAGCACTTATCCTTGCAGACCTGCGTTCCGTCGGACTGCGTCCAAGTGACTTTGCCTTCTTTCGTGCAGTCGTTCGCGGCGCAGACGCCGTTGTCGTTCTTGACCTGTCCGACCGGGCATGTCACCTTGTCAATGCACTTGCCGCTGTCCTTGTCAAGAACCTGCCCGGCAGCACACACCTTGTCCTCGCACTTCTTGTCCGCCGCGTTCCATTCCTGGTAGGCGAGCTGGCAGGTCGAGGAGGTCGTTTCGTCTTTCTTCGCCGCCTTGCAGATGCCGTCCTTGTCGCGGGTTGTCCCCTCAGCGCAGGATGCGATGCAGGCTTTCTTGTCGTTGTCGAAGTCGGTGCCTTCCGGGCAGGAGAACACGTCCCCGCTGCCCTGGCAGCCCTTGCCCTCGACATAAGTCAGCTCCGTCGGGCAGACAGGAGCCTCGCAGACGCCCGTCTTCTGATTGAGCACCTTGCCGCCATCGCAGGTCTTCGTCTCGCAGAGCTTCGTCTCCGCGTTGCGCGTCTCGTAAGCGGCGCACTTCACGACGCACGAACCGTTCACCATCTCGTAGCCGCTTCCGCAGGAGACTGCTGTCTTGCTGTCGGCTTCGGATGTGCCGCTGTTGTCCGTCGTGCTGTTTGCCTGCACTTCTTGGTGAGGGATGACGATATAAGACGAGCCGTCGCTTGCACGCTTGCTGACAGATAGGTTGTAGCCATGATTGATGAGCCAGTCATAGCCGTACCAGTTGAGATACTCCTGAATCTGCTTGATTTCGTCGTTGCTGTAGTAGTTCTTGTAGTTGCGGGCTTTCAGCTCGTCTGCCGTCAGCGGCGTCTTGCCGTCTTCCTTGAAGGCCCAGCTCGGGTCCTTCATCGCGCCGATGCCGGACTTCTTTTCCGTCGACGCCTTGGCATCAGTTTTCGTTTCTGCCTTGGAAGCATCCGCTTTGGTGTCTGTCTTGGATGCATCAGCCTTGGTATCTGCTTTTGAAGCATCAGCTGTTGTATCCGTCTTTGTTTCTGCCGTTGCAGCTCCTGTTTTTACTGTATCCGTTTTTGTGTCTGCTTTCGAGGCCGTCCCTGTTGCTGTGTTCTCGACAGAAACTGCTTCTGCCGCAAACGTCGTCGGAAGTCCGACCGAGTTCGCGAGGAAGGTCGCCGAGATGAGCTTGCAGAGCGCCCGTTTCTTCTGTATGGACTGAATGAGCATTTTTCTGCGCCTCCGATATGCCGCTTCGAACCGATGGAGCGCCGTCGCGGCTCTGGAATCTCTATTGCGGCGTCCCTGTATGTATCTGATTGATTTTCACTCATATTCTAGCGGATTTTCTTTTTCTCGAAGAATCTTTGGAAATCCGTCTGAAAAAAGCATATAGGAAGCACGGGAACCGGCAAAAGAAAAGGGTAGGATTCTGCAACTTTGGCTCCCAGAAATCACGATTTTGCAAAGAAACTTTTGCAAAAATCCATCCTTTCTTTTGCTGGTTTCTGTCGGAAGATTGTTTTTGCTGTATACTGTGATTGTCGGCAGGTGCTCAGGCGTTGACGTCCTCCCCATGGCTAAAGCCAGGGGATTCCCAGGGGCGGGCCCCTGTTTACAAGAAGATTGGTTCCAACATGGCGGTCCTTCTTCGCCGTCACGCCACCCTTATTCTTGAGGGGCACGTC